>VOFB01003275.1_pt1 | contig 100582 bp, 141 predicted proteins | sample 5384141 | NCBI WGS metagenome assembly VOFB01 (sample SAMN12384721, study PRJNA508395) | human gut metagenome | isolation source: healthy gut A | host: Homo sapiens | reverse complement strand
GATGTCACAACGAAAAGTCTGAAATCACGATGTACCTGTGCAGAAATAATGTTATGACTTGATGACCTGATCAGGCATTCCCTGACAATTTTAGCACATTTTTCTTTGCAAAAATACATCTTTTTACATAATCTTTACGTTTCCCTTCGTGACGGATCATTCCTCTTTTTTCCTCTTTTTTTTCACAGGGTATGGTCTGAGAATGTTTCAGCCCAATGCCAACAAAATATAAAACCAGTGCCACTGCCAATAGCTCTGGTTTTATATAATCGGTGATCTGCACACTTGAAGCGGGGGAATGCTTCTCTGCGTTCAAAATAACAGGCACTCTCCTTTACGGAAAGTGCCTGTTATTTTCATTTAAATAAAACTTTTGTTTATTTCTTAGAATTTACCAGCTTTGTGAGCTTCTTCAATGGATACTGCAACAGCTACAGTCATACCAACCATCGGGTTGTTTCCTGCGCCGATTAAGCCCATCATCTCTACGTGAGCCGGTACGGAAGAAGATCCTGCAAACTGAGCGTCAGAATGCATACGGCCAATAGTATCGGTCATACCGTAGGAAGCCGGACCTGCTGCCATATTGTCCGGATGAAGAGTACGTCCTGTACCACCGCCGGATGCAACGGAGAAGTATTTCTTTCCTGCTTCGTTGCGTTCTTTCTTGTAAGTACCTGCAACCGGATGCTGGAAACGAGTCGGGTTTGTGGAGTTACCTGTGATAGAAACGTCAACGTCTTCTTTCCACATGATGGCAACACCTTCCGGAACGCTGTTAGCGCCGTAGCAGTTAACTTTTGCACGAAGTCCTTCAGAATAAGATTTACGGAATACTTCTTTAACTCCGTTCTTGTATGGATCATACTCTGTCTCAACGAATGTGAAACCGTTGATTCTGGAGATAATCTGTGCAGCGTCTTTTCCCAGACCGTTCAGGATAACACGCAGCGGTTTTTACGAACTTTGTTTGCTTTTTTCTGCGATACCGATCGCACCTTCAGCAGCAGCGAAAGATTCGTGACCAGCCAGGAATGCGAAACATTTTGTTTCTTCTTCCAGCAGCATTTTTCCAAGGTTTCCATGTCCAAGACCTACTTTACGTGTGTCTGCAACAGATCCCGGGATACAGAAGGACTGAAGACCCACACCGATAGCAGCTGCAGCGTCAGCAGCCTTACGGCAGCCCTTCTTGATTGCGATTGCTGCACCAACGGTGTAAGCCCAGCAAGCATTCTCAAAACAGATCGGCTGAATACCCTTGATCTGAGCATATACATCCAGTCCTGCATCCTTTGTAATCTTCTCTGCTTCTTCGATAGAAGCGATTCCATAGCTGTTTAAAACAGAATTGATCTTGTCAATACGTCTTTCATATGATTCAAATAATGCCATTTCGTGTTACCTCCTAGAATTACTCTTTTCTCGGATCAATGATCTTAACAGCATCAGCAACACGGCCATACTGACCCTTTGATTTTTCCCAAGCTGTTGTAGGATCATCACCTTTTTTGATAAAGTCAGTCATTTTTCCAAGACTTACGAACTGGTAGCCGATGATCTGATCATCAGCATCAAGAGCGATTCCAGTTACATAGCCTTCTGCCATCTCCAGATAACGAGGTCCTTTCTTTAATGTACCGTACATTGTACCAACCTGTGAGCGAAGTCCTTTACCCAGGTCTTCCAGGCCAGCACCAACTGCCAGACCATCCTCAGAGAACGCACTCTGGCTTCTTCCGTATACAATCTGCAGGAACAACTCTCTCATAGCTGTATTGATCGCATCACATACAAGGTCCGTATTCAGAGCTTCCATTACAGTCAGACCCGGCAGGATCTCAGCAGCCATAGCTGCGGAGTGAGTCATACCTGAACATCCGATGGTCTCTACCAGTGCTTCCTGAATGATACCTTCTTTTACGTTCAGGGTCAGCTTACAGGCACCCTGCTGTGGAGCACACCAGCCAACACCGTGTGTCAGACCTGAAATGTCTTTGACTTCTTTTGCCTGTACCCATTTAGCTTCTTCTGGGATTGGAGCGGCGCCATGATGAACGCCCTGTGCAACTGGGCACATTTCTTCTACTTCGCGTGAATAAATCATTGTAAAACTCCTTTCAAAAATAAATTGCATATAGTAATTAGCCGCCTCCCTTTTTTGCGATCACAGGAGGCTGCAAAATACTTTCACATTATTTTCTCATAAATCGACGATTTCGTCCAGTCTTTTTTAACAAACCGGATTCTTTTTGTCTTTTTCTGTCCGGAAATGCCTCTAAGATTTGGCTGCTTCGCCAGGATCCTTTCAGGCCTTTTCTGCGGACGCTGAAATGACAGTACATGGCTGTAACAGCACTGACGATCAGCAGAAAATAGAAATTCAGACCTCTTGTCAGGCACATGGACGCCGGAAGCAGTGCCCCTTTAAAGACCTGTCCAAAGGATGCTTTGTACATGATCTCTGTGATTCCCTGTGCTCCCGGAAGCGGCAGCATATCAACTGCAATATAAACAGATGCCTGAAGGATCATGATACTGAGCACAGATTCTCCGGTAAGTCCCATGCCTTTGTAGATCAGCCAGGTCATAAAAAATACACTGCATCTCTGGATAAACGTCAGGATCAGCACAAATGCGATCTTGTTTTTATGCCCGATCAGAAATACAACTGCTTCATGGTACTGATCTGCCATCTCGATCAGTTTTTCTTTTCGTTTTCCTGATTTTTTGAGAATGTGCAGTTTTTGAGCACTGCTTCGCCGCCAAGTACCAGACTCTTAAAGCAGCGCGGGCTGATCATGACAAACAGCAGGATCACCACCAGTGCCGTATTCAGAAACAGTCCAAGATAATAAAGATAAATATAGTTTCCAAGATATCCCATCAGCTGCGTGCGGTAAAAAAGCAAAATGGCAACGCCCATAAGAGCCAGTACCAGTTTGTATACCACCGCCACCGTCATAAGCACCACGCTGCTGTCCGATACTTTATGCCCTTCTTTCTGCATGTAATAAAGCTGCATCGGCTGTCCGCCGGTGGCGGACGGTGTGATTCCCGAATAGAAAAATCCGAGAAACGAATATTTGATGCAGGAAAAAAGAGGGGTTTTCCTCCAGACTGCCAAGAAGATACCAGATCATAATGCCTTCCGCGGATGTAAAGAACAAAGCCGTAAGAGCTGCAGCCACCAGATAAACCGGGCTTAAAGTCTGCATGGCAGCAACTACGGTATTCATATCATTTCCCTGAAAAATAACCACAATGGTAGCGGTCAATAGTACCAGGAAAACGCCGCACTGATCAAATTTTTACGATTCATAAGCTGCTCCTATCATTAAATAAACCTTTCTGTTAAAATCATGCAGAGATCCTTCGAAAATGGTTTCTGTCTGTTCCAGGTCGTAAAAATCCCTTGGTGTCACAAGCGAGAAATGCTTCTGGAAAAGCGAAATGCCATTCTGCTCCAGGATATTCGTCACAAAAGAAGAACAGGTATAATGATTCTTCTGATAAAACGGTATCTGAAACAGGATGAAAGGCAGTCCGATAATACAGTAGTGATATCGCTTTCTTTGTTTATAGCACTGCAAAAGCTGTCTTGCAATACTTTTTTTCTGTTCTGCCGTACACTGCATACGGACTACTTTATATTTTGCATGCGGAAATACTGCCTCGATCTCCAGCGTATTTTCTTTTTCAAAGCCGGCGATCAGCGGAACGGCCGGATTCCTTCTCCCCACACTGTAGGCCTCTCTTAGATCGGCATCCATCGAAAGGACCACATGCACATAAGGGATCCCGATCACCCTACGGATGATGGACGCAAAGAATCCCGGTGTATCCACAAAAGCCAGATAAATCTGTTCCATAGCTTCTCTCCTTCCGATCAGTTAAAATGATAGCACTGTTTTGCCAGGCGATAACCTGCCAGTGTAAGTGCCGTCCCTGCTTTTCCAGGCAGATAAGTAAAACCGCTCACGGTCCCGAAGCGAAGCTTCCGATAAAGACCGTTTCCTCTTCTTCTCATATACTCCCACAGTTCGTTTCTTTTTTCCATTGCCTCTTCCGTTCCGATCAGCAAAAGATGAATGGAAGAAATCGACAGCATGATTGACAGATTCCGTACCAGATAATCCGCCAGTTTTGGATGTTCCTTCTGTACTTGCTTCAAATCCGCACACCCGGAAACCATTTTTGTAACCAGAATCTGTTGGTCGATCCTTTTCATCAGCACCTGCTCATTGACCGACTGATCCTCTCTTCCAAGGAAATAATGGTAGAGATCCAGATCCAGGTACAGGATCGTCTTTACAAACGGAAGCGGCTGGTTGGCAAACAGATTGTCCACATAAAACGTATGCCGCGGCAGGCGTACGCCTGACCTTCGAAGTACTTCTGTCCGGCAGATCTGAGCGTGCATCACAAGGTACTGCGATGGATGAAATTTCCCGATGGTATCCCAAGTACAGACTTTTCCATTGCGAAATACATTCTCATAGCCCATCCGTTTCTGTTTTCCTTCATATAAATGGTCGTACAGATAGTTGCAGATGATCAGATCCGCTAAAGCCCCCTGTCTCTTTCTTTTTCGGATCTCCGTCAATAACTTTTTCAGAGCTTCCTCATCCAGCCAGTCATCGGAATCCACCACTTTGAAATATTCTCCGGCTGCCAGAGACAGTCCTTTGTTCACTCCGGCTCCGTGACCACCGTTTTTCTGATGTACCGCTCTGACTGTTTCCGGATACTTTTCTGCATAGCAATCTGCGATTTCACCGGTCCGATCCGATCAATTTTTCTTTCATCTATTCATAAATCCCTTCTACTACAATATATTTATGGTTAATATCCCTTACAGCCAGTAAGGAATTATCCATCTTGTTGCTTAAGCTGTATAATGATGGAGCAATCGGTATATCGAATACTTTCTTGGACATCGCGTCCGCAATTAAGACTGATAACCAGCTCCTCATTCGCAGCGTTCGTTTTATGCAGGTTGAATCGCCATAGGTGCATTCGCGTCACACCACAGTAGATTGAATAGGCAATGAGTAAAACTGGTACTTATCCATTGCAATAATCTTAAGGAGTGACAATTTATGAACGCAGTAGGTATCGATGTTTCAAAAGGTAAGAGTATGGTTTCTATCATGCGACCTTTCGGTGAAATTGTTTCCGCACCTTTCGAAATCAAACACACAGCCAGTGGTATCAATTCACTTGTAGAACTCATCAACTCTGTTGAAGGTGAGTCCCGAATCGTGATGGAGCACACAGGGCGTTATTATGAAGTCCTCGCTCATCAGCTTTCAGAGGCAAATCTTTTCGTCAGTGCCATTAACCCAAAACTTATCAAAGACTTTGATAATGATTCTCTTCGTAAAGTGAAATCTGATAAAGCAGATGCTGTTAAGATTGCCCGATATACTCTTGACAAATGGCAAAATCTTAAACAGTATAATGTTATGGATGAATTACGCAATCAGCTCAAAACCATGAACCGTCAGTTCGGCTTTTACATAAAACACAAGACGGCTATGAAAAATAATCTTATCGGTCCCTGAATTCCTTTATCGACCATTATCAAAACTGGTGCAAACGTAAGAAGTACAACTTCAGCCAATCCAAAGCTGAGGAAATCTATGGAAAAGCAAAGGAACTTGTTCCTGTACTTTCAAAGGATGCCATTACAAAGCTTATTATTAAGCAGGCTGTAGACCAGCTTAATAGTGCCTCTACAACTGTTGAGTCACTACGCACTCTCATGAATGAAACTGCATCCAAACTCCCGGAATATCCTGTCGTTATGGCTATGAAAGGGGTTGGAACTTCACTTGGTCCTCAGTTGATAGCTGAGATCGGAGATGTTTCCGTTTCACTCACAAAGTGCTATTACTGCATTTGCCGGTGTAGATCCCGGTGTTAATGAATCAGGGAAGTTATGAACAAAAAAAGTGTTCCAACTTCCAAACGAGGCTCCTCTGATCTTAGAAAGACTTTATTTCAGGTAATGGATGTCCTGATTAAAACGCATCCGCAAGATGATCCTGTTTATCAGTTCTTAGATAAGAAACGTGCTCAAGGCAAGCCTTACTATGTCTATATGACTGCAGGTGCCAACAAGTTTCTAAGAATCTACTACGGTCGAGTGAAAAAATATCTTGCAACTCTTCCAGAATCCTAATTATCCACTACCATTTTCAGACCAGCACTGACGTGATGGTCTTATTTTGATACCTAATTTTCAACCTGTATAAAATTTTCAATGTTCTTCAATTTAGCCTTGACTTTTTTATTTGCAGGCTTAATAGTTTTTGTGTTCATCTTGGTATCATGATACCTGTGAATTGCTCCGTTATAAAGTAACTTCCATCTGATATATTATACATAGTATAATATGCCGCCGCAACGCCCGCTTTCTTAAACTTTATTTAATTTCTTATTGCATTCTTCAGAAACCACAGCTTCCCGGATACGCAAAAACAGGAGATGGAACATGGAAAAACAGCGCTCCTTCTCCTGCTTTGGTTTTAAAATATGATGTTATGTTTCAAAGATGTCCTGCCATTACTTCATGCTTTATAGCTTCAGATCCGGCATCTCAGATATTTAAGAACTGTTTTACGATCTTTGGCATATCCTCTGTCTCTACCACATTCTTGTGAAGAACCGGTGCGGTACGGATCTCTTCGATCGCCTGCGGAACTTTCACACCGGACAGTTCGCTCAGTGCGTCTACCAGTTCGAAATCACCCATGCCTTTGTACTTTTCTGCATCAATGGCATCCATAACACTTCTGGTGAATTTATACGGACTTGCAGTAGATGCGATCACGGTCTTGGTTTGATCACCGCTCTCTGCCACATACTTGCGGTATACTCTGGAAGCAACAGCGGTATGTGTGTCCATAATATAACCTGTTTTTTTTTGTAAACTTCTGCGATTTCTTCGGCAGTTTCTTTTTTCATTTGCATAGTTGCCGTAGAAATCTTTCAGCTGAGCTTTCATCTCATCTGTAATCTCATATTTGCCTTCTGCTGCCAGATTCTGCATCAGAGTTACATCTTTTGCTGCATCTGCACCTGCGATCTTGTAGATCAGACGCTCCAGATTGCTCGAGATCAGGATATCCATGGACGGTGATGTTGTCAGAATAAACTCACGATTTCTGTCATACGTTCCGGTGCGGAAGAAATCATAGAGAACCTTGTTGTCGTTGGAAGCACAGATCAGCTTGTCGATCGGCACACCCATGTTCTTTGCATAGTAGGCTGCCAGGATATTTCCAAAGTTTCCGGTAGGTACTACCACATTGATCTTTTCTCCCTTTGCCACTTCACCGTTTGCATACATTTTTGCGTAAGCATATGCGTAATAGGCGACCTGCGGAACGAGACGTCCGATGTTGATCGAGTTTGCAGACGAGAACTGATATCCTGCCTTGTCCATCTGTGCTGCCAGTTCTTTGTCACCAAACATTTTTTCACGCCTGTCTGTGCATCATCAAAATTGCCATGGATCCCTACTACAAAAGTATTGGCACCTTTCTGTGTAACCATCTGTTTTTCCTGAATCGGACTTACTCCATGTTTCGGATAGAATACGATAATCCTGGTACCCGGAACATCGGCAAAACCTGCCAGTGCAGCTTTTCCAGTATCTCCCGATGTAGCAGTTAAAATGACGATTTCATTTTTTACGCCGTTCTTCTTTGCGGCGGTCGTCATCAGATGCGGCAGAATGGACAATGCCATATCCTTAAAAGCAATCGTCTTTCCGTGGAACAGTTCCAGATAATAAGCCTCATCTTTTTTTACAAGCGGAGCGATCTCCTTTGTATCGAATTTCTCATCGTATGCTTTTGCGATGCAGTCTTTCAGTTCCTCTTCCGTAAAATCGGTAAGAAACTGACGCATAACTTCATATGCAGTCTCCTGGTAGCTCATCCCTGCAAGGGTGTCCATATCTGCTTCCAGTGCCGGAAGACTCTCCGGTACAAACAGACCGCCGTCCTCTGCCAGTCCTTTCAGGATTGCCTGAGATGCTGTTACTTCGACATCGTTGCTTCTGGTACTTTTGTATAAAAGATTCATAACAGCCGTCCTTTCCTTCAAACGCCATATTTTGCGATAAACTTTACGGGAGTCACCTTACATCTGATGCAGTCTCTCCACGCTTAATTCCAGATTATAACATACCTTTTTTCACTGTGCAAGAGCAAAGGAACGAAGTTGAGAAAAACCGGAGACACTTCTTACCATGCCCCCGGTTTTTCTCATGCAGCGGATCATTCATCCGCAAAACAGAAAAATTCATGTCCGCCATATTCAAACATCTGCACCAGATTCTGGTCAAACCAGACCATATTCTGGGCTTCCGCACTGGCACGTGCTGCAAAGAACAGTGCCCCCTGCGAATAATCTTCCCCGGCCAATGCCCGGTCTACCGCCTCGATCGTATCATCCGTGATCGAGACTGTATAGATCCTGCCGTCGTCGGTAGGGAAAACTGCGGCGAACCGCCCGCCGTCTGCCAGACAACATCGTAGATCGTATCTGAAATCTGGAATCCTTTACACGATTGAGCACGACATTGGCGATCAGGATCTTACTTTTGATGTCTCCCCTGTCGCCTCCGCTTCTACGATCTGAAGAAGTGTGTAATAATCATTCCCATCCATCTGATTTTCCAGCACTTTCTGCTGTGCATAATAGCCGATGCTTCCGATGTTTTTGCACACTCCTCCACGTACTTCTGGTAGAGGGCATTTTTTCTGATTCGTGATGTTCCGGCAAGGATCTCCTGATTCGCCGTCTCAAGATCAACGCCATCCGCTGCCTGCGAGTACGCTTCCAGCTTGTTTACGCTGGCAACAATTCCCATCAAACCTGCCTGAAGCTCCTCTTCCTTCACATCCTCACCCTCACCTGCTTCTTCTGCATTTCGGGAGGCTTTTACAGCATATACCTGATTCTTTCCTCCTCCGGTAAAACTGCCCGCTGTAAAAACCAATACAGCCACCACAACTGTACCTGTCATAAGAACTGCACAGTTGCGATAAATCTGTTTGCTGAGTGTACGTGAAAAACATACCTTAAAAAAAACCACAGATATTATCTAAGATCACTCCCAGCAGCCACATAATGCCATTCCTCCTTCCGCAGTTAATGTACCTGCATTATAAGTGAAGAATTTGTTACATGTCAAGGTAAATGTTACAGATTCGTTACATTTTACAACATATTTTTTTTCGGTCACATACAATTTTATGAGATGTTTCCATAATTTTATCACATTTCAAACATTATTTGTTGCAATATGTATAACCTGTTTTCTTGATTTTGTCATTTTACCCAAGTAAATTTTCGGCATTTTTCAACTTTTGAACAATAGATGTTTCATTTTCGTTTACTCAATTGTTGATTATGTCATTTTAACATTTTTGAAATATTTGTAATATTTTGTAGTTATCCACATTTTCCTCTGAGCAGCTTATTCACTTTCTCCTTTACAAACAAATTCTTCCATTATATAATGACTGCCGGGAATGAGGTTCTCCCTGGTTTTTAACCAAACCGCTTGTATATAAGCTGATGACTTCTGCGATTTCGCAGGATCACCAGCTTTTTTATGCGAGCAACAAGCCAAAGTCCGTGCTTGCACGAGACCTTGGCGACTGCCGCGATAACTTGAGAAACCCGCAAAGCGTGTTTCTCATAGTTTCATTATAATAAAGGAGGTCTTTATGTTAACATCACTTGCACTCATTTTTCTGACCGGCCTGCTCCTGGCATCTCTTTTTGAGAAGCTGAAGCTGCCCCGTATCATCGGTATGCTGCTTGCCGGCATTTTGCTTGGTCCGTATGTGCTGAACCTGCTGGATGATTCCGTATTATCCATATCATCCGATCTGCGGCAGATGGCACTGATCATTATCCTGTTCAAGGCCGGGCTTTCTCTGAATCTTTCTGACATGAAAAAGGTCGGTCGTCCTGCGATTCTGATGTCCTTTGTTCCCGCCACATTCGAGATCATCGGATATGTTCTGCTGGCACCGACTTTGCTCGGCATTTCCAAAATCGAGGCAGCAGTCATGGGATCTGTGCTCGCTGCCGTTTCCCCTGCCGTCGTCATCCCGCGTATGGTCCAGCTCATGGAAACGAATTATGGCACCGAAAAAGTATACCCCAGCTCATTATGGCCGGGGCATCCTGTGATGATATTTTTGTCATTGTACTGTTTTCTACATTTTCGAGCATGGCTCAGGGCGGTTCTGCAAACATCATGGATTTCGTAAACATTCCGGTATCCATCCTGCTTGGCATCGTGATCGGTGCCATCATTGGTTACCTGCTCGCCCTGTTTTTGAAACCTGCCACAGACAGGGGCATAGCATCCGCAGCAGTCTGAAAGTCCTGATCCTGCTCAGCCTTGCTTTTCTCTGCATGGCACTGGAGAATCGCCTCAAAGGAATCATCGCCATTTCCGGACTTCTTGCCGTTGTCAGTATGGCATGCGTGGTAAAGCTGAAAAGTCCCATCGATGTCACCAATCGTCTGTCACTGAAGTTTGGCAAGCTCTGGATCGCTGCCGAGATCCTGCTCTTTGTACTGGTCGGTGCCGCTGTAGACATCCGCTATACGATGCAGGCCGGAATCGCCGCAGTCGCCATGATCCTGCTGGCTCTTGTTTTCCGTGCCGTTGGTGTCTGCCTGTGCATGACAAAAACTTCACTGAATTTCAAAGAACGTCTTTTTCTGCGTGATCGCCTATCTTCCAAAAAGCAACCGTTCAGGCTGCGATCGGCTCCGTTCCACTTTCCATGGGACTTGCCTGCGGACAGATCGTGCTCTCTGTCGCCGTGCTGGCGATCCTGATCACCGCACCGCTTGGAGCAATCGGCATCGACCGCACCTACAAAAAGCTGCTTGTCCGAGAAAAACAAGTGCATTTCTGAAACATTATTCTTTTTCAAAATCCAGATACCTATGACAATCCCTGCGGCTGCAAGAACGGTGACACCAAGCATCGGAAACTCTGTCAGATAATACAGGGAATTCGTATAGCTGCTGCCTTCCGTTGCAAACATCCATCCCTGATATAGTTTCGCAAACAAAGGAAGCAAAAGAGTCAGAATGATACCGCCTCCAAGGCATAACATTCCGCTCTTTTCGCTTCCTGTCTTTTTCTCCGTTCTCTTTTGAAGATCTTTCTCTTCCTATTAAGATATAGTCCGTTGTCACTTCATACAAATTGCTCATCGCAATGATATTATCCAGATCCGGAGCAGTCTGTCCATTTTCCCACTTTGATACCGCCTGTCTGGAAACCTGGAGCCTCTCTGCCAGCTGCTCCTGAGAAAAATGATGCTCTTTTCGAAGTCTCTGCAAACGTTCTGCCATCGTCATATCCATCCCTCGCTTTCGTTTTTCTTCATCATACCAGCCATGAAGAAAAATAGCCAGCATAAAGCGGTTGCGAAACGGCAACTTACGGTTGCAGAGGAGAAAACCACATTATAATCCGCTTTCAGCTTCCAAAAATGACTTGATCAGTGCAACCGGAATCAAAATCCAACCAAGTATAATCCCAACTATTAATCTGTTGAGAAACAAATCATTCCACGTTCCAATCCTGATCTTATTTGCATAGATCGTCACTCCGCATGCCCAATAACCAGCTATACAATACGCTAATAGCAAAACTCCAGCCATTTTCACATACTCCTTTCTTCTGTATCTTCTTTCTGTTTTTCATAAACTCTGCAGATTTTATACCCGTTCTGCTCTCTGTCGTACAGAAGCATCCGATCGTCCCTGCCCATCTTGCGTTCTTCTTCCAGAACGCTTCGGATTGTCTCCAGGTCCCTCTGGATCGTCCGCTCTGTCACCCGATAGTGACGTGCTTCCTCTTTTTTTCTTCAGGATGTCACCATATGACAGTTTCACAAACAGGCTCAGAACCCTGGTATTTCTGCTTTCCTTTTCTCCCATGCTATCCTCCTTCCATATGATCTGAGGGCAGTGTAGCATGTTTTCTTTCAGGCGTTGTGAAATGATTTATTCTTCTCTTTTGAACTCGATCTCCCCATGGCAGTATGTATCCACAAACCACGTAAGCTCCCTGCGAAAGTCTGCTGCTTTGCTGCTGTTCCAGAAATCTTTCATCTCATCATACTGAAGCTCATTCTGAACGCCTGACAGGTGATCAATCTGCTCTTTGTCACACTTTGATGCAGCACCGTCTCAAATGTTTTATATAAAAGTTTCCATTCTCCGGCAAAGTACCGATCCAGGCTGTCAAAAACGTTGCATCCTGCTGATCTTCCACGGATACGACTGCCGCCATGATATAAAATACAAACGCTTCTTTCTGCTGTCCGATCTCTGCCAGAATATCCGCATAATCTCCCAGATCCCTCGAAAAATAATATTTTCTCGTTTCTTCATCATAATTTGGCCAGGCATCTTCCGGTTTTGGAGTCTGATATTCATGCAAAGTCCGTTGGTATGCTTTCTGAATGATCTGAAGTACATTCTGAAATTGTTTCTGTCTGCCCGCACATCTTGCACGATTCTCCGCAAAACACTTGTATGTCTCATATCTTGGCTCGGTTCCTTTGGTTTGCATCTCTTGAAACAGAAGTTCCATCTGCTGATAACACTTCTCTTCCATCGGATCTTCTTTTCTGTCACGATAACTTCTCGCCGCATCTTCCCAGATTTCTAACTGTTGTTCTGTTTTCTGCCCTTTCGCATCTGTTTTTGCCATCAGAAAATAGTCACATTTTTCCAGCAGTTTTTCTGCCCGCTTATCCAGTACACTGTACCTGTCCCGATAGCATATCGCCAGCATTTTGTAACCGAAACTTTGCAGATAGGCATCCTGATTTTTCACCTGTTTCTGCCGTTTCAGAGCTGCAAAAGCATCCCACATCGCTTCTTTTTTTGATTTCCCGCAAGCTCCAGATAACAACGGCTGCGATATAAAAATGCCCTGATTTCCTGTGCGGCAAATTTTTCTTTCCCCTTCGTCTGCTTCAGAATATAATACAGAAAAACAAGATTATCTCCCACATCCATCCACGATGTCCGATGCTGCATATAGGCAAATGCCTGCTCAATCCTCTTCTCCTCTGTTTTTCACGTCCCAGTCGTTCCAGCAGATATGCCCGGTTCTCTTCAAAAATACGATAATCATCCGAAATATGCTGCCAGCATGTTTCACACTGTTTCCAGTAATCCTCTCTCCTTTTTTTCATCTATTTCCAGCTGGTAAAGTCGATACATTCCTGCAAGCCGACAGGACCAGTCATGATCATCCACCTGTTCTTCTTTCGAAGTATAGTACTGCACCAGTTCCATCGCATAACGGCGTGCTTCATCCGTCTGTCCACGTTCTCTTAGAAACTGTATCAAACGGCAGCAAATGCCTCCATCATATTGAAACCATTCCTCTCGCTTCCGTTCAGCCTCCAGAATCCGTTTCCAGCAGTTTGCTGCCTCTTCCATCTCTTTTAAACGCACCCGGTTCTCTGCAATTTGCTCCAGTGCCCGCACATAGGAAATTTCATCCTGGTCATAAGCTTTTACATAACACTCGATTGCCTGGAAATATTCCCCTTTCTTTTCCAGTTCTTCTGCAACCTCCGAAAATCCCGGCATCTCTCAAACACAATCTCTTCGTTTTCTTCTGAAATTTCCTCATTCTTTGTCAGTTCTGCTGCTTTTTCCCGATAGAAATGAGCACGTCTTTGATCCCCGTAATATTCCTTACGAACATCCATTTCAAACTCATCTACCCTGAAAAATTCTGCCATTTCCTTATACAGTCCGGCTTTTTCCTTTTTATCCATCTCAGCCTGATCCAGATACTGTTCTGCTTTATCCATAAAATGCACTGCCACTTTCAGCAACTGATGATAAACTTCCTCATTTTCTTTTTCCTGCGGCGGAAACAAAATCAGATCATCTTCCAGTGCATCATTCACTTCCAGTGCCAGATCGATCATACTTTTCCCAAGAATCCCTACATCTTCTGTATCACTCTGGATTTCCCTCTCCGCCTTGCCGGCAAGTTCATAAATCTGATTCTGAAACTCTTGCAGATACCGGTTTTCATCAAAATCTTCTTCCATCATTCTGTCTATGAGATCATCTTTTTACCCACCTTTCGAATCTGAAGAAGATAAATCCGGAACAGCAATGCATGGCACTCTTTTTCCTGTCCGAACCGACAGATCTTTTCTGCCTGTTTCAGATAATGCATTTCATTGCGGATATGCTCACAATACGCCACGCAAAGCCGGACATAGGCAAGATTTTCTCCTGAAATCCGCTCCATGAAATATTTTAAAAAACTGCCACCTTACTTCATCCAGTGCAGACGATTCCAGATCCTGTCTGGCATAAGCCGTCATTTTTTCTGTGATTGCCGGACAGCTTTCCGCAGTCGGCTTTGAATCATGATAAACCAGATCCAGAATGATCTGATGAAGAGAAATCTTATCTGTTTTTTTGTTATGTTCCACCCAGCCCAATCGAATCAGTTTATCCAGAGCCTCTTTTGCACCCGCAAGCGGCACATAGGAAAGGAACGTCTCTCTGGCGATCCGCACATAGCCAAGCAGCGAAAGGCTTTGCATTAGTTCCAGCTGAACATTCGAAAATCCGGACAGATCAAACAGAGCTTTCAGATGCTCCTGCACTTTTTGGTTTTGCATTTTTCTGTCTTTTCGATGTTTCACTGAGACTTCTTCCGTTCCGGTGATGCCTTCTATCATTCGCATCTTTTCCAGAAGCACATACGGCTCTTCTTCTGCCTCACGCAGATATTTTGCAATCAATTCTACTGTCATTGTGTGATATTCTACCAGTTTCAGTATTTCCCGGATCTGTCCTCTTTCTTCCTCTTCATAACTTCTCGGATTGTATACGGCAAACAATGCCTCCACGTCATTGATATCCTCCATCTGCTGCACATCGATCTGGCAGAAATCATAATCCCGGAAATCTTCTCTGGTCGTGATCAGAAAACGGCAGGGACATTCCAAGAATCGCTCCAGATCTTCATCCTCTTCCACATCAAAGTTGTCCAGAATGATCAGATCATCTTTTGTGGTCTGCTCTTTTAGAATTTTTAAGTTTCCGCTCAAAATATTCCTCTTCTGTCTCCAGACCCTCTTCACTCTGCTCCCGGTGAACGTTATGGATATGGATGTCTTCCCCGCAGACAGTCTGTACGATACTTCCCTGATATGGCACAAACACGATGGTTCGATATTCTTCCCCATAAAGGTAAGCATAACGTTTCGCCAGCTCTGTTTTTCCGATTCCGCCCATTCCCGACAAAAACAGAACCTGCTGCCCGGAAGAAAATATCGTCTCGATCTGCCGCAGCTCGTTTTTCCTGCCAACAAAATTTGCAGTATTGTAAGCAAAACCGTGATATAAAAACACTCTTTCTACATCCGACTCCCGGATCAGTTTTTCCAAAATTTCAAGCACCTCATCCACAGACGCATAACGTCGTCGAACCGTTGCCGCCAGCGTCCGGTGAAAAACTCCTGCATCAGCCGGAACAACACCGGCTGATAGCGTGCATCCTTCCATTTCATGCCCGAAAAATCATATATCGCACCCACCGCACTGTCCATGGCATTCGGCGTTCTTCCAAAAAGCTTATAAAAAGCGATCGCCCCGATCGCATAAACATCAGTCGCTTCACAGATTTTGCTGCATTTTCCACGCACCAGTTCCGGTGCCGCATAACCGTCCGACACAGAAAATGTCCAACCATTTGGCTGTGTCTGTATTTTTTCTTTTCTCACCATAGAATCAAAATCAAATAGAACCATCTGCTCTTTTGTTTCCGGGATCAGCAGCACATTTTCCGGTTTGATATCAAGATGTAACATCCCGCAGTCATGGTATTTTTTCACAATCCTGGCAAGCGTCCGCAGATGCAGAAACAACGACTGCAGATTCTCATCCGCCTCGCTTCGATAATCCCTGCCCTCGATCTCCGTCATGACCACATAGCAGGTATTGTGATATTCATAAATATTTGTTGCATTTGCGGTGGAGTTCACAAGTCCGAGCGTTGTTTTCAATGCCGTATTTTTCCGGTAAGCTTCCAGAAACTTCTGCTTTTCTGTAAGAAACGTCTGCTCACAGGACAAATCCGGTGTCAGATTTTCCTCGGCATCCCGCTCTATTTCCAGGCGGTACGGATAACATTCTTTTATTTTAACCAGATGTCTTTCACCGATCCGGTCTCTGTAAAACCCATTGTACACAATACAGCTTCCGCCACGCCCGATCTCCTCCGCAATGACATAACGGTGTTCTTCCCCAAAAACAAGCTCCCATCCCTGTGGCAGCGGTTTTCTTTTATCAAACATCCTCTCACCTCAATTTTTTCTTTTCTGCCGCAGCAATTTGTCACTTTCCAGTCACAAATGGGAAATTCATCTCACATTGGCTGTAAATTTCAACTATTTTCCACTCTTTTCTCCAACATTTGTCTTTTTTATAGTATAATCTATCTATAAGGCAGGACGCAAGAACCTGCATTCACAGAAGGAGGATTTTACTATGACAAAGGATCATCTGAATCTTTCAACAGACAATGCCCAGGATAGCCTGTTTTCCATCGATGACTGTAATGAAGCTTATCAATATTTACAGAATTCGGCAAACTTTGTCTCTTTCCATACAGGACTCACAACTTTGATGCAGCGATGCGGATATACCGGCTCCAGCGAAGATGTCGAAGAAAAAACGGCATATCTCGTGCTGAAACTTGCCGCTATCCATGTAAAGATCACGGAAATCACAGTCCGTGACTGGTTTTCTGGCAAACGCCGCCCATCCCTCGACTCCAGAAGCCGCAAACTCGTCTATGAAATCTGCTTTGCCCTTGGTGCTTCTTTTGAGCTTGTACAGGAATTTTTCCGTCAGGTTTACTTCAGCCGCAGCTTCAACTGTCATACCATAAAAGAGGCCGTTTATTACTATTGCCTCCATCAGAACCATTCTTACGATCATGCTCTCGAGCTTTACGAAACCATCAAAGCCATGCCGGAAACGGCAAAATTCGAAGCTTCCGATCCCGTCTACACCGATCAGATCCGAAATGCTCTCGACAACTGCCACAGCGACGAAGAATTTCTCGCCTACTTTTCCAGAAATAAATCCATCTTTGACCGCTGGAACCAGAAAGCACTTTTTTATATTGAAGAATTTATCCGCCAGATCCGCGGAACAAAAGAAGATATCGGGCGGATTGAGGCATTTGGGAAAGTTGGCACGATCCCGGACGCAAAAACATTGGCCACGCCTCCGGCTTCCGGGCTGATCACCCAGGAATTTTTCATGCAGGCTCGTCATTTTGGACGCAAGTGGACGTACGCTAAGCAAAATGTTACTTCCATTGATTTTATGCTGGAATTTATAATCGATCCCATAGAACCTGTAAACAAAAAAGCTAAGCTTCCGGATATCGTAAAATTAAATTTTCCATCCAAAAGACCTTTTCCAAAATCTTAAACCGCAGCCAGTCCGAGATAAGCACCTCTTACGATTCCATCCGCAAGTGCCTGATCCTGTTAAAATTTTACCACTTCTGGGTCACACTGGAACTGATGATGGATTCCGGCAATGCTGCCGAAAATCCACAGTCCGATTACGCTGATTATTTCGATGACTTCTGCGAAGAAATGGCTCAGCTGCTCGAAGAATGAAGAACTGGAACTATGAAGAACTCTATGAACGAAATCCGCTTACGATTGATGATTGATTTTGACTTTCTGTGGGCATCCAAACAACAGAACAAATCCACATACTACAAAGTCAAAACACCTTCCTGTTCATTCTTGTCTCCTCCTTGGTTTTATTTTGATGAACATAAATGAAAGGAAGGTGCGTGATTGGTTTTGACGACTTTCAGAGCGTTGAAAAGCTACGGAAAAATTGTTTCAGGCAATTTTGCAGCAGAATATGCCAAACATTCTCAGCAATGAATGAACCGAAAAAAACATGGTAAAAAAACTCGCCCAGGGATTGAAAAAAACTTGAATTTATTCCAAAGTTTTTCCGATCGAAAATGGAGTAAAAATATTTGGCAGTTGGGGAACAAATTCGACAGATCATCTCAGAAAACAACATTAATAGCGTTGCAGATATATACACGCTTCTGAAAGACAGTTTCAAGGATATCCTGCAGGAGCTGATGGAGGCAGAACTGGATGCAACTCTTGGCTACGAGAAAAACCATAAGGGAGATCTACAAACAAACAACAAAAAAGAAATGGTCATTCTACAAAAAACTTAAAGAGTCAATACGGTGAATTTCAAATCGACGTACCAAGAGACCGTAACGGTGAGTTTGAACCAAAACTCATCCCTAAATACCAGAGAGATATTTCAGGGATTGAGGAAAAAAGTGATCTCTTTATATGCCCGTGGTATGAGTACACGTGACATCCACGACCAGCTCAAGGATCTTTATGGAATTGAGCTGTCAGCTGAAATGGTCAGCAAGATCACAGACAAGATACTTCCTCAGGTTAAAGAATGGCAGTCCCGTCCTCTGAACCCGGTTTATCCGTTTGTCTTTATGGACTGTATTCATTATAAAGTACGTGAGGATGGCAGGATCCTGAGTCGTGCTGCGTATGTAGTGCTTGGTGTTACAGTGGAGGGATACAAAGATATCCTCAGCATCACAGTAGGTGCAAATGAAACCAGCAAGTTCTGGCTTGGGATGCTCAATGATCTTAAGAACCGCGGAGTAAAAGATGTTCTTTTCTTCTGCGTGGATGGTCTTCCGGGTTTTAAAGAAGCTATTCAGGCAGTCTATCCGCAGGCAGAGATCCAGAGATGTGTGATCCATATGCTCCGCAATTCTTTCAAATATGTAAATTATAATGATCTGAAAAAGTTTTCCTCGGATTTCAAAGAAGTGTACAATGCTCCAAACGAAACAGCCGCTTTAACAGAGCTGGAGAACATGAAAGAAAAATGGGGAAGAAATATCCGTACGCGATCAGTAACTGGGAAAATAATTGGGAAGATGTAAGTTCCTTTTTCCAGTTTTCTAATGATATCAGACGCATTATGTACACGACAAATATCATAGAAGGATTGAACCGCCAGTATCGGAAAGTCACGAAAACGAAAAGCGTATTCCCAAGCGATTCTGCATTGGAAAAGATGCTGTATCTTGCCAGCGAGAACGTAGTCAAAAAGTGGACGCAGAGATACCGGAACTGGGATCAGGTATTGAATCAGCTGATCGTCCTTTACGGAGAACGGCTTACTGCTTATCTGTAAGAGAAAAAAAAGCAGGAATGGGGAAGCTCTTTTAAGCCCCTCATTCCTGCTCTCTGTCTATTCCTTCGGCATTTATATTATTGCCAGAAACTTCCGATCCTATTCCAGAGGTCGGGTGTGGGCAGAGCCCACAAAAGGCAATAATCATGATGCCTTACTTATCATGCAAAAAAATCGAAAATGATGTATATAATTTTCCTACATGGCAATACTGTAAGTACAAAGATATATTCGACAGCCGCATAATCATTAATTCGACAGCAAAATTTTACATATCTATTTCTTATCAGAAAGATTTACTTTAATCTATTTTTTAACTCTATAACACTTCAAAAAAAGTTGCCTGCCTTAGACAGCTTATTCAAGTGCGCCAATTTATGGCTTGTTTCTACTTTCTTTCACACTATCTCCCTCTTAATAAACTTATTAGAGGCTACCTTTTCGCAGAATACAAGACATACATGACATGTCCAACTCTTGAAAAGCTAGCCTCTTTAATTACTTTTTAATTATTTAATTTTAAGTTTCTTCTTAAACAACTTAATGGCTTTCTTATTTCCTTTAAGTTTAGTCTTCTTAGACTTAATATTTTTCTTTGCTTTCTTGCTAAATGCATTCTTCTTTACAGTCTTAAGTTTGTCACCTTTGAATGTAATCTTCTTAATCTTGTTATCTCCTATAAATGCCTTAGAACTTATTGTCTTAACTGCTTTTCCAATTACTACTGTTTCAAGTTTTGAGCAGTTCTTAAATGCATTTTTTCCGATAACAGTTACCTTGTTACCTATTGTAAGCTTCTCAAGGGCCTTGCAGCCGGCAAACGCATTGTTACCAATTGTTGTTACATTTAATCTATATCCCTTACAATCTGCTCTGTCCGGAATTGTAACTTTCTTTATTTTATTCTTTTTAGCAGCTACTACACCAATAACCTTTGATTGTCCTACTGTTGCAGTATCAATTGATGTAATCTGGTATATTAAATTTCCTGCCGTATATGTCATTCCAACGTATACGCCGTAGCTATTGGTATGGCTGCTGCCTGTTGCGGGGATCGTTGCGGTTTCAAGAACCTTCTTGCAGACGGTGCATTCCTTATGCTTAGCGCCTTCTGCGGTTTCGGTAGCTGCCGTGTCAATGATCCACTCGCTGGTGCTGTGAGCCGCTTCGTCATTTTTGTCGTGGCAACGAGAACATTCATGCCAGTGGTTAGTATCATCAGACTTCCATTCTGTGCCTGCGGTATGTCCGGGAGCCGGAATCTTCACACTGGTTTTATCGGTAATTTCTACCGATCCTGTTGCATCTGCGAACCACTTGTCACAGCCATCGCAGGTGTAGTATGCGGAATTGCCCGCAGTAGTGCAGGTGGCAGCTTTCGCAGCAACCAAAGTCAGATTGTGAGTGTGCGGTACAGTTTTGTAATATCCGCAGGTGTCGCAAACATTGTCAGAACCGTAATCGTGAGCCGCTTCGTCCTTTTTGTCGTGGCAACGAGAACATTCATGCCAGTGGTTAGTATCATCAGACTTCCATTCTGTGCCTGCGGTATGTCCGGGAGCCGGAATCTTCACACTGGTTTTATCGGTAATTTCTACCGATCCTGTTGCATCTGCGAACCACTTGTCACAGCCATCGCAGGTGTAGTATGCGGAATTGCCCGCAGTAGTGCAGGTGGCAGCTTTCGCAGCAACCAAAGTCAGATTGTGAGTGTGCGGTACAGTTTTGTAATATCCGCAGGTGTCGCAAACATTGTCAGAGCCGTAATCGTGAGCCGCTTCGTCCTTTTTTGTCGTGGCAACGAGAACATTCATGCCAGTGGTTAGTATCATCAGACTTCCATTCTGTGCCTGCGGTATGTCCGGGAGCCGGAATCTTCACACTGGTTTTATCGGTAATTTCTACCGATCCTGTTGCATCTGCGAACCACTTGTCACAGCCATCGCAGGTGTAGTATGCGGAATTGCCCGCAGTAGTGCAGGTGGCAGCTTTCGCAGCAACCAAAGTCAGATTGTGAGTGTGTTCTTCGTTTTTATTTTTGTAATAATATGTAACAACCGTTCCGTCCGAAACAATAGGCTTATTCAAGCCGTCAACCTTTATAAATTCATAATCATAAAGTGTTTTTGCCGGTGTTAAATCAAGCTTTGTGCCGTATGGCACGGTAAATGTTCCACCGGCAGTGTTTGGAATTTCAGAGCCGTCCTCAAATTTATACTGAATTGAAACGGTTGTGTAGCGCTGTGTTTCCGTATTGTCGTCTGCAAGCACATTTCCGTTTTCATCGAGCACCTGAAATGCCACGGTATCGCCGCTCTTAAGCTGTGCATCAGACGGAATTTGATAAATAAGCGAGCAACTCTTTAAGCCTGAATTAAAGTCGCTTTTGATGTGATCCAAAGCACCGAGCGGCCAGAAATTTGCCTTATCATTCCAAACAGGAATGTCAAAGGTTTGTACTGTTTGAAGCGGATTCCCCGATGAATCGGTCGCAACGCTTCCGTCGTAGTGCTTAATCCACATTTTGAATTTTAATTGTCGTGCATTTTTATCTGAAATGTTTTGAATAACAGTTCTAAGCTCGATTTTTTTACCGTTCATATTAGTATTAAATCTGCTTTTGCTGTTGCCGCTCAAAAGTCGGTCATTGCGATTATATGTGTAATTATAATATGAACTTGTTTCAAGGTCGGTAAAATCAGACGGCTTTGAATAAGCGCCCGTATATTCCTTAACCTCGGGAGTTGCAACATAAAGGTCTACATCCTTAACAAGCTGAGACATTCGCTTGAAGCCCTGCAAACGGCAAACCTCACAGAATTGATAGTTTGTGTCTCTCATTATGCACTCATAACTTGAAACAAGCATTTTTGAGCCGTAAGCATTGCGGCAGGTATATGTGTTTCTAAAACCTAAAAGCTGTCGCCATTTTATCTTTTCCGGGTCTTCAACCGAGGAAAGATTGAGTGATTTAAGTTCCTTATCGTCAAGCAAATATCCGTTACTGTACTCATCACCGAGACCGAGCAAACCGTGTCCAAACTCGTGTGCAAAAGTTTTTGACGCACGATAACTGTCTGATGGCGAAATGAAATAATGGAAGCCGTATTCACGGTTATTATAAGCACCGCCGAAATCTGATTTTGTGTTTACAACCATAGCGAACTGAGCAATATAATCGTGAACATAATAATAAGGCTCATATTCCGAACCGGACGGAATTGTGTTTGGATCACACTTTTTTTGATATGAGCATCGTGAATTTTCTCGATAAATTCAGGACCGATACATCTCTCAAAAATATGATTTTTCCACTGACTTCCGTGGAGATTATTAGAAATAACAGGCGAATTATATTTGTCGACTATAACATCAAAGAAGGTGCTTCCACCATTGTCAAAAGTCGATTCGGAAGCTGTGCAAAGAGCGTAAACATTGAATCTGTCGGCATAACTGCGATACGGTTCATATTTCATAGCGTCCTGCCAAAGTCGTTTGACATCATTGATGAATTTGCCCTGCTGACTTTTTTGTGTATCCCTCGCCGCAAACGACAACAACCATATTTTCCGTGTCGCTGCGTGTTTTTGGATGGTATAAACAGGGATGGTAGGATTAGAATATTTTCCGTCATTTGAATACCACGGGCCGAGGGTGAGCTGAATGCTTTGCTCGGTGCTGACATTCCAATCGGGATTTGCGTCCTCGGCAGGTTCCGAAATTGTATAATCATCCTCTTGCTTATTTGGAGCAGAGCCGATATAAGGACTGCTTTGTGAGCCGCTGCCGGAAGTTGTAACAAAATATTCGGAATCGAGATAAAATGCAGGTCTTACGCCCAAATCGGAATACCACGGAGCATAACGACCGACCTGACCCGATGAACTGATATAACGCATATCGTGATTGCAATCGGTAACAGGAGTGCGAAGCCAATAAGGCCAAGCCATACCGTCATTATTATACGCAACATAATAACCTTTGAGATTTTTCCACACGGCATTAGCCTGCTTTACATCAAGAAGAAAAACCTTTTCGGTTGTAGTTTCAAAATATGAACTGTCGTAGTTTGCCACCGCTTCCGAAATATCGGTGTAGTATAACAAATCCGAATTTGCGTCTCCATCAACTATGCCCTTGTTGTATTCGGGATGAGAAACGAGAGAACGCTGGGTAACGGTTTTCATTGCCGCAATTTCAGATTTTGAAAAAGCGTTGAGAAAACCCGCTTTTTCGTTGTACGCTCCCACACCGCTTACATATCCGTCTTTCGGAGGGTTGCCGCAAAGCCAATCGACTTTGCCTTCAGCTGCGGTCGAATTTAACCAAGAACGCATATTGCTGTCTTTCCAATAGTTAGAACCGTAATCATCACGCTTATAGCTTCTGCTGTGTGATTTTGAATTGCTGTTGTCATTTGTTTTGGCATCATATGCAAGGGTGTCAACAATTTTGTCTGCAAGCATAAGCGGTCCGTTATTGTCAATGCTTACACATCGCCAAAGAATTGAGGCATTGTTATACGCACCCATTTTAACATAGTCGCCAACTTTAATATCGGGCTTTGATGCCGCCTGAATGGTCATCGGCAAAACGGAAATTGCCATGCACAATGCCAAGAATATTGCGGTTATTTTTTCGTCATTAAGGAACCTCCTTTATAAGCTATATATTTGCTTTTATTATATTGTAAGGTGTTATATGGGTCAATGAAAATCTAATTAAATTTTTGTTGATTTTACAGCCGACACATTTAATATTACACGAAGAAGAAAATCTTATTAAATATGCAAAAGGCTTCTGCCCAAAACAGGGCAAAAGCCTTAAAAATTATGCGATTTTTAGGTTTAGTTGCAAGCCAGGGGGGACGATTTCATCTGCCAGAAAACACGTTTTTGAAAAAAGTGTTGCAAAAACGGTTGAACACAAAGATTTTCATATCCGATAAGCCTGAATTTTGCGGCGCAATCGGTGCGGGATTGTTTGCCGTTGACAGCGACAGATTGTTGGAAAGGCTCGAATGTAACGCCTTGAACATAAACCCGAAAAATCTTGTGATTTTATTCGGAACGAATGACATCGGCATAGGAGTTCCGACCGAGTACACCTTGAAAAATATAAAAGAAATTTTGCAAAGAACGCAGACACTTTGCTCGAATACCGCCGTAAAAAGCAGTATTCGGGCATAAAAAAGCCTCGGAACACGAATGTTCCGAGGTGATGGCAGATTATATCAACTGTCAAGTCTTTAAAGGTGGAGATTTGTCCATATGGTATCAGATGAAAATCATTCGTGTTTTGCGGCGAATTCTTTTAATAATTTCATTGCAATGACATCATGCTTTTTCGAAAACATATGCCCTCCGCCATCTATAAAATGAAGTTGCACCCGTTTGGAATCTTGCATTCCGATCGGCATCGTACTTTTATATGCTTCTGCCGCACGTTTGGCATAAGAAACATCTACGATTTTATCCTTTGTACCATGCACGATGCACACCCTGCCGGCGTAGTTCTTAATTTCTGCAAAGGCATCCATTTGCATGACATCCATTGCATAGCAACACCCCAATTTCATCAGTCCGCAGCGGAAAGTATCGGGAACATTTTGCGGATCAAATTTTGCCATCATCATTTTTCCGGCTCTGGCGTCATCCGGGATACACAATGCCGGATAAAACAGGACAAGTTTTTCTATCGGAAAGTTGTTCTTTGCTGCCACCAAAGCAGACACAAAACCGCCCTGACTGCATCCCATCAATAAAATTTTTTTCAGAATCTGTATAGGAAAGATTTCTAACATATTCAATGACCGCTTTCAGATCTTTGGTTTCTGTCAGAACAGACATCTCTGTGGTTTTTCCGTCACTTTTTTCCACACATAGCATAACCGCCACAAAAATCAAATGTAAATGCAACATATCCCATTTCAGCCAAAAAAGCCGCATAATGTTTCACACTGTCTTGCCATGCCATAAATCCGTACATACAATTGCAATCGGAAGATGATCTCCTTTTGGACGGTAGATTGTTCCACGAATCGTCAATCCATCTCTTTTGCATTCAAAAGTGCTTTCTGTAATTCCATCTGATGAAACAGGTTTCTTAAAAATCATAATTTTTCTCCAAATTCAGTGGTATTTTGTTTTTGTTGCATCGGCTATATTTTTAACACTGATTTTGTGTAAATGTTTTAGTCAATAGCTATTTTGCTTGTAATAATCATAAGCACGGGAAACACAAAGGAGCATTCTTTCATGATCGACATATTGTTCTTTGGTTTACTGTTAACTCACACTGTCATAGTATAATAATGCCATTACTTTGTCAATAACTGAAATCATACCTTGTGCTTGAAGTTCTTCAGCCTTTTTAACAACGGCTTCTTTGGTAGGGTAGGGGAAAGAATATCATCAAAGCATTTAAGTACGATCATCGGCAAAATGACTTTCTCTGATAAGTCTGCTGAATAATATTCAGCCATACCTTCAAGTACGTATTCAAGAATTATGCCTTTTGAGCCTTCGCTAATGTTTTCGTTAGCGGATATATCCTTAACTCCGTTTTTTCTATTGTCCATTTTTTACGGACTTGTTCAAAATCGAATTCCATCCTTTTTGTATGTCTTATCACTTTTAGGCTTGTATGAGAATTTTAAGAAATGTTTTTTAAAATCTTTGATTTCTTAACAGTGCTTACGGTTGCCTGAATTATCGGACCGGAGAGCAAAACGGTGGCAATTGTGCAAATTCCGAATTTACCGCCGAGCAAAACGCCGATAATTACCATTATAATATCAAGAACCATTCGTACGATTTTGATTTTCCACCCGTTTTTTTCGGCAAGCGAAAATGTGACTGCTTCATATGAGCCCCTGCCGAAATCAGCGGCGGAGTAAATCCCCGTTCCGAACGAAAATATAGCAATGCCAAGCAGCATTATAACAAAATTAACCGCTTTAATATCTGTATAATGCTGAATTTTTGTGAATATATCTACGAAAAAACTGTAAATGATTTGGTAAAGAATTGTGCCAATATTGATTTGTTTTCTGTCATAGAAAAGGGCAAAAATTATCATTGCCACAGCCACAATAAGCGACGATGTGCCGATTGACATACCTGTCACATTCGTCAGCCCTTGCCACAATATCGCAAGTGTTGCGCCGTCGAAACCTGCGCCTATTGCAAGCGTAATTCCGTATGCGGATATTATTGATCCGATAACGATCATCAGCGTTTTTGTTGCATATTTTTTGAATTTCATATTATCACCTAAAAAAATAAGACTGTAAACTCTGCTGTTGTGTTCAGAAACAGCAAAATTTATAGTCTTCATCAGCCGAGACAGCTTTATTTTTTTGATTATACACCCGAGCTTTTATAAAGTCAACGGTTATAAATATGATTTTCTGTATTCGCTCGGAGTTTTGCTCATTTCAATTCGTGTTACGATTTTGATTTGAGCGATGTCTCTCAAAAGTCTCAGTCATAAATGCCCCCAATCGCACTAAAATGACTTTGAACACTATTCTCTGACGAAGGCGAAGGTGCTTTGTCAAATGTTCTGAGTATTTCTTCAATTTCTTGTTCGTCCATTTGATTTCTCCTTGTTCGATTTCTTTTCGTAAGGAAAGGCGGCAGCGGAAGCTCCGCTACCGCCATCCTTAAATGGTTAGCTATCTGTTATTTCTTTTGTTGTAACAGTCTTAGTTTTTGACCAGCCTGAATAAATCCTTATGGATTTGCCGTTAATCTTAACTGTCTTATAGGTGCAAACCGGCTTACATAATATTTTTTTCTTTGCCTTAAGCTTTTTAACGGTAGTCTTTGTAGTCTTCTGCTTCTTGATTGTTACGGTTTTCTTGTTCTTCTTGAATTTCTTATTGGTTGCGACTTGAACTTGATAGCCTGTTGTCTGTGTAGCCTGCTTCTTCCACTTTACTGTAAACTTCTTTGAACCTGCTTTAAGTGAGGAAATACTTGTTGCCTTTGGCTTGATTGTGAAATAAAGCGTCTTTGTTCCGCTGTATTTACCCTTAAAAGGTAATCTTTACTGCGTACTTGCCAACATACTTTCTTCCTTTTGCATAAGACACAGTATAGTCAGTATTCTTAACAAGTGTCTTTCCTGTTCTGTCATTAACAATAACCTTAGGTGTTCTAACCTTTCCGTTATATGTTAATGATGTTGCTTTAAGCTTTATGCTTGATGCCTTTGGAATTACTGTTGTTGAAAGAGTTTTCTTACATACCGAACAGTAATTTACTATCTTGCCGTTTGCTGTTGGGGTTGCCTTTGTTACGGTTTGCTTTGTGGTGTGGGCAATCTTAGCAATATTGCCCCAAGATGCAAGGTCGGTTATTTCCTTTGTACCGAGTACATCTTCATAGAACTTGCCACAACCTTCGCACTTGTAGTATGCTTCCTTACCGCCCTCTGTGCAGGTGGCAGCTTTCGCAGCAACCAAAGTCAGATTGTGAGTGTGCGGTACAGTTTTGTAATATCCGCAGGTGTCGCAAACATTGTCAGAACCATAATCGTGAGCCGCTTCGTCCTTTTTTTTGTCGTGGCAACGAGAACATTCGTGCCAGTGGTTTGTAGAATCGTATTTCCAATCAGAACCATATGCATGACCGAGAGCAGTATTCATCGCTACGAAGGTATCTGTTGTGCTGATTGCACCGCAGGAGCAGCTCTTGAAATATACTGCGTTGCTTGTGCAGTCCGCAGGGGTTTTTAAGTGCTTCTGGTTTTACAGTTTCCTGATTATAGGTGTGCGTATGTGGAGCGTTCTTGTAGGTCGCTTTCACACTTACTGCACTTGCAGGCATAGTAAATGTTGTGGTTGCGCTATTTGCGTCTGCAAGGGTAATGCCGCCGCTTACAACTTCCCACTTATCAAATACCTTGCCGGACGGAGCTGCACCTGCGGTCAGAGTAACGGTTGTACCCATTGTTGCCTTGGTGATCGGAGTGCCTGCACCAACGGATGCAGTACCGCCTGTCACGGTTACATTGTACTCAACAGCTTCCCAAACTGCGGTTACGGTAGTGTTAGCAGTAACGGTAATCTTATCGCCAACCACCTTTTCAACACCGCCAACGCTCCAAGCCTTGAACTGCTTACCGGCAGGAGCAGTGAAGCCGTTTGCAGGAAGCGTGTATTTGCCGGAAATACCGGTCACATCTGCCATTGTGCCTGTACCGCCGTTAGCCGCAAAGAAGTTTTGCATTGACTGACAAATCTGCAAACATTGGGTCTACAATCATTGCTTTGGGAATTCTTATGAAATTAAACTGCTCTGCCTGAGCTCCATAATAATAATCAAATGTCATAACCATCACTCTTCCATTTCTCCAATAACTGGTAAATTATGTTCTCCATTTCTGCCTTTGTATAATTTTCAGGAAAATACTGCTTAAGTTTCTTCCTGGATATTGTAACCTTTGCACTCTGCTGAGTTTTCTCTTCCGATCTTTCAATGATGTCTGTTGATTTTTCCTTATTTTTAATTGCCTTAACCTGCTCTAAACTAACCTTATATCCAAGATTGAAATAATCTAAAATTTCCTGCTGTTCACTCTCGGACAATTCTGCTATTTCCACTGCAAGTTTTATGGCAATCTTTTTTCATCTACCATTTCAAGTAACTCCGGTAACAGATTAGTAAGCTTTATGTATCGTGATACCTGTCTCCCTGACAAGCCATTTGCCTCTCCTACAACTTCCTGCTTTCTTCTCCTTTTATTCCTTTATGTTGAATCGCTTCAAGTTTCATTTGAAATGCATATGCTTTTTCACTTGGAAGAATTTCTTCTCTTTGAATATTTGAATCAACCATTACAATTGTGGCATCGTCATCACTTAATTCCCTTTATAATAACCGGCACCTTTTCAATTCCTGCAAGTCTTGCTGCGTGAGTTCTTCTGTGTCCCGATATTATCTCGTATTCTTCGTCATTTGTTTTCCTTACCAATATAGGAAGAAGTACACCTCTTTCCCTTATTGACTCTGTTAATTCTTCCATCTTTTCATCATCCGACACCTTAAATGGATGATTGCTAAAATCATGTAATTTATCTACATCTATTTCTTTTAATCCATCTGTTATTTCCACTTTCAATAATTCATCATAACTTGTTAATTTTATTTTTCTCTTTACTTTACTCATGTACAAGCACCTCCTCTGTTAATTCTTCATAACTTTTGCCACCTTTCCCCTTGGATCATGAATATATATACTCTTTCCCTCAGCACTTGTTTCTGCAGCTCTTACTGACATTGGTATTCTGCTGTCAAATATTCCAATTGTTTCTCCGTAGGTGCTCTCTAATGCCTCTAATATGTCCTTTGTATAGTTAGAACGCATATCAACCATTGTCATAACCATACCTTCTATTTTTAGCTCCGGATTTATCTGTCTTCTTACTCTGCTTATCGTCTTTATTAACTGCTGTAATCCTTTTACCGGTAAATACGATGCCTGAACTGGAATTAGTACTGAATTGGCACATACAAGCGCATTAATAGTTATCATTCCAAGGCTTGGCATACAGTCAATGAGAATATAGTCATAGTTTTCTTTTATATTAGAAATAAATCTTTTCATTACTAATTCCCTGCTCATTACATTAACCATAGAAACCTCTAATCCTGCCAACTCTATGTTTGCCGGAATAAAATCAATATTTTCTTCATGTTTTAAAATTATTTTTGCATAATCGATTTCTTCCTCATTTACAACATCCATTAACACATTTGCCAATGAATACTCAATCTTGTCTGGTTCATCAATTCCAAGACTTACTGTCATGCTACCCTGTGGGTCTGCATCTATTAACACAACCCTTTTTCCCTTTCTTGCTAATCCAATACCTAAATTAACTGTTGTAGTAGTTTTTCCTACTCCACCCTTCTGGTTTGCTATTGCAATTACCTTACACATTTCTTTCTTCCTCCTTATACATTTTTAGAATGAAAACTCATATCGGCTCTGATTATTGTGTTACATTTTCGTCTTACTAAAGAAACAGGAAGACTTTGCATCTAATTTGGTTGAACCAAAATTTTCCCAAATCAAACCAAAATAAACCAAAATTCTACGATAAGACGTGATAATTTATGATATTTTATGAATTTAAGATATTTTGCATTTTCAGGATTCAGAAAGCAAAAAAATCCCTCAAACATACTAAAAATAGTACATTTAAGGGATTTTCTCCTCTATAATGTGGGTTTTCACCCGTTATAAAATAGAATTTTTTATAAAATCAAGTTATGATAACTTATGATTTATTTCATCTGTTTTGCAACTTCTTCTGCAAAGTTTTCTTCTTTTTTCTCCAGACCTTCGCCTGTTTCAAATCTTACGAAACCTTTGATTGTGATGTTTGCGTTATTTGCTTTTGCTACTTCCTGAACGTATTTTGCTACGGACTGTTTTCCGTCTTCTGCTTTAACGTAAACCTGATCAAGAAGGCAGATCTCTTTGAGTTCTTTTTTGATACGTCCAGTAATCATTCCTTCGATAACCTTCGCCGGTTTCTGGGATTCCTTCGGATCGTTCTGAATCTGAGCCATAAGGATTTCTTTCTCATGCTCGATATATTCAGCGCTTACTTCGCTATCGCTTGTGTACTGTGGTTTCAGAGCTGCAATCTGCATTGCAACGTTCTTAGCCATCTCTTTAACAGCATCGTTTACAACGTCTGTTTCAACGTCTACAAGAACGCCGATCTTACCGCCCATATGTGTGTAGGAAGCAACGAAACCGTTTTCTTCTGTAACCTGTGTAAAACGACGGATGTTCATGTTCTCGCCGATGGTTGCGATCTGATGAGCCAGTTCTTCTTTTTACGGTAGCGGACTGCTGAATGTCCACTCTTCTTCCATAAATGCATCGATATCTGCTGCTTTTTGTGTTCAGAGCCAGTTCTGCAACCTGTGCAACGTAAGCCTGAATTTTTCGTTCTTTGCAACGAAGTCTGTCTCAGAGTTAACTTCTACTGCAACAGCTTTTTTACCGTCTTCGGAAACTTTCAGCATTACGATACCTTCTGCTGCAATTCTTCCTGCTTTTTTCTGAGCGGTTGCCAGTCCTTTTTCTCTCAGGAACTCAACAGCCTTGTCCATATCACCGTCTGTAGCAGTCAGGGCTTTTTTACAGTCCATCATACCTGCTGGTCATCTCTCTTAACTCTTTTACCAGTTTTGCTGTAACTGCCATTTTATTTTCCTCCGATAATAAGTGGTATATTTGCTTTGTATCTATTAATTATTCAGCTGCTTCTTCTGTTTCTGCAGCTTCTTCAGCTACTGCTTCTTCTGCACCCTGATTTGCCTCGATAACTGCGTCTGCCATTTTGAAACGATCAGTTTTACAGCACGAATAGCATCGTCGTTACCCGGGATTACATAATCTAGCTCTTCCGGATCACAGTTGGTATCAGCGATACCGATCAGCGGAATTCCCAGAGTGTGAGCTTCCTGTACACAGATTCTCTCTTTTTTCGGATCTACGATAAAGATTGCATCCGGGATTCTCTTCATTTCTTTGATTCCGCCCAGGTTTTTCTGCAGTTTATCCAGCTCTTTTTTCAGTGCGATAACTTCTTTCTTCGGCAGAACATCAAATGTTCCGTCTTCCTGCATAGCTTCAATCTCTTTCAGTCTAGCGATTCTGCTCTGAATAGTTTTGAAGTTAGTCAGCATTCCGCCTAACCATCTTTCGTTTACATAGAACTGTCCGCAACGCTCTGCTTCTGCTTTGATAGCATCCTGAGCCTGTTTCTTAGTACCAACGAAAAGAACGGTACCGCCGTCAGCTACGATATCTTCTACTGCTTTGTAAGCTGTGTCTACCATACCTACTGTTTTCTGCAGGTCGATGATATAGATTCCGTTTCTTTCTGTGTAGATGTACGGAGCCATTTTAGGGTTCCATCTTCTTGTCTGATGTCCGAAATGAACACCTGCTTCCAAAAGCTGTTTCATTGAAATAACGCTCATGATTTTTCTCCTTTTTGGTTTTTCTTCCGTGTGCTTTTGCTTCCTAATCAACTGCCATGCAGCACCATCTTCAGAATCCACACACGTGATTATTTTTGCCTCTGGTAGTGTATCATAAAAATTTTCCAAGTGCAAGCCTTTTTTCTGATTTCTTCGTGCTTATTCGTGACGCAGAGCATCGATCGGATCGAGGTTTGCGGCCTGTACCGACGGGAGCAGTCCGAACACGATTCCGATCACCATGGAAAACAGCACAGAGATCAGAATTGCCGGAATACTGATCGCCACCGGTGTCCCGGAAACTTTATGGATGACCTGTGCCAGGATATTTCCTGCGATCACTCCGATAATTCCGCCAAGACTTGTCAGCACAACCGCCTCCGTCAGAAACTGCGTCAGGATGCTGCGTTTCTTGGCTCCGATCGCCTTTTTCAGGCCGATCTCGCTTGTACGTTCCGTTACAGATACCAGCATAATATTCATAACACCGATACCGCCGACCAGAAGCGAAATGCTCGCGATCCAGATCAGCTGCGTGTTCATCGTGGCACTGGAACTCTGGATCTGTGCTGCAAGTTCCAGCACATCCGTTGCTTTGTATTTTTACATCGTCTTCTTTTACATTCATGTAGCCATTCAGGATATCTGCACTTTTCTGTCCGACTTTTGTCATCGTCTCGGTGGATGATGCACGTACCACAACATTCTGCGGCTCGTCATACTGATACGGAATGCACCAGCATGCGGAAGGAATGTAGACCACGCCAAGACTTTCGTTTCCTTTATAGTTATTATATTCTTCAAAGCTATTGATCGTCGGCTCAAATTCTTCCAGTTTCTGTGCAATCCCGATGACCGTAAACGGCTCTTTGTTGATCTCGATCGTTTTCCGAGCGGACTTTCCTCCTGAAACAGGCTTGTCGCTGCCGACTGATCCAGGATCACAACTTTATGGAATTCTTTGTAGTCCTCTTCCCGGAAGGTACGGCCGGTACGCACTACATAACCGGTCGTACTGAAATAATTGTTGTCTACGCCAAGTACCTGTGCTCCCTGAAGAGAGTTATTATTATAATAAATACTGTCGGCATAGCTTCTGCTGTAGTAGGCGGCGGCACTCTCCACACCGTCCACGTCTTTGATCTCCTGCAGAATATCATTCGTTATGGTCGGCACGCCGCTCGGTGCCTGTTCGTAATCCGACACCTGGATTTTTTCATCTGCACGGTAAAGCTCTATATCTACCGTATTATTTCCGCCGCCGATCAGATTCTGCTTGATCTGTTCGTTCGTTCCCTGAATCGTAGAAACAATGGAAATAATGGATGCAATACCGATAATAATACCGAGCATCGTCAGCATAGAACGCAGTTTATGCGACCATACACCCTGAAATGCCAGTCTTATATTTTCTAACACATTCTACCTCCTGTTTTCAACTGCACGGCAAGTACTGAAAAACGCATGCCCGATCAGTATAACTGATCTGCGAATCCGCTTCCTTCCAGTTCTTTTACCGGTGCACCTTCTTTTACTGCTTTTCCGTATGGAAAGGCGATCCAGTCTGTCTCACTGACTCCTTCTTTTACTTCAATATAGGTGGAATATAATGTCTGTCCTGTACGGACATACTGTTTCTTCAGTTTTTTATTTTTCCTTCTATATATACATAGCTCTGCCCGTTTTCCATGCGGATCAGTGCTTTCGGCAGATAAACGGAAGATCCGTTTCCGCCGTTTCCTTCGATCTGGATATCCACGTATTCATGATTGATCAAATCATCAGAATCCTCAATATAGGCAGTAAAAGGATAGCTGGAAGCATTCGGATTGCTGTCTCCGCCATAATAATTGCCATCAGCGTTAGACGGATATTTGGAAATCTCTGTGATCTCTGCTGTGATCGGTGTACCACTCTCCTGTGCCGTTCCGGTAATTGTGGAACCGACAACGACGTTTCCGAGATCCATCTCGCTGATGCTGCCCTTCACATACATTCCTTTGTTGCTTGTCACTGTCAGAAAAGCTTCTCCGTCAACCTGTCCGACTTTCGGATCGCCGACGGTTTTCACCACACCGTTGATTGTTGCCTTCACCGTAGCCTCATCCAGTTTTCTCTGTGCCTGGCTGACACTGACTTCCGCATCACGGATATCCAGCTCAAGTTCCTTGATTTCTTTTTCTTTTTCGACGATCGCCTGTTTGAGTTCCGATACGGTATAAATGCCATCACCCGGTTCAAACGGACCATCACCCGGATCGTCTGGTTCATCCGGATCGTCCGGTTCATCCGGCTCATCGTTCTGCGGATCCTGGATATCCGGCACTTTTTGGTAATGCCCTGGCTGGTAAAGATCCAGGTCACATCCGGAGCATAGGCTTTGCCTGCATCGATCGTTCCGTTGATCGTCACGGATTTGATATATCCGCCCGCCAGAGAATCTCCCTCTCTGATCTGCAAAACTGCATAGCAGCCTTTTCCGTCTTTATTCACACCGCCTTCTTTTCTGGAACTGCCATCGGTATTGAATCCAAGGATTTTGTTCATGAAAGATGCCGAAACCTCTGCTCCTTCTTTGCAGAGATACACATACGGATCTTTTTTCGTTCCGCTTCCTTTATAGTATTTCGTCTTATAATCCAGTTTCTGGTACGCCTTTGTCTTTGCAAGCGGAGAATCTTCCGTCTCTTCTTCTGTTTCTGGCTCGGATTCCGTTTCTGCCGGATATGCCGGCTCCGTGGAAGGCATCGTGCTTTCCGGCGTCTGGCTTTCAGTCTGCTGCGTTGTCTCCCCCGCCGGCCGTTCCGGTGCTGTCACTGCCATCGCTGTTTCCGTCAATGACCTGCACATCCGCACCTACTGCCGTGGAAACCAGTGAAACATTATGTTTCACAATCGTTGCCCTGGCTTCCCTCATATCCATCTGCTCCACTGTCATCCAGATCATCTGAACTGTCATCCGGCTCATCCAGAAGAGAGGCACCGGATGAGCTGCCTTCACTGTCCGGCACTGGTGTGATCTTCTTTAATTTTTCCAAATCATTTTTGCTCCCTGCAGTTCCAACTCCTGAATCTGTTTGTTGATCTGTTCTTCTTCCAGATTCAGCTGCAGAAGGGTCTTGTCATATTCCAGAAGGGTATCGCCAATCTTGACTTTGTCACCCTTTTTCACATAAACTTTCTCTACCACGCTGTCGCTTTCCAGATAGACATCCTGAGAAGCATTTGCCGTAACATAACCGCTGCTTGAAGTGCCTTCATCCCACCAGCCGCTGTTCAGGTAAGATACCTGCGTGACATCCACGGCACTGCCGCCGCCTCTTACTGCTCTTGCGATCCCCGTGATTGTGATCGCACACACCAGTACCGCTGCCGTTATGATCATCACATTCTTTTTCTTCAAAGAGTTTCCTCCTTTCGGTCACGTTCTGAAATCTCACCGTCAAAAATGTCAACGATCCGCTTTGCACACTGTGCCACATGGCTGTCGTGCGTGATCATGACAACGGTAACTCCTTCGTCATTTAACTTCTGGAAAAGCTCCATGACCTGATGACTGGACTTGGAATCCAGTGCACCGGTCGGCTCATCCGCCAGAAGGATTTCCGGATTGTTGACGATCGCCCTGGCGATTGCTACACGCTGTTTCTGACCTCCGGAAAGCTGATTCGGGATAAAGTTCATACGGTCAGAAAGTCCGACCTTGTCAAGTGCCGCCGCCGCATCGTTTCATACGCTCTGCTTTCGGTACGCCCGCATAGATCAGCGGCAGTGCAACATTATCCAGTGCAGTCTGTCTTGGCAGAAGCTGAAACGTCTGAAATACAAAACCGATCGTATTGAGCCTTAGATCCGCCAGATCATTGTCTTTCATACCGCCCACCATATGACCGTCCAGGATGAATTCTCCCTTTGTCGCACGGTCCAGGCAGCCCACGATATTCATAAGCGTGGACTTTCCGGAACCGGACGGACCCATGATCGCCAGATATTCTCCTTTCTCTACCTGGAGATTGATATCCTTCAAGACCGGAACAACCATGCTGCCCTGAATATAGTCTTTATATATATGTTTCAATTCCAATATCACTATCTTTTCCTCCAATGCCGCATTATTCTGCACTTGCAGGACGATCTCCGGTTTCTGCTGCCCCGTCCGGCATGCTGCCTGCACTGTCATCTGCACTGTCGTCCGGATAATCTTCTTCATCCGGCATATTATCATCCGCACTGTTTATCATATCGGATGCACTTCCGGCCTCCTTTGGCATAACATCCTCGTCAGATCCTCCTATGATCTCTCCATCATCAGATCCGTTCATGACATCCGAATCCACACCACCATCCATACTTCCATCAGAGCCATCATCGCTGTTTCCATATATATCTTCGATATTTTTTGTTACTTTTTTCGCCCTCTGTGATGGAATCTTCCGGGTAAGCGATATAATCATCCTCCGTCAGACCGTCCGTGATCTGATACTGATCGAGTTTTTCATCATATTCGCCAAGCGTTACTTTGCGTTTTTCGATCTTATCGTGTCTGCCGGCTGCCCAGACGTAAGGATCCTGTCCGTCTTCCTGGATGATATAATAGCTTGTCAGCCACAGGCCCTCTCTGTTTTCTGTCTGGCCTTCGTCTTTTTCCACATAAACATGCTGTCCGAGCATCAGGTCACTGTCATCCTCCAGATCAATGTAAAACGGATAGTTGCTGGAACTTGTCGTATCACTTGAAGAAGAACTGCTCATATAATAGCCGCTGTCGCTGTTTTCCTCCGGATGCTCCAGATCGATCGTGCTTACGGTACCTTTCCAGGTCTGGTTTTCGTCTACACGGGAATGTACGATTACGGCATCACCTTCATTTAAAGAAGTACGGTTCTGTTCATTTATCGTACCTTTGATGCGGTAATGTCCGGTCGATAAAAGCGTCATATACGCATTGGAATCATCCGAAGAAGAGCCGGAATATCCGGCACTGTCATCACTGGAATTGTTGATGGATTTTACGACTCCGTCGATCTCACTTGTCACTTCTGCTTCCTGAATGCTCTTTTTTAAGCTGCTCGATCTCCTGCTGCGTACTTTTCAGCTCGTATTCGATCTTTTTCTGGTTGTTCTGGGCAGACTGGATACGCACAGTATAATCCAGCTGATCTTCGCTGGACGCATTTGCTTTTTCTTTCTGAAGTGCTGCAATATTTGATTTGTAAGTTTCGATATCCATCTTAATGCGGTCGATCTCGATCTCTTTGCTAGAAAGGTTCTCCTCCGCTTCTGATGTATCATAAATAAAAAGCTTCTGGCCCTTTTTTGACCTCATCGCCTTCTTTTACATAACATTCTTTTACCTTTTTGTCGGATGACTGTTTGATCGTCACCGTTTTCTGCGGCTCCACCACACCTGCGAAACGGTTCAGCTGTCCGGTACCGCTTCCAAGTCCCATGATCGATGTCACAGAATCCACATACACCAGATCTCCACTGTCTGAAGAACCGGATGAATGTCCCTTCAGAAAAACAAATCCAAAGATTGCCGCAACAAGGATCACGCCTGCCGCACTCCCCCCTATGATCAATTTCTTTTTATTCATATTTACCTCCTGCCTCTGATTTATAAACAGATATTTCTCTGACCCGTACAGTATAACACATTCCCTTTTTATTGAATACTTAATTTTCTTTTAAAAGTTTGAACGTTCTGTATTCACACTTCACTTTGCCATCAAAAAAGGCTCCTGCATATGCAGGAGCCTTTCGGATATTTTATTCGATTTTTTAGATCAGCGGATATTTCTCCGTCAGACCTTTCACCAGAGCTTTTGCCCGTTTTGCAGCATTTTCTTCCTCTTTCAGTACGATGGCGATCGCTTCTGCGATCACATCCATGTCTTCGGTATTCATGCCTCTTGAGGTGACAGCTGCCGTTCCAAGTCGGACACCGCTCGTCACAAAAGCGGATTTCGGATCGTTTGGTATGGTATTTTTTATTGCAGGTGATGTTGACCTCATCCAGCAGGTTTTCTGCTTCTTTTCCGGTCTTTCCAAGGTTGGTCAGATCCACCAGCATCAGATGATTTTCCGTCTTTCCGGAAACAATGCGGATGCCGCGTTTTGTAAGGCCGCTGCAAAGTGCCTGGGCATTGTCAATAACACCCTGAGCATATATCTTGAAATCATCTGACAGTGCTTCTTTAAAGCAGACAGCTTTTGCTGCGATGACATGCATCAGCGGACCGCCCTGGATCCCAGGGAAAATAGCTTTGTTAAAGTTAAATTTCTTTGCTGTTTCTTCGCTCGAGAGGATCAGACCGCCTCTTGGTCCGCGCAGTGTTTTGTGTGTTGTGGTTGTAGTGACATCTGCATAAGGAATCGGGCTTGGATGCTGTCCTCCTGCTACCAGACCTGCGATATGCGCCATATCCACCATCAGATAAGCCCCAACTTCATCTGCGATCTCACGGAATTTCTTGAAATCGATGATCCTTGCATAGGCACTGGCACTGGCTACGATCAGTTTCGGATGACATTCGTTTGCGATCCTTCTGACTTCTTCATAATCGATCACGCCGTCATCATTTACTCCATACGGTACAATGTTAAAATATGCACCGGAAAAATTTGCAGGGCTTCCGTGTGTCAGATGTCCGCCGTGTGCAAGGTTCATGCCCATCACGGTATCTCCCGGCTTTAACATGGCAAAAAAGACTGCCATATTTGCCTGTGCTCCGGAATGTGGCTGTACATTGGCATAGGTGCATCCAAACAGTTCTTTTGGCACGGTCAATGGCAAGCTGCTCTACCTCATCCACACACTGACACCCGCCATAATAACGTTTGCCAGGATATCCTTCTGCATATTTATTCGTCAATGGGCTGCCCATGGCTGCCATGACAGCTTTGCTTTACCCAGTTTTCGGAAGCGATCAGCTCAATGTGACTGTTCTGACGTTCTTCTTCTTTGACGATACAGGATGCGATTTCCGGGTCTACGGATTTCACTTCATCTAACGAATACATATCTGATCCTCTTTTCTGAAGTTTTATTCATTTGCAAGTTTGTTTAAATATATATAACTTTTGCAAAAATGTCAAGATGTTTGACAATATCTTTGATATCGGATAAAATAAATTTAAATTTGCTATAAGGAGGACGCTATGAACCGGAAATATTTTTCTGCCTCTCTGCTCCTGATCCTTTTGCTTCTGGTCATGCCTTTTTCGCTCGGCGGATGTTCCAAGGACTCTCCGAAACGTGCTGTCAAAAAGGAACTGAACCTGATCAAAGAGCTGGATGAGAGCACGATCAAGGCTTTTGTTTCCTATGAGGATATGATGAGTTCCCATTCTTCCAGCAGCGATGTCGGAATCGAGACAACTGAAGCGGTAAAACGGTTCTTTCAGAATTTCGATTATAAGATAAAGAGTTCTTCCGTGGAGGATAAGAAAGCGACGGTGCACGTAGAGATCACCAATCTGGATACGCGTGCTCTCGCAAAGGATATCTGTCTGGCTCTCGTCAAGAAAGGTACGGGCAGCGGCTCATCGGAAAATATGACGCTGAACTCTTATTTTGCACTGCTTGGCGATGTTTTATCCGAAAACACCTATGATTTGGTGACCACCGAAGCGGATATTAAGCTTCTGAAAACGGAAGATGGCTGGATGATCCAGAATACGGATCAGCTGGAGGATGATCTGGTCAGCGGTTTTATCACCTATCTGAAAGATCCATATCTGGTCACACCGGAAGAGATCATTAACGTTGTCATGGAAGGGCTGAAAGAAAAGTCCCCGGACCAATGGAAATCTTATCTGAACATGCATGATATTTTTGCCACGTACAGCAAGGACTATGAGAAAGTGGACCATGCTCTTGCCGAACAATTAAGTAAATGTATCTCTTATAAAATCCTGTCGGTTCAGGAAGACCAGGCAGAAAAATCTGCCACGGCAACACTTTCCATCACCAGCCTGGATATGGAGCGTGTATTAAAACATTATCAGGATCTTCTGATACACTATGCGGCTACCTCAAAGTCACTCCGTGCCTCTTCCAGTGAGCTTGCCGATGAAACAGCCGCTCTGCTTGCACAGGCACTGACAGAAAACACCGACACGACGGATACCGAAGTGACGATCCATTTTACAAACAACGGCTCTTCCTGGGAAATCCAGCTGAACGAAGATTTCACCAATGCACTTCTTGGAAATGCCGGAGCTGCCATTCAGGCTTTTCAAAATGGATCCGTTGATGTTTCTGACAGTGTATCGGATACAGAACAGTAAAAGCCGACTCAGCGAACGGAACAATCCGTAGGCATCATAGTTTGGGGACTTTTGACTCCAACATCATAAAATTAAAAATCCCGGATTTCTGAATTTCTTCAGTTATCCGGGATTTTCTACTATCCTGTCTTTTTATTTTTCTTCTTTTTTCTTCTTTTTTTCTCGATCTCAAGACCAAGCTCTTCCAGCTGCTTCGGATCTACTTCATCCGGTGCCTGCATCATCAGGCAGGAAGCATCTTTTACTTTCGGGAAGGCGATGACATCACGAATGCTGTCTTCTCCTGCCATCAGCATGACGAGACGATCCAGTCCGTATGCCAGTCCTGCATGGGGCGGAACACCGTACTTAAAAGCATCCAGAAGGAATCCGAACTGTTTCTGTGCCTGTTCCGGCGTAAATCCAAGTACTTCGAACATCTTGGACTGAATATCATCCTGGTGGATTCGGATACTTCCGCCACCGATCTCATTTCCGTTCAGTACGATATCGTATGCCTGAGCACGTACTGCTCCCGGATCGCTGTCGATCTTATCGAGGTCTTCTTCCATCGGCATGGTAAACGGATGATGCATGGCAACGAAACGATTCTGTTCTTCGGACCACTCAAGCAGTGGGAACCCGTAACCCACAGGAAACGGAAATCGTCTTTTTCAGCAGATCCAGACTCTTTGCCAGATGCAGACGCAGTGCACCGAGCACATCCCAAACAACTTTTTCTTGTCCGCAGCAAACAGCAGCAAGTCTCCCGGTTCTCCGTCCATTGCTTTTACCAGTTCTTTTAACTGTTCTTCTTCAAAGAATTTTGCAAAAAGAAGATTTGTAAGTTCCGTCTTCATTGACTGCCAGATATGCCAGTCCTTTGGCACCATAAGTCTTTGCTACTTCTACCAGTGCATCAATCTTCTTTCTCGGCATATGCCCCTGTCCTTTGGCATTGATACCGCGAACGGTTCCTCCGTTTTCCAGTGCTCCGGTAAATACACCGAATCCGCAGCCTTTTACGACTTCCGATACGTCCTGCAGTTCCATGCCGAAACGGATATCCGGTTTGTCAGAGCCGTAACGGTCCATGGCCTCCTTCCAGGTCATTCGCTGGATCGGCAGCTGTACATCCACGCCGATCTCTTTAAAAATGTATTTCAGGAGACGCTCATTGACATCGATAACATCATCTACATCAACGAAAGCAAGCTCCATATCGATCTGGGTGAACTCCGGCTGACGGTCGGCACGCAGGTCCTCGTCACGGAAACATTTTACGATCTGGATATAACGGTCATAGCCAGGAGCACATCAGAAGCTGTTTTAACAGCTGCGGAGACTGCGGCAGTGCGTAGAAGCTGCCTGGATGAACACGGCTCGGTACCAGATAATCTCTCGCGCCCTCCGGAGTACTCTTGATCAGGATCGGTGTTTCGATCTCCAGAAATCCTTCTGCATCCATAAAGCGACGGATCGCTGTTGCTACTTTGCTTCGAAGCAGCAGGTTTCTCTGCAGGTTCGGACGACGCAGATCCAGATAACGGTATTTCAGACGAAGTTCATCTCTTGTCTGGATATGCTCTTCGATCGGAAACGGCGGTGTCTCGGACTCGGAAAGAATACGCAGACTCTCTGCTCTTACTTCCAGCTCGCCGGTTGCAAGATTATCGTTGACTGCTCCGCCGCGTTTTTCCAGTTTACCGGTTACGGCAATGACAAACTCACTTCTCAACTTGCCGGCTTTTTCATATCCTTCGGTTCCGATATCATTCTCATCAAAAACAATCTGTAACAGACCGCTTCTGTCTCTTAAATCAATAAAGATCATACCACCAAGATTTCTTCTTTTTCTGTACCCAGCCCATGACAGTTACTTCGCTGCCGATCGCTGCGTTTACGACTTCTGCACATCTGTGGCTTCTGTGCAGGCCTTTCATTGATTCAGCCATTTGCTTTTGTCCTCCTTTATTTGATGCCGTCACAGAAAAATTCTTTGAATTCTGTGTAGCCTTCTGCCGTCATCTGTTCCTTCTGGAATTTTTTATTTTTTCTTCATCATATTGACGCTTACGATGCTGCCGTTCTTGCGTTCTTCTGCGGCTTCTTTGAAAATTGCAGCCAGCTTGTCACCCGGCATATTTTTTCAATCAGATATGCTTTCTTACCTGCATTGCTCGGAACCTGATAATCACGCTCCAGAAGCAGCATGACAATACGCTCAAATCCGATGGAGAATCCGCATGCGCAGGTCTGGTTTCCGGTGAATTTTCCGATCATTTCATCGTAGCGTCCGCCGCCTCCGACAGATCCGCCGTACTCATCCATAGCGATCTCGAAGATCGGTCCGGTGTAGTAGGACATTCCGCGCACCAGAGTCGGATCGAAAGCGATCTTGAATTTTGCTGTCTTGACAGTGTCAACACTCTGGATGATTGTCTCCAGTTCTTCTGCGATCTTCTGATCCAGGAAGCCTTCCAGAAGTTCTTTTAAGCGGCGTACGCCATTTACATCTTCGGTCACCTCATCAAACAGGGACAGGTACTTGTCGATGCTCTCTTTTGCAAATCCTTCTTTTTCCAGTTCTTCTGCCACGCCTTCTTTGCCGATCTTGTCCATCTTATCCAGAATGATAAAGACGGTATCGTAGCTTTCTTCCGGGAAACCGCTGCATGCTGCCATGGCTTTTAAGATGCGGCGGTCATTGATACGGATCGTAAAGTTCTTGAAGTCCAGTTTTCCAAGCAGTGTGGTGGTAGCAAGGATCAGCTCAATCTCTGCGAGGTTGGTCGGCTCGCCGAGAATATCGATATCACACTGCATGAACCGGCGGTAACGGCCTCTCTGCGGTCTGTCTGCACGCCATACATTTCCCATCTGCAGTGCTTTGAACGGACTTGGCAGATTGTTTGCATTGTTTGCATAATATCTGGACAGCGGAACAGTCAGGTCGTATCGCAGTCCGCCGTCGACCAGATCCATCTCGGTTTCGGCCGTGTCGATCTTCAGTTTTTCGCCTCTTTTTAAAATCTTAAAGATCAGTTTTTCGTTTTCTCCGCCCTGCTTGCTGGAGAGGTTCTCGATGTGCTCCACGCAAGGTGTCTCAATGGAAGAAAATCCAAACGTTCCGTAAGTATCTTTGATCATACGGATCACGTAATCGCGGATCTCCATCTCGCGTGGTGTAATATCTTTCATGCCGGTTACCGGCTTCTTCTTCATTGCCATAAAGTATCCTCCTCTAAATCCCATTTCATCTGTTCACATGTCCGGATCCTTTCACAGATGATCTCATCATGAATGATCTCCAGAAAACACAAAAACAGTTTCAGATCAAAATTTTTTATTTCTTCAATCATAATGGCAACCGCCTTTTCCCATGAAAAAGCTCTGCGGTACGGTCGATCGGAGATCAGTGCCGCAAACACATCACAGATCCGAAGGATCCTCGCCCCAATGGGGATCTCATCTTCCTTCAGGTTCGATGGGAAACCGCTGCCGTCATAATTTTCGTGATGATATAAAATGCTTTTTATGATAAAATCCGAATAATGATTTTGCGATGTGATCGCATATCCCAGTGTCGGATGAAGCCTTACATACTTGATCTCCTCGATCGTAAGCGGCTTCTGTCCTTTCTGATACACATATTTTGCCATCTCAAGTTTCCCGATGTCATGCAGAAGTCCTGCGATCGACAGCTCGTGGCACTGTTCTTCTGACAGTCCCGCCTTTCTTGCAAGCTCTCCGGCCAGAATACTGACCATCATCCCATGCTGCAGTTCTTTGCTCAGGCTGAACTGTATGATATTATACCCGGTTTTTTCATAGTCACAATAACCCTGTTTCTTACGTTCTATCATTTCATCGATCCGCTCGATATAGTTTTTAATATCCTTTACATTTTCCGCACGCTCAATGCGATCATTCATCACAAACTTGGTCGAAGCACCGGCTCCAAGTGCCAGGATCGACTGCTTCTCTTCCATGATCAGGATATTGTAAATGCCTTCTTTTTCCGGTTTTGCATATCCGACATTCTCAAAATTGCCCTTCATATTCTTCTGGCGGTAGAGATAATATGGGAACATACCGGCTTTTGCCGCATACTGCTCCGTCATCTCCATGATCCTCTGATTGTTTGTGAAAGTCATCTCTTTATATTCATCTTTAAACAGGTTGAGACGTGCCGCACGTTTGATGGCCAGAGAATGTACGGTGATGCTGTCCGGATCAAGAGATAACACCTCCTGCATGGTGTGCTCCACCTCTTCGATGCCTTCTCCCGGAAGTCCTACGATCAGATCCATGTTGATATTGTCAAACCCAAGCTCTCTGGCATCGGCAAATGCCTTTCGGATGTCTTCCACCGTATGCCGTCTTCCAATGATATCCAGCGTCTTCTGGTTCATCGTCTGCGGATTGATGGAAATCCTGGTCACCGGATGCTTTCGGATCACAGCCAGCTTCTCCCATGTGATACTGTCCGGTCTGCCCGCTTCCACAGTATACTCTTTTATGTGGCTGATATCAAAACATTTTCCACTTCAGACAATAAACGCTCCAGCTGATGCGGCTCCAGCGTGGTCGGCGTGCCTCCTCCGATATAGATCGTATCCAGGACCTGACCGGCCCACATACTCGCCGTTTCCCGGATTTCATGGCAAAGTGCATCCAGATAATCATCGACCTTATTTTTCCACACTTTTAACGGACTGGAACTGAACGAACAGTATGCACAGATCGTTGGGCAGAATGGAATCCCGATGTAAAGGCTGTATCCGTTTTTATAGTCAATATCCTCCAGGATATGACGTTCTCTGTTGGCAATTGAAACAGCCAGTGCCGTTTTTCCCTGCTGACCAGATACTGCTCCCTCATGATCTTTGCCGTCTCCACGTTAGAATGTCCGGCATCGATCAGTGCCATCGGTATTTTCGTCGGCCGCACACCGGTCAGTGTTCCCCACGGAAGTTCCTGTCCGGTTCTTTTCTGCAGCATATGGTACAGCAAAATTTTTGTCTGATTTTTCTTTCTTTCCGCCCGTGCATCTCTTCTGTGAGCCACACGCCTTCTTCCTGACGTTTCCGGTCACCGCTTACACGCTCGATGCGGATGCTTATCTTATTTTTCCCGTAAAAAGAGATTTTTTCATCGTATTCCGCTGCCGGACTGTCATCGTCAGACAAAACGATCTCTTCTTCCGGATAAAACGATTTCACCAGATTGTATACATCATACTCAAAATCTCTTTTTTGGAACTGTATTGCTATCATCTGTTCTACTCATTTCATTTTTATTTGCAAACGTTCCGGTCGGCACAAAGCCATGATCCACCGGACAATGTGTGCCTCGCGGAGCGTTTATCTTAGTCGGAGTCAAAACTCCCGCTAAGATAAATACGGGTTAAATCTTTGTTCATAGGCAATCGTCGTTATTTCCTGGTGTCCCGGATAAACGACTGTATCACCCGGCAGATTCTCCGTCAGATACTGCACGGAACGCACGATCTGTGACATGCTGCCGGTCGGAAAATCCGTTCTCCCGACGCTGGTGCGAAACAGTGTCTCCCCGGAAAACAGTACTCCTTCTTCCGACAGATAATAACAGACACCGCCCTTTGTATGCCCCGGTGTCTCGATCACCTTAATCTTAAACCCTGCAAGAGTCAAAGTTTCCTTATCTCTCAGCAGACGGTCTGCACGGATCGACAGAGCAGCAGCCCAGGAAGCAGAAAGATTGTAACTGCCATTTTCCAGTACTTCCTCTTCCTTCTCGCCGGCATAACACTGTACACCTTTAAAATATGCTTTTAAATCATCCACCGCACCGATATGATCAAATGACCATGCGTAAGCAGAATCCCCTGCAATTTCAGGCCATCCGCTTCAATCTTCCGGATGATCCGCCCGGCATCATCCGCCGGATCGATCAGGATCAGTTCCTTTGTTTTCTCATTTATCACAAACCAGGTGTTGGTCTGCACCATGCCAAGCACCATCTTTTCTATTTTTATATTTCCCATAAACGCCTCCTCTGATCAGCCTGAAGTACGCTGGATATCGATCACACTCTCGATCTGACGTATCTTGGCAGTCAGGCTTGCAAGCTCTTCTTTGCCCTGTACATCAAAGGTAAGCAGGATCGTGGCAACGCCCTGTTTGTTCACACGGCGGTTCAGAGAACTCAGGTCAATCTTCCGTTCTGTAAAAATCTTGGAAATATCCACAAGAAGTCCGGTACGGTTGTATCCGAAAATCTTGATCTCTACGGTGTAACGTTCGTTTTTATCCTGCTCAGATTTCTGCCATTCTGCCTCGATCAGTCTTGCCCTGTCTGTCTCTGAAAGGTTCATCACATTTACGCAGTCTGTCCTGTGAACGGAAATGCCGCGCCCCTTGTCACAAATCCGACGATCTCATCTCCCGGTACCGGGTTACAGCATCTGGAGAAACGCACTGCCACATCATGGATGCCTTTTACGACAATGCCGTTCCCGGATTTGGCGATCCGCATCTTTTCTTTGCCCTCAGCAGCTTCCATGATATGCTCATCCGTGATCTCCTTCTGGTGCTGCTTGTTGTACTCATCCAGAAGCTTGTTGACAACCTGTCCTTCTTTCAGACCACCATGGCCGATTGCAGCCAGTACAGAATCCCAGTCACGGAATCCATATTTACGCATCACACTCTCCATGTAAGACGGTTTCATCAGGTCGCTTAATGTAATACTACGGCTCTTGCAGTAAGCTGCCATCAGTTCCTTACCGCGGGTGATATTGTCTTCTTTTAATTCATTGCGGAACCACTGGTTGATCTTATTCTTAGCCTGTGCACTCTTTACGATCTTCAGCCAGTCACGGCTCGGACCTTTGGAATTCTGCGAAGTGATGATCTCGATACGGTCCCCGTTCTGGATCACATAATCGATGTTGACCAGCTTGCCGTTCGCCCTGGCACCGATCATCTTGTTTCCGACCGCACTGTGGATGCTGTATGCAAAATCGATCGGTGTGGAACCATTTGGCAGATTCTTGACGTCACCAGCCGGTGTGAAACAGTAGACACTTTCTGCAAACAGATCCAGATCGCTCTTTAAGAGACTCATAAACTCTTTGCCGTCCGACATATCTTTCTGCCATTCCAGAATCTGACGCAGCCAGTTCAGTTTCTCTTCTTCCTGTTTGGAAACATTGACGGTTCCTCCGTTGTTTGATGCTTCTTTGTATTTCCAGTGTGCCGCGATACCATACTCAGCAGTGCGGTGCATCTCAAAGGTACGGATCTGTATCTCAAACGGTCTTCCGCCAGGTCCCATCAGAGTCGTATGCAGAGACTGGTACATATTTGGTTTCGGCATGGCGATATAATCCTTGAAACGCCCCGGAATCGGCTTGTACATCTCGTGGATCACGCCCAGCGATGCATAACAGTCCTTTACCGTATCTACCATAATACGAACAGCAAAAAGATCATAGATCTGATCGAGCGTTTTGTCCTGGTTTACCATCTTTTTTGTAAATGCTGAAGAAATGTTTGACACGGCCGTCGATCTGTGCTTTGATACCCGCTTTTTCGATATGGGCACGCACTTCTGCGACAATACCGTCCACAAATTTCTGGCGTTCTGTTTTACGCAGAGCGATCTTTTCTACCAGATCATAATAGGCATCCGATTTCAGATATTTCAGAGAAAGATCATCCAGTTCCACTTTGATTTTGGAGATACCAAGACGCATGGCGATGGGTGCATAAATATCCATCGTTTCACGCGCTTTTTCCTTCTGCTTTTCCGGCTTCATATATTTCAGCGTACGCATATTATGAAGACGGTCTGCAAGTTTTATCATAATAACACGGATATCCTTTGCCATGGCCAGAAACATCTTTCGAAGGTTTTCTGCCTGCACCTCTACTTTGTCCGCAGAATAATTCAGCTGACCCAGTTTAGTAACGCCATCTACCAGAAGTGCTACCTCTGCCCCGAACTCTTTGGTGATCTCCTCCGTCGTCATGACCGTGTCCTCAACGACATCATGCAAAAGTCCCGCAGCGATTGTCTCTTTATCAAACTCCAGATCCGCCAGAATGATCGCCACACACAGCGGATGAATAATATAAGGTTCCCCAGACTTTCTTTTCTGACCTTCATGTGCCTCATAAGCAATCTTGTAAGCTTTTTCAATCATGCTGATATCCGTGGATGGATGATATTTCTTCACGCTCGCGATCAGTTCATCATACAAGATCTCCGGACTTGTAAAATCCTCCATGGTTTTTACATTCGCATCGGCTTTTTGATCTCCGCTTTTTTCATCTCTGAATTTTTTATTTCTGTCGTTGTATCTACTTTGTTTTTTTCGTCGCTCATAGCCAGTACCCTCTTTCCGGGAATCCGCAGAAAGCAGATTCTGAATCTGCCCCTGCAACCATCTATTGTCTACTGTTTTTATTTCCCATCATAGCAGAGTACAGACTCTACCTCATATCCTTTTAATCTCTCACGGCCTTTTAATCCTGCAAGCTCCATAAGGAAAACAACCTTTACAACTTCTCCGCCGAGTTCCTCAACCAGTTTGATCGCAGCTTCGATCGTTCCGCCTGTAGCAACCAGGTCATCTACCAGCACAACTTTCTGTCCCGGTTTGATGGAATCTTTATGCATTTCAATCTCTGCACTTCCGTACTCCAGGTCATATTCCTGCTGACCGTCTCACATGGCAGCTTGCCTTTCTTTCGAACCGGTACAAATGCCTTGTGCAGGTTATATGCAATCGGCACACCAAAAATAAACCCTCTGGACTCTGTGCCGACAACGACATCAAACTCGGTATCTTTCAGCTTGTCCTGCATGGACTGGATTGCCAGATGCAGTCCGTCTGCATCCTGTAAAATCGTAGTAATATCGCGGAAAATGATCCCCGGCTCCGGGAAATCAGGTATACTTCTTACATATTCTTCCAGTTTTTTCATATGTCTACTCCTCCTGTACATGGCATTTGTTTTAAATCCTACTGTTTTGCAGATTTTCTTTAATCATTTATTCAGTATATCATCCCGGGATTATCTTTGCAAGACTCTACCTTTTTGCTTGATAGCAAAAAAGACCCCCGCTTCTATAAGCGAGAGTCTTTTCCGACTAAGATAAAAAAGTGCGGAAGGCGGGACTTGAACCCGCACGGTATTGCTACCACAGGCACCTGAAGCCTGCGCGTCTGCCAATTCCGCCACTTCCGCATCACAGCTATATTTATACCACAGGTTTCTGTGGTTGTCAACAGTATTTTTGATTTTTTATACTTTTTGTATTTTTCCTACGATTCAGACAACTTACTGTGTTTGATCCTATATCCATTCAGGTATCTGATATAAAAGACCGTTTTCTTTTTTCTGATATTTACCTGACAGAATCACGAATGCACTTTCTCTTTACATTATTTCTCTCGTCAAAAAGAAAAGAGAGTTCGATTTCTATCGAACTCTCTTATGCAGTTGACGGGACTTGAACCCGTACCCAGTTATCCCAGACTAGATCCTTAGTCTAGCGCGTATGCCAATTCCGCCACAACTGCTTGACACTGGAGAGTATAGCACCTTACCCTCCTTTCGTCAACCCCTTTTTTGAAATTTTTTTAATTTTTTCTATTTTTCATATTTTTGCAACGATTTTGTGTTCCCCTGTCACCTGGCAAAATGGAAGGCACCTCACATCAGATACACTTTTATGGATTGCACCGTTTGCACGGATCGTATCCCATATTCAGCACTTCTTCTCTGGTTCCGTCGTAGACCCACTTGTTACTGTCACTCATCTGATTCACGCTGGAACAGCTTGGACGATGAAATTTCATCGTATTGGTATTAAGGATATACTCGCTCGCCGCTGCAGCCTGTTCCTGAACCTGTGTCTGTTCTGCCGGTGCTTCCGTCTGAATTTCTTCTGCACGTTCATCACCCGACTCTGCCTGACTTGCATAAACTTCAGCATCTTCTGCCAGATGACTTTCTCCTGTCGCATGGTCGATCGCAACACCCGGCTGTTCGTTGTACACAAATACATGATAACAGATACCGTCGCCATCATCTTCTACTTGATCTCGCTTCCATCTCCACGCCGTCCGCCACCAGGTTGTCTCCTGTATAGATCGGTGTCACGCGATACAGAACATGGTTGCCTGTTTCTTTGATGTAATCCGCCACCATATTTTCAAACGGCAGCATCCCGGTGACATTCAAATAACGTGTCCCGGTAATCAGATTTTTCTCGTTTGCATTTTCCGCCGTCAGCTGATAACCGATCAGATGACAACGATTATATAGATATTTGCCGTCTACAAAATCGTATTTTACTGTATGCCAGCCGCTCGGTTTTACTTTTCCGATCGAACCGCGTTTTTTCGTTGGCATCAGATCTTTTCCGATATTTGAAACTGCCACACCGCATCTGCCCAGTTCATCCAAATCACTGTAATATTCATACGATGTTTCCGAATAATCACTTTCCTGAAAATCCGGTTCATTATCATCGATCACCACATACGGTGCATCCGCAAAGGCCGGGATCTCATCCATGGTAAGCACTGAACTTTTTTCCGTCGCATAGTCCGTTATCTCATCCTGCGTTTTCGCGGCACTTTCTGTTTCATCCGAAGCAACGACTGCTCTTTGCTCCTGTGTTTCTTCCAGCGTATCTGCTGTTTCCGTCAGCGTCTGCTGCATTATGGCATCTGTCTGCCGGCTCTCCGTTTCCGATCCGCAGCCTCCGATCAGCAATGCAATCAGCAAAAACCAAATGGGAAGAAATCTTTTTCTTTTCTTTCTGTTGTCTTTCATTTTTTCGAGCCTTTTTTTTTTACTTCTGTAACGCTTACTCTTTATGCACGCTCTTTCTCCAAGAACCTCTCTGCCCTCTTCTTCAACAATTCTTTCTCATGCACGGTCTTTCTTCCTGTACTGTAACCGTGTGATCTTTTCGTGAGAATATCCAGCAAATTCCTCTTCCGCCGTTTTTTTCCATCTGTTCCAGATCCAGATCCAGTTTAAGGTCAAACGGATACGCCCGGTTCCATCCAAACACGATCAGTTTTTCAATCCGCCCCTCCGTTCCCTTCAGTGACTGATTTTCAACAAAACAGATATCTCCTTCTCCTGCTTTTTCCAGAAAATTTTTATCCACGCAACAGTTTTCCGGATGTTCCTCTCAAAAAGTTTTTCAGAAAACGGATGTATCCAGAGCTTCTTTCCTTCTGACAGCTCCAGGATCTTTTGGATCACCGTCCGGTCTTTTGATACCCTTCTGTTGTTAAAAAGCATGCCACCTCTGTCTTCTGTGCAAACAATCACGATCATTTCTCATTCTCCCTCCTGTCGTCTGTCTTTTTCACTTCGGATAGCGCCGTCACTTTCCGTACCGGCAGATCCTGATGTCGTGGTTTTATTTTGACACCACTATTATAGAATTTTCTGTTTCTTTTGGCAACCCGATTATCCCCCTGATATTTCTTTTGTTCATCCATTGATAATTCTACCTTTCTGATAATCGTTACCTCCATCTGTTGATGGAAGCATTATACTACATTGGGACATTTTCCTTTATGGTATATTAGGACATTATCATAAATGGTTCATAATATTTTTAATTTTTTTTCAAAAAAGTGTTGACAAACGTCAATCCATGTAGTAATATATGCGTTGTGAGTTGCGAGTCAGCTTCACAGAAACAATGCGGAAGTGGCGGAATTGGCAGACGCGCAGGCTTCAGGTGCCTGTGGTAGCAATACCGTGCGGGTTCAAGTCCCGCCTTCCGCACTCTTCTTTCTGTAAAGTGCGAGTGACATACAATTTTATATTTTTTCTAAATGCGGAAGTGGCGGAATTGGCAGACGCGCAGGCTTCAGGTGCCTGTGGTAGCAATACCGTGCGGGTTCAAGTCCGCCTTCCGCACTCTTCTTTCTGTAAAGTGCGAGCGACATACAATTTTATATTTTTTCTAAATGCGGAAGTGGCGGAATTGGCAGACGCGCAGGCTTCAGGTGCCTGTGGTAGCAATACCGTGCGGGTTCAAGTCCCGCCTTCCGCACTTTTTATTTTCTGTTTAAAAGAACTCGCAGAGCAGACTGCGAGTTCTTTTTTTCTATACATTACATGATGCCAGGGTGCTATGTGCCAGTGGCACATGTTTAGCACCGACCGAAGCGGAGCGTAGAAAGGATTGTGGGAGGCAACGCACGGAACAATCATGTCTCAGACTTCTGCCCGGTATAAATAAAAAAATAGAAGAAAAGCTTTTTCAAGCTCCTCTTCCATCTTATTAACTCTCACATTTGCTATGCAAACAGCTGCTTTCCCGGTATTATGCCAGTTTAGATTTTGCAAGCTCAGCCAGTGTTGCAAATCCTTCTGCATCGTTAACTGCCATGTCAGCCAGGATCTTGCGGTTCATTTCAACACCTGCCAGTTTCAGACCATACATAAATTTGCTGTAGGACAGTCCGTTCATTCTTGCTGCTGCGTTGATACGAGAGATCCAAAGCTGTCTGAACTGACGTTTTTTCTGTTTACGTCCTGCATAGGAGCTTGCAAGTGCTCTCATTACAGACTGTTTTGCAACTCTATACTGTTTGGAACGAGCACCTCTGTAACCTTTTGCCAGTTTCAGTACTCTGTTATGTTTCTTTCTAGCGTTCATGCCGCCTTTAATTCTTGCCATTTCTTATTTCCTCCTTCGCTTATTCTTATAAATAAGGTAAAATCTTCTTCATGTTCTTGAAATTTGTAGCATCTGTGATGATTGCTTTTCTAAGATTTCTTTTACGCTTTCTGGATTTCTTAGTTAAGATATGGGACTTATAAGCTTTATTTCTTTTCAGTTTTCCTGCACCTGTCTTTTTGAAACGTTTTGCAGCTGCTCTGCTTGTTTTCATTTTAGGCATTTTACGTTTTCCTCCTTGTATAAATTCTGTTTATCGGCTGTAACCTTCCGGTTCTGGCCGTTCTATTTTAACCCTGCGTTCTTAGGAACGTTTTTCGGTTAAAAACATCGCCATGCTCCTGCCTTCCATCTTGGCCGGCTTATCTACGAGTGCGATATCTTCCAGTGCTTTTGCGAACTCATCCAGGATATGTCTGCTTGACTGTACGTGAGCCATCTCACGCCCTCTGAATCTGAGTGTTACTTTTACTTTATTACCTTTTTCAATAAACTTTCTGGCTGAAGCAATCTTGGTATTCAGATCGTTGCTGTCGATATTCGGGGAAAGACGAACTTCTTTTACTTCAATCGTCTTCTGTTTTTTCTTTGCTTCTTTTTTTTTCTTGCCAGCTCGTAACGGTATTTTCCATAATCAATGATCTTGCATACCGGCGGTTTCGCCTGCGGGGCAATTTTTACCAGATCAAGTTCCGCCTCTCTTGCGATCTTCATAGCTTCTCTGGAGGACATAATTCCAAGCTGCTGTCCATCTTCGCCGATCAGACGTATTTCTCTGTCTCTGATCTGTTCATTAATCATTAACTCGCTAATAGTTTTGCACCTCCATTAATGCGTGTACCACCTTTGCTCCCTCATAGACCAGAAAAGGTGGACAGCATAACTGTCCACCTAATAATCGTTTTACTCAAAACAGATCGCTCTGTTTCTAAACTTTATTAACCGATAGTCACCTCTTGTGCTACGGTGAGAGTGGACACTCTGCTTTGTTTTCTCAATAACCTTAAATAGGTTACCATACTTACCGGCAGGTGTCAACCCCTTTTTTATTTTCCGCAGTTACATTTAAATGTTCCACATTCTGTCTGCTCGCAGGTACATGCCCCGGCTCCTACAATACCGATCTGACCTGCCGTGCATTTGTGTTCATCATTGTATACACAGTGACAGGCTTCACATGCAACATTGATTTTCTGCGAAGCACTGCCCATGGAACTTTTCGCTCCCTGTGTGGTTCGTTCAGTGAAATCTGTACAGCAGGTTTCCTGTACTCTGGTCGCATTTTCACCGCCTACTTTAATATCACCTTTACTGCAGTACATCCCGTCATTGTATACACATTTCTGTGCCGAACATACTAACATCGCCATGATACTACCTCCTTTTATGATTTTGGGTTACAAAGCTGTTAAAATCAAACGATGCCATAAAACCACTCCTGTGCAAGCACATCGTGGTTTCAGGCTTTTGACCCTGGCATCTTACAAATTGTTTCCCCGCTAAACGGTTCTTACAATTTCCCGGATAGTATCTGCTGTTTTTTCTTTTTTTATTCACAACGGTTCACTGTTCTTTTTCTGGATTTCCCGTATTTTTTTCCAGGTTCTGGCAAAATCTTTCCGAAGCGGATATCCATATTCCTGATAAGTGATCGTCTTGTCCTTCGTTCTTTCTTCAAAGGAAAAATAAAGATCACGGGTATATCCGTCTACATCTGTGCTGTCTGCAGAAGCATCATTTTCTGCAGCCGGAATATTTTTCAGTTCCTGTCCGGTTTTTTCTGTCAGCTCTTTTTTATAAATACGGTAAAGCTCTTTTGCATCTTCTCCGGTCACCACAACATCGTCTTCATAGAGATAAGAAAGACGGATGCCCGTCAGTTTCTCTTCTGCATACTGCGGATCATTTGAAAGAATCGGATAGCAAAGCTGCTGATACCAGGACTGCTTCCACAGTTTTCCTCTGCCGCATTCCAGACATCATCCAGGATAAAATAGCGGCGATATTTTACTTTTCCATTCTGCATGACAAATTTTACAAGCACTTCATCCACATTTCCATCTTCGCCGCAGTCACGGTTTCCTTCTGCATGTGCTTTTTCTACCAGATCATAGATCACATCAAACTGTTCTGTCTGCTCCAGATCCAGGTGGCTTTCAATATCACTTATTGTGTCAAGACTTTGCATCTGATTTTCTATCACATAGAGGTTTCCATAAATTTCTGCACCAAGACCGCCTCTGCTGCACACAGACATCGCTTTAACCTCTTCTTTTGCCGGCATCCAGCGATTATATCCCGGCCAGTCAAACACCAGACTGCAGATCAGCAAAATCCCTGCCGCCAGTGTGATGCCGGTTCCGATCTTATGAGAAAAGACCAGTTTTACATCTTTGTGATAAATAAATTCCATCAGCATACCAAGCACCAGAACGCCGAAAATGAATCCACCGAACAACCAGGAATACTGATTTGATCCGGTCATACCGTATGCTACAATACCAATAGCCAGTGCCCCCGGAAGTACCATCAAAATCTTCAGGATCTGCTCTGTTTTCGGAAATGCCAGTGCCATACCGCCGCATTCTGCCCTGTGGTGCGTACACATCCAGAGATCTGCCAAAAGAATACAACAATGCCGCCAAGTGTCATGCATGCTGCTCCAAACCACGGCGTTCCATGCTGAATCCCCTGTTCTATCCAAATCATAATCCCGATTGGTGTCGTATATGCAATTTTCCAGAGCTGGATTGCTTTTAATGCAGTGTAGAATCCGGTTTCAATATAAGCCTGGGCGATCATAGTCACCGCCGGACCATAACCGGCGATCACTGCCATACCAAAGACAGCAATCAGTGTATTGCCGGTAAAAGCATCGCAAAAGCAGCTGCACTGTAGATCAGCAGAAATTCTATGATATGCAGCACGCTTCCTTTCAGAAACGGCAAAAATAACAGAGAAAGTGATACCCCTTTTGTAGCCGCAACCAGCATGGCAAGGATCTCACACACCAGAAAAATCCCGACAAACATCAAAAATCCTGTCATATATCCACTCAGAAAGAGCTTCTTTCTGCGAACCGGGATACTGTAATACAAATCCATCTTCTCTTTGCTGTGTACATAAGAAAATTCCGCTGCTGCGATCATAGCCGGTGCTGCCGTTACAACCAGTGCCATGGCAATGTTTCCTGGTGCCAGAAGATCGACCGCCACACGATTTCTCCAGATATCATTTACCGTTGTCTGTGCATCCAGTGCGATCATCATCAACACCGGATAGCACACGAAGAAAAAAAGCACACTTAAAAATACCAGCATCCAATTTCTTCTCTTGGCATCTTCCTGCATCAGTTTAAGAAATGAAATTTTTGATATCATATCCGGCAACCTCCGTCTCGCTGATAAATATTTCTTCCAGAGTCAGTGGAAGAATCTCCGCCAGAAGCGGGTTTTTCTCCTGAATGGTCATCAGAATCTCCTGCTTTGTTCCTCGTGCCACAATGCTCATAACGGAGCCGCGTTTTTCATGCTGCAGCACTTCCAGTTTTGCAAGGATTTCCTCTTCATCCCCGGCGTTTTGAAATACGCACTGTACTTTATGGATGTGATATTTCATTTCTTCCAGTTCTTTCGACAGCAGAATGCCTCCTTTGTACAGCAGCCCTACATGGTCACAGATATCTTCCAGCTCACGCAGATTGTGCGATGCGATGATCGGTGTAAAGTCCCGTTTCATGATTTCAGATGCAAAAATGCTCTTCACTGCCTGACGTACAACCGGATCCAGTCCGTCAAAACTTTCGTCACATATCAGATATTTTGTTCCGGCACAGACGCCAAGAAGAAGTGCCACCTGCCGTTTCATGCCTTTGGAAAACGTGGACAGCTTCCTTGTAAATTCCAGTCCAAATCCGGAGACCATTTCCCGGAAGCGTTCCATATCAAACTGCGGATAGATCACCTGATAATATTCTGCCATCGTTTTTGCCGTTGCATTCTGAAAGAAATAGGCATTGTCCGGAAGAAAGAAAATCTTCGCTTTCGCCTGTGGATTTTCATAGACATTCTCCCCGTCGATCAGTGCCATGCCGGTATCTGGCTTCAAAACTCCGCTGATCACACGCAGAAGTGTGCTCTTACCGGCTCCATTTGTCCCGATCAGCCCGAAAATGCTGCCTTCCTGAATGGTTGCCACAATGTTGTCCAGTGCTTTGATCTCACCAAACATTTTGTTTACACCCGTTACTTCAATCATGTTTTCCCTCCCTGTAATACGTTCTGACCTTTATCGAAAACTCCTCCTCATTGATTCCAAGTTTTTTCGCCTGATCCACGGTTTCTTTCAGCCGCCCGAAGCACTGTCCCTTCATCCGATCCGTCACCTTATCTTTTTCCGAGACAAAATTTCCTTTTCCCTTCACCGGATAAATTGCTCCATGTTCTTCCAGAATCGTGTATGCTTTCTGGATGGTATTCGGATTGATAGAAAGTTCCACCGCCAGTGCCCGCACAGATGGAAGCTGCTCCCCCTGGCTCATCACGCCCGCTGCGATCAGACTCTCTACATGTTCTACGATCTGCTCATAGATTGGCTGTCTGCTCTGACTGTCAATCACGATCATGACATCATCCCTGCTTTCTTTTCATATTTAAGAATGCCTCTGGCATTCTTGCTGCGAGGTGCACGCCATGCATCGCATGACATATTTTTCTGTGCACATCTGATGTATTATAGTGTACTAGTACTTACCATACACTCGGAGTATAATATAAGTCCCCTGCAAATGCAAGGGACTTATGAGAATATTAAGAATGTTAAGTTTTACTCTTTCATTTGCAGCAGTTCGCTGACGATCCCTGCCACCTGTGCCATTTCGGACACTTCGGTATATTCCTGGCAGGAATGTACCTGATGCATCGCCGATGCCATGACGATCCCCGGGATGCCATGCTCAGACATTTTGTTCTGGTCACTGCCGCCAAAGGTCGCGATCAGGCTGCTCTTGATGCCGCACGCCGCACATGCCTTCTGAAATTCTTTTACAACACTTTCGTTTTCGTCCGTTTTATAGGCCTGATAGCAGATATCCCGGATAAATTCGATACTACTGCCGCATTTTTCTGCTTCTTTCGCAAAAATCTGCTCCACCTTCGCAAGTTCTTCCAGCGCTTTTTATGCGAAAAACTGCGAAGCTCACCGGATACCTCACAGTAATCCGGGACAATATTGCTGGCACGGCCGCCTTCGATTTGTCCGACATTGACGGTTGTATCATCTCCGATCCTGCCTATCGCCATCTCTGCGATTGCCGTCGCTGCGATCCGGATCGCATGCACGCCGTCCTGCGGTGCAAATCCGGCATGTGATGCTTTTCCACGTACTTTTACCGTAAATGCGATCTGACTCGGAGCCTGCACTGCTGCCGTACCGATCTCGCCGCTCATATCAAGCACGATCGATTTTTCTGCCTGTATTTTTGAAAAAATCAAACACTTTGGCTCCCTTTACGTGCTTTTCCTCTCCGATACTGAGCAGAATCTCTAACTCTCTGGTCGGTCTGTTTTCTTCTTTTAAATGATGCAGTGCTTCTAAAACTGCTGCCACACCGGACATATCATCTGCTCCGAGCACCGTTGTGCCGTCGCTTGTGATCCTTCCGTCCGGATGCACAACTGCTTTTTTGCCTTTTGCAGGCTCCACCGTATCCATATGCATGCCAAGCAGCAGCGGACTGCCGCTGCCCGAACGGTGTGCATAGAGATTTCCGCAGTTGCCGCCATAAACCTTCCATGCATCATCCTCTTCCACCGAAAAGCCCAGCTCTTCCAGTTCTTTTGTCAGATAATCTGCCATCTCTCTTTCTCTGTAAGAAGGAGCATCGATGGAAACCAGTTTTACAAACTGTCTGGTAATCCTCTCTTTGTCTATCATAGTTCACACCTCTCATCAAATGTTTCCTTTGATCTTTTCTTTGACCAGTGCAAAGGCTTCCCGCACCATGTAATGGATCTGATACCGCCAGTCCGAGCCCGCCGCCACGCCACAGACATCCTGATAGCCCTGCTTTTTCGCAAGTTTCAGGGCACGATAAACATGAAAATTGTTGCTGACGATCCCGGTTTTCTTTTCTTTTGCAGTCCGACAGTCGTGCACAGAACTGCAGATTTTCCATCGTACTGACAGACTCGTCTTCCAGTATCATTTTATCCTCTGGAATACCCTTTTCCACCAAAAATCGCTTCATACACTCTGCTTCCGTAATGCTCTCGCCGTCTCCCTGTCCGCCGGACAAAAGCAGGGTCGGCTTTCCGCAGCGTTCCCACTCCTGTGCCACCTTCTCCATACGCAGCTTCAGTGCTCTGCTCGGTCTTTCTCCATGCACCTGTGCCCCGAGGACGATCATATAATCCAGATTCTCCTTCGGTTCTGCGGACATCCGGCTGACGATACACCCTTCTGCGATCACAAATATCAGAAGCCCGACCGCAAAAACTGCGATCACTGCGATTTTCAGTCCTTTTGCGATCACGATTGAATGAAGAACAGTATACTTGTGCACAGCTGCGATCCCCCAGAAAAGTATCGCTCCCACAAGCCAGATCCATGAAAAATCCATCCCGATGGAAACCAGCAAAGCAAAATACAGGGCACACAAAAAGCCCCAAAATCCCTAAAATCAGTTCCATATTCCACTCACCCTCCTTTTATAGCATGATCCACATACAGAAATTTTGCCCACATTTACCCGACAGAATCGCCGTACAGTCTGCACGCCGTTTTAGTCGGGGCTTGAGTCTGACAAGATAAAATGAGCCGCAGCAGCCTGTGTCCAGGCCACCGCAGCTCCGCTCTCTTTATTTATGCATTCTTTCCGCAGCAGAATTTATATTTCTTTCCACTTCCGCATGGACACGGATCGTTTCTGCCTACTTTTTTGCCTTTGATAACCGTATTTGCTTTCTTTGCTTCACGGTAAAGTGCTTTCTTTTATCTTCGTCAAAGATATTGTCCCACATCGGCAGGTTGTACAGCCAGTCTGCTTTTGCGTCTACCATGTTTTTGTACAGTTTTTCCTTGTCAAAGATCAGATTTACTTCGGTATCCTCGTCCATCTCTTCGATCGGGTTCGGAACGATCAGACTCTCATCGATACCATCCAGGAATCCAACCATGGTCATAACCGGGATCTCATATTTTGCTGCCAGCTCTTTGACTGTGCCTTTTACTTTTACATCCGGCTCTGAGAGCAGCTTTTCATAAATCCCTTTTTCTATCATAAAATAATCCGTCCAGAATTTCTGAAGTACCTTTTTATCTGTCTGCTGAGAGTACGCTGTGTCTCTCCACTGCTGTAATAATCCCATATGCTTACCATCCTTTATTTTTTTGTTGTAAATTATCGGAATATCTATCCCGTCATTCGGCAGGCTCTGTCTTTTTCGCAGAAACCCCATGCCCTGTATTATATAATACTTTGGCTTTTTGTAAAACAAGAGACCGCAAAAAATCCCCCGCAGCCGCACCTCTTTGTGTCGTCCGCGGGAGATCAGGGAGGATAAGTATTATATTTCTCTTTGGTATACTCGTAGTATGAACCTTTTTTGTTTTTTATACAACATAATCACAAAATTCTTTGACAAATTGTCCAAAAAGTACGATAATGTTCTTTACCAGCTATATCAATTTTTACGAAAGGAGGTCCATCTATCGTCGACTATTTAGATCAGCAGATTTTAATGAAATTGAAAGAAAATGCAAGACAGTCTGCTTCCGATATCAGCAAGGAGATACATTTGTCCGTATCCACCGTGATCGACCGTATCCGCAAAATGGAATCTTCCGGTGTTATTGAATCTTATACTGTGATCACGGATGAAAAGAAAACCGGAAATGATGTCACTGCACTGATGGAGATCAGCCTTGAACATCCAAGATACAACGAACTTTTCATTGAAAACATCAAAAGAATCCAAATATCATCTCCTGTTATTACCTCACCGGAGAATTTGATTATTTACTGAAAATCGCATGTCAGTCTTCCGAACATCTGGAGCAGATCCACCACTGGATCAAAGACCAGGGCGGCGTACGTCAGACCCGTACACACTATGTCCTTCGAACCGAAAAGAATATTTATTCTCCTCTGCCGGAAGCAAAAGAGTAATAACAGGAAAGGATTTTTATGAAAAAAGCAAAACGCATCTTTGCACTTGCGGGTGCTGTGATCCTGATCGCTCTGTATCTGCTTACTTTTCTATTTTCACTTATGGACAGCGATCTGGCACATGGATTATTTGGTGCATCTTTCGCATGCACATTTATCATCCCGGTCGTCTCTTATGCCTGCATTCTTCTTTACAGACTCAGCCATAAAGATGACAGTGAAAAATAAAAAAAACACTGCAGAATTGTTTCATCTTTCTGCAGTGTTTTCTTTTTAAAAGGCAAATGCCATATCTTCGGAAAGGATCGCCGTTCCCTGCATCATCTCCCAGATCGTATTCGGAAGGTTGACTCTCTTTTTTGTAAACTGTCAGCACTTTATTTTCTTCCAGACACTGGATGGTCATAGCTTCCGGCCAGAACAGGTTGCCCCATCCGCCGACCACACATCTGACTTTTTTAACAAAGGCCACATAACCTTCTTTGCATTTCAGTCTTTCTTTCTGATATTCAATCACATTTCCCGGACTTAAATGGTTCAGAGTTGCCTGCAGATAAAAGTCCTGAAACAGGGCTTCCTTACTGTCTTTCATCCATTCAATATCGCCTCTTAAAATCCGGTCACAGTCTGTGCGGCTCAGTTTTGCACACGCACGGTGCCAGATATGCATCTGCATGTATTTCTTTTCCAGATAAATTGTATCTTCATCCTGATTCTTCACGCACAGATAATAGTGCGGCACTGCTTCGTTTGACACATCCCCTCTGAATTTGAGTTTTCGCAGTGTATATTTTTCAAATTTCTGATTTTCTTCTTTTTTTTGAAGCAGCTGCTGTTTTAATCTTCCATACTCGTCGTAATCAATCTTCTGCTGCTCTTCATAATACATTGTGTACTGCATAAATGATTCCCCTTCTTTCAGTTGCTGAACCCTCTGTTTTCCTCTCCGATATGAAATCGAACATTTACGGGATTGTGCATGTTTATGCCTTCCATCCCTTCTGTCATAATATATTTTAACAAGCATTTGTGAAAAAAGCAATGGAAAAGTTATAAAGTATTTCTTAAGAGAACGCAAACATTTGTAAGATATTCTGCCATTATGCATATATCCAGCCTGAACAATTTGACAATCGCCTCTGTCTACCTTAAAATAAAGTGCAATGATGTACCGTGATTCTGTCAGTTCAAGTCGAACGCATATGAGACTTGGCATGCGATTCTGATCAGGTCACACGCGTGTTCAATTTAATTTCAGAAAGAAGGATTTACTTATGATTAAAAATATTGTTTTTGATATCGGAAAAAGTTCTGGTTCGTTTTGACTGGGAAGACTATCTGGCTTCTTTTCAGTTTCCAGAAGAAGAAACCACTGCAATCGCTAAGGCCATGTTTTTAAGTTCAAATTGGAATCTGGTCGATGAAGGCCGCCTTTCCTACGAAGAGATCGAGCAGATTTTTGTCGATTCCTGTCCTGCATATGCGGATGATATCCGACTGGTATTTGCTCACTTCGGTGACTGCATCACACGTTTTCCTTATACAAGACACTGGATTTCTTCTCTGAAGCAGCAGGGTTATCAGGTCTATTATCTTTCCAACTATGGTGATTTCACCTGCCAGTATACCAGAAAAGACCTTAATTTTTGCGACCTGATGGACGGCGGCGTGATGTCCTATGAAGTAAAATGCCTGAAACCAGACCCAGTGATCTACCAGAGCCTGTTTGAGAAATATCACTTAAAGCCGGAAGAATGTGTGTTTATCGATGACAATGCGGCAAACATCGATGCCGCAAAGAAACTTGGGATGAAGACGATTTTGTTTCAAGACTATTTTCAGGCACAAAAACAGCTGAATGTGCTGTGCAACAAATAAAAAGTTGTGGCGGAGGTTTGTGTAAATGTGAAAATGAACGCCATAGAAATGATTTTATAAAATATATAACGCCATGATGATTCGAAAATAATCTCCTGACACGCTGCGTTTCCTGTTCGGTTCGCTCGCCTGTTAGCCGCCCTTCGCCTAAACTCGCCTCTTCGAGGCTCAGACAGCGGCTCTTTGGGGCGGCAGCATCGCAAACCTCACGACGGAAGCCTTGCTACCGTCAGAGCGATTTGTTTTCGAATTCATCATGGCTGTATTATTTTACGCACCATGTTTTACAATGCAGTTCGTCTGCACATTGCTAAAAAGCTCCTGGCTTGCCGGGGGGGCTTAAGCGGAACAGTCCTTTCAGGCCAAATTACAAAACACGAAAAAACAGAGACACTGTAACGGTAGTAAATTTCCGTCACTGTGCCTCTGTCTTTTTTGTTTTGTACACAAGAAAGTTGATGCGGAAGGCTTTGGTTCTAAAACCTGTTTGCGTACACTGGCGGTGTGGAAGGTTGTTTCCTGCCAGCGTGTAAAATATGACATGAAGTGTTTTTAAAAACTATGGCTGTACAAAAACGTACGGCAATGTGCAAAATGAACGAATTCCCAAAGAAGGCACTTTTACGTGCCCTTCGGGGAATTCGTTCATTTGCACATGCACTACTATTCTTTTGCAAACAGTCTTTTAAAACACTCGGCATTTCAATTCTTTACACCTGCCAGGAAACCACCGACAACTTTTTATTTGAGAGTTTACTCGCGATAGATGATATCATCTCTTCCAGGACCGTTAGATACCATGGTGATCGGGAATCCGATGTGTTCTTCTACGAACTCGATGTATTTCTTGCAGTTCTCCGGCAGATCCTCGTATTTGCGGATTCCGCGGATATCGCACTTCCAGCCTGGCAGTTTCTCCAGAACCGGTTTTGCTTTTTCCAGCTGTGCGGTAGTCGGGAAATCGGTGGTAACTTCTCCGTCGATCTCATAACCTGTGCAAACCGGAATCTCATCAAGATAACCCAGTACATCAAGTACTGTAAATGCAACATCTGTAGCTCCCTGCATACGGCATCCATATTTGGAAGCAACACAGTCAAACCATCCCATACGGCGAGGACGACCTGTGGTTGCACCGAACTCTCCGCCGTCTCCGCCGCGTTTTCTCAGCTCATCTGCTTCATCTCCAAAGATCTCACTTACGAAAGCTCCAGCTCCAACAGCACTGGAGTAAGCTTTGCATACGGTTACGACCTTCTTGATCTCATATGGAGGCAGGCCTGCACCGATAGCACCATAAGCAGCCAGTGTGGAAGAGGAGGTAACCATCGGGTAGATTCCGTGATCCGGATCTTTCAGTGTTCCCAGCTGTCCTTCCAGAAGAACCGTTTTTCCTTCTTTCAGTGCATTCCACAGATACAGGGAAGTATTGCATACAAATGGTTTTACCATTTCGCGATATTCCTTCAGTGTTTCCAGAATCTCTTCCGGAACCAGCAGTGGTTTGTGATAGAGATGCTCTAACATGACGTTTTTCTTTTTTTCACATACGTCTTTTAATTTTCCAAGCAGTCTTTCTTCATCAAAAAGCTCATTTACCTGGAAACCGATTTTTTGCATATTTATCTGAATAGAACGGTGCAATACCGGATTTGGTAGATCCGAAGGATTTTCCTGCCAGACGTTCTTCCTCATATTTATCAAATAAAATATGATATGGCATTACGATCTGTGCACGATCAGAGATCAGAAGTTTCGGCATCGGAACACCGCGTTCTACGATGCTGTTTAATTCATTTATCAAAACAGGTATATCCAGAGCAACACCATTTCCAATGATGCTTGTCGTATGGCTGTAAAATACACCTGACGGAAGTGTATGCAGTGCAAATTTTCCGTAATTGTTTACGATCGTATGACCTGCATTAGCTCCTCCCTGGAATCTTACGATGATGTCTGATTCTTCGGCAAGCATATCAGTAATCTTACCCTTTACCTTCAGCACCCCAGTTAGCACCTACAATAGCCTGTACCATATGTGTCTCCTCCTGTGAATAGCTGTCATACTGCATTTTGCAGTATTTCTCCTATTATATGAGAACCAAAATTCTCTTTTTTATTTTTGAATAGTTACAATAACAATCCTTGTCCAGTATACTACAGTTTCCATCGTTCAGTCAACACAGAAACCAACTGTTTTCCGGCATTTTTACAGAAAGAGAAGTACAGAACCTGAAATTACCACGAAACGATTCTGTATCTCCATTGCCAGCCTTATAAGTACGGCTGCATATAATTATAAAGGTTCATGTACGTCAGACTGTCGTAGTGCAGTCCGTCTGCGGTATTAAATCCCATCGACTGCAGATACTGATATGTATTGACAAAATTGTTTGGAAACGCCGCCTGCATTTTCTGATTAAACACCGTAATATTGGCCGGTTTTTGCATAACCTTTGTAAAGTTTTCTGTTGACTGGATTTATGGACATGATCACAAATTTTGTATTCGGATCCACTCTGATCAGCCACTGATAAGAGGCTATGTACTGATCAATATTTCCAAGATCATTGATACCATGATTCAAAATCACGGTCGCTGCCGGATTCTCATTGAGCATTTTCACCAGCTTCGGAAGTGCTTTTGTGCTGTACCAGGAATAACCACTGCCGACTTCCGCCAGATAGTACTCTGTCAGGTTTTCTTCTGTGCGGATCTGAAGAAGTTTATCGTAAGATACACAGCCCATTGCATTACTTAAACCTACCGTTCTGGAGTCCCCGACAAAGATATGCAGTTTGTCAACAGTCGTGGCAGTATTGTCCGCATCGCCTCCTGTGGTGTTGCTCTCGTCCGTCACTTCGGAGGTATCCGGTTCGGTCGCGATCTTGATGGCCGCACCGGTGATTTTATCCAGCTGATACTCTCCTACCGTCTTTCCTTTCTGAAGGACACCTTTGTTATTAAAATAGTAAAGGGTATTTTTGATCGTATGCCATCCGGTCACTCTTGCACCTGTCTTTTTTGCCAGAAAATACCGTTTCCCGGAGATCGTTTTCCATCCGGTGCAGAGTGCCCCTTTGTTCTTGCCGCTCTTGCGAAGATAGTACCAGGAATTTTTATATTTCTTCCAGCCGGTCTGCATATAACCGTTTTTATCAAAATAGTAAATCTTATTGTTGATCTTTTTCCATTTGTTCTTCGGGCACTTGCCGTTTGCATAAATATACTTCCAGCCGCTCCAGTATTTTACAAACCATCCGGTCTGTGCTTCTTTTACTTTCGGAATCAGTGCATAGCCTGTCTCAGCATGAACCTGTTTCCCAGAAAAGCCCCCCAGCATGCATATGCATAAAAATGTTACAACAATCTGCAGGTATTTTCTTTTTCTTTGCTTGCTCATATTTTCCTCCTTACATCTGTTGACGTAACCTTGTTTACTTTAACATATATTACATTTTTTACAAGTCTGTTACGATTTTTTTTCTGTATTTTTGAATTTGAAGCCATACTTTGAAACACTCCAGGTTCACAAAAACACTATGCAAGAATTTTGAAAATTTTTTTGACAACAAAAAAGCAGGTATCTTCTTTTTGGAAGGTTACCTGCTCACGTGCGTTCGACTTGAATTTTCTGTTATTTTAATCCTTTTCTGGATCAGATAATATGGCAATGCCACAAACAGAATACCGCCCAGCATATTGCCGGCTGTGACGATCAGAAGATTGTAAAGCACTCCCCCGATCGTGATAGCTGTACCCGGATCTAACAGACCAATCGTAAAAAAGGTCATATTGGCAACGCAGTGCTCATATCCGCTGGTAACAAAGGTCATCACACCCAAGATCGCCATCATGATCTTGCCAGTCTCTGTTTTCATTTTGATGCTGCACCACACCGCAAGACATACACAGATATTACAGAAGATCGCTTTTGCAAAAAGCTCCATCGGAGCTGCGGAGACTTTCGCCACTGCCGCATTTCTCAAGAACGTTCCAACTTCCTGTCCGTTCATCAGTCCGGTCATCATAAAGATTCCGGCTGTCACAACAGAACCGAGCAGATTTCCCAGATAGCAGACGATCCACACTTTGATCGTTTTCCCCAGGAAACTTCTCCTTTATAGATGCTGCACTCATTGTAAAATTATTTCCGGTAAACAGTTCCGCACCTGCCATAAACACAAAATTTAATCCTACTGCAAAAACAAGTCCGTTCAGCAATTTCGTTGCCGGACTTCCCGCTGCATTGAAATATCCTCCCACAACGCCCATCAGCACGCAGCCCAGTCCGACAAACATTCCTGCCAGGAAAGCAGCTGCCACATATCCAAGCGGATTCTTTTCCAGAAATTCCACTTTTTTCTTTGCAGCACCACAAACTGCCTGATACTCTTCTCGAAACATATACGCACCTCGCTTTTTCTTCTTATATTTACATTGAAAAGATGCCAGAGTCAAAAGGCTGGTATACCCATTGAACCCTGGCATCTGCTTGCTGGGAATCTTTCATCCCTGTCTTATGAAAAAATGCATATGACCTTTGCGATCATTTTGTTTTGATCAGAACAGTCCGGAAATCTTTCCGGTCTCGTCTACGTCGATTCTCTCAGCAGCCGGTACTTTAGGAAGACCTGGCATTGTCATGATCTCGCCTGTAAGAGCAACAATAAATCCTGCACCAGCGGAAACCTTCAGGTTACGAACAGTAATCTCAAAATCTTTCGAGCACCCAGTTTAGTCTGGTCATCTGTTAAGCTGTACTGGGTCTTAGCTACACAGATCGGGCAGTTGCCAAAGCCAAGAGCCTCTAACTGTTTTGCCTGTTTCTGAGCATTTGCGGTCAGGACAACTCTGCTTCCGCCGTAGATCTTCTGAACGATGGGGTTCAGTTTGTCTTCGATGGAACCTTCCAGTTCATATGCATAGGAGAAGTCGTTTGGTTCTTCAACAAGACGGATAACTTCTTCTGCAAGTTTGATTCCGCCTTCGCCGCCTTTTGCCCATACTTCAGAAAGAGCAACGTTAACACCGAGCTCTTTACATTTTTCCTCAACCAGCTCCAGCTCTGCTTTGGTATCGGTCGGGAATGCGTTGATAGCAACGACACATGGCAGTTTGTATACGTTTTTGATGTTGCTTACGTGTTTCAGAAGGTTCGGCATACCTTTCTCCAGTGCTTCCAGGTTCTCACCGTTGAGTTCAGCTTTCGGAACACCGCCATTATATTTCAGAGCACGTACAGTAGCTACGACAACAACTGCACTTGGGTGCAGGCCTGCCATACGGCATTTGATGTCGAGGAATTTCTCTGCTCCAAGGTCAGCACCGAATCCAGCCTCTGTGATAGCATAATCAGCAAAGTTCAGGGCCATTTTTGTAGCTGTTACAGAGTTACAGCCGTGTGCGATGTTTGCGAATGGTCCGCCATGAACGATAGCCGGAGTTCCTTCCAGAGTCTGAACAAGGTTCGGTTTCAGGGCATCTTTCAGAAGTGCTGTCATAGCACCCTCTGCATGCAGATCTCCTGCTGTTACCGGTTTCTGCTCTGCTACCTTTCCGTAGGTATATCCGATGATGATCTTGGAAAGTCTTTCTTTCAGATCTTTGATGTCGCTTGCAAGACAGAGAACTGCCATGATCTCAGATGCTACTGTGATATCGTATCCGTCTTCACGCGGCATACCGTTTGTTCTTCCGCCAAGACCGTCTACTACATTACGAAGCTGACGGTCATTCATGTCTACACATCGTCTCCATGTGATCTTTCTTGGATCGATGTTCAGAGCATTGCCCTGGAAGATATGGTTATCGATCATAGCTGCAAGAAGGTTGTTGGCTGCACCGATTGCATGGAAGTCACCGGTAAAATGAAGGTTGATATCTTCCATTGGAACAACCTGTGCGTAGCCGCCGCCTGCTGCACCACCTTTTACACCGAAGACCGGTCCGAGAGATGGCTCACGAAGAGCAACCATTACTTTTTTACCGATTCTGGAAAGTCCGTCTACCAGACCTACAGTAGTTGTAGTTTTTCCTTCACCGGCGGGTGTCGGGTTGATGGCTGTCACGAGGATCAGCTTGCCGTCTTCGCCTTCTTTTTCTCTTAACAGATTGTAGTCGATTTTTGCTTTGTATTTTCCGTACTGCTCCAGATATTTATCATCAATACCTGCTTTTTCTGCAATCTTTGTGATTGGAGCCATCGTTGTCTCCTGTGCAATTTCAATGTCTGTTTTAAATCCCATGATGTTCATTACTCCTTTCTTTATTAACCGCTTTTTGCGGTAATTAGCTGTTTTTGGGTAAAAAATGCCGCACAAAAATAAAGGATAAAATATCCTGGTTCTTTGTGCAGTAGCGGAAGCGAGACCGTAACGCGGTATAACCTTCGTTCGTCGGAAGCCTCCCCTCCAACGACACTTTACGTACGATATCTACTCTACTTATATGTAAAGCTTCTGAAAACTCTAAAAAATCCAAAAGCTTTTTTGTATATATTTACTATATCTCAACTGTCTGAAATTGTCAAGCAGATGAATAGAAAAATTGTCTCTTTTCTGTAAAGAATGCGGTCAGTGGGACTCGAACCCACACGGTTGCCCATTGGCACCTAAAACCAACGCGTCTGCCAATTCCGCCATGACCGCATGCTGTTTTATTATACAAAAGCAGGCACACCCTGTCAAGTGTGCCCGCCCGAAAAATCTGAAAACTTACGCTTATTTTTTGATTTTAACGCTCTTTACTGCTGAAAACTGACCAAGTGCTTTTTTGCCGTTTACTTTTTTGTAAGCTTTGATTTTATAGTAGTATGTTTTTCCTTTTTTCAGATTTTGTTGGTAAAGGTAACCGTCTTTCCTTTGTTGATGGTTTTTACTGCTGCGTATTTTCCGTTTTTCTTTGTTGCACGGTATACAACATAACCATCTGCATTTTTAACCTTTTTCCATTTCAGGACTGCTTTTCTGCCTTTTGTGTTCTTGACAGAGTTCAGTTTTACTTTTGCTTTGTAAGCAGTCTGTGTCTGGTTGTTCTTATCATTGTTGATATCTGTTTTTGTTTCCGGTGTCTTTGTCTCGGTTTCTTTCTGTACTTTTACCAGATCTTTGATCGCATTCTGCAGATGAGCGATCGCTTCGTTTACTGTTGCCTGTGTATGCGGTGTTTTCAGCTCATCTTCTGCTTCTGCCAGCTCTGTCTCAAAAGATGCCCAGCTAGAAGCGGTGTAGTCTGCTTTACCAGTTTCTTTGCTTCGTCTACCACTTTCTGCAGTTCTGTGGTATCTACTTTCTCATCACCTTTATTGTCAGATACGATGTTCTCAGATGTTGCCTGTACTTCAAAGGTATAATCCTGATATCCCAGTGCATATACAGTTACTTTCCAGTATCCGGTTCCGTCGGTTCCTTCCGGCAGCTGGCAGCGAAGGGATTTCGTCAGTCCAAGCTGAACACCCATGGATTTGTGCATCCAGTTGTCTGCTGCAAATTTTGTTCCGTAGGTTGCCAGTTTGTTTGTGTAAGTGCTGTCATTTCCATAGTAGTCCCAGCGAACTGTCTGCATATTTGCACCCAGATCACCATAAGCATCTCCTGTCAGGTCAACACGGATAAATGCACCGTAAGTCTCAGCATCATCTGCGGAACGTACCGTCTTTACAATCTTTGTCTCATCGACTGTTTTCTGTGCTTCATTTTTGATACCGGAATTGCTTCCTGTCTTTCTTGCCGCAAAAGAATAGGTTCCGTCTGCATTTTTGTTGCAACTTTCAGACCATTGGTATCTGCAGTTACTTCTGCTGTCTTTGTATATGCTTTCAGTGCTTTCTCCGTATATCCGCCTTCGATTGCAGATGCATCTTCTGTTACGCTGTATTTCTTGCAGAAATCTGCATAATCTTCTGTTTTGACTGCAACCGGTACATATTTGATTCCTTTTACTTCATAATCCTCCATGGTTGCCGTTTTTGTCTCACCGTTTTCGGTGTAGGTGATCGTACCTTTATCAAACTGGATCTTGTTTCCGTCTGTCAGGACTGCATAGACAACTCTTTTCGTAGTATCCTGTCCATTTTCATCCTTTGCCGACACTTCTTCGGATGTCCAGTAAGAGATTTCATATGCTTTTCCATCGGTATCACGGATCACAGCATCACACTGGAAACTTCCGCGGTGCAGTCCGTGGTTTTTCGTTGCACGCGTTACAACGTCAAATGCACCTTTATCATATTCTCCTCTGGCATCCGCTTCTTCGGAGGAAGATTTCAGTGTACTTCCGCTTGCCAGATAAACATTTTCATTCTGCCAGTACTCTGCCCAGTCCAGACTTGCATAAACGTATTTGTAATCTGAATCTGCTGCATTGACCGGTGCTGCTGTCGGGCAGATACCGAGCATCATTGCTGCTGCGACTGCGATTGCCAGTGACTTTTTCATGTTGATGGTTCTTTTTTTCATGAGTATTCCTCCTCGAATAATAATTAGTTTGTTTTATTAAAAATTAGCATTCGCTAACCAATAACCTTAAAAATAGTTCCGCCCGGCATAAAAGAAGGCTACTCCCTTTTGCCTATGCCAGATGGAACAGGTAAAGACACGCCAAGCAGCAGCAATGCTCTGAAAACCGTAAACCACACTTCATTGCCGCGAAGTTTCGGCACTCTCGTATGGATATTTCCTTTCGGGCAGATGTCCACGCACTTCTGACACTGGAAACATTCTCCCGGCGTCTCGATCAAACCGCTCTTTGGAAGTCCCAGTTCTGCCGGACAGTTTTTCGTGCATGCCCTGCATCCTTTGATGCAGTTTTCACGGTCTCTTGCCAGTGTCAGGAACGGCAGTGCCGGAAGCAGGGAAAAAGACTGCACCCATCGGACAGAAAAAACGGCAGAAAAAGCGTTCCTGCACACACATGCCGATCATCAGAATGGTCAGCAGTACAATCCCGATGGCATATCCGCCAAGTTTGAAGTTTCCGGCACGGATCATGGAAAAACTTCCCACGGACTGGTGCCCTTTGTTTTTGCATAAACGCCTGCATAACATAACAGGCTGATCATAGCCAGCACGATGTATTTCAGCAAATATAAATACTTTGTGATCTTCTCTGAAATACGGTACGGTTTTTTCCTGATTTTTTTACAGATCCACAGATAAATACCATGCAGTGCATCTCCGAAACTTCCGAATGCACAGGCAAATCCGCAGAAAAACCGACCGAACAGAATGGTATAAAGGCAGAGGACGCACAGAGCTGTGACAAAACTTGTCATGCCGATCGCATCTCCTTTGCCAATCTGCGTAAACAGATATTTTACACCGGAAAATGCAGCTGTAAAAGCGGATGGTACCAGCAGAAAGAAGATCAGCTGTATGGTAGCTCTTACATAGCGATGTACTTGTTTTTGCTTTTTTCTGTCAAGTTTCTTGTTCATTTCTTATTCCGCCTTTTCAAGTGCCTGTATAACTGCTTCCCGGATTCCGGTTGAACTGAAGGTCGCTCCGCTGATAGTATCCACGTCCGCCGACTGTGCATCTACGATATCCTCGATGATATCCTTTGCCATTTCAAGGTATGCACTGTCCTCTTTTTGTGCTTCTTTGACTTCAATGCACGTGATTTCTCCGTTCTCGATCGTCACTTCCACAACGACCTTGCCGCCAAATCCCTGACCTTCCCCTTCGTAAGTGCCGTCCTTCCAGCCTCCGTCTGTATTCTTGGCATCTTCACCTTTAAAGCCTCTGCCGCTGTATTTTCTGTTTTCTTTGCCTGCTGTTCCTTTACAGCTGAAACGGTCATCTTGCTGCCCTCCAGCTCTGCGGTCAGCCTGGCGATCTCATCTCGCTGCTCCCGCATTGCAAGCACGGTATTGTAACCGCCGATTAGAAACAGTAGCAGCACAAGGCTGCACATTTTTATCCAGAATTTTTTCATCAGAATCTTCCCTTACTTTTTACTCACTTTGTTGCACGATCTTTGCACTCTCAAGTGCCTGTCTGCAGGCTTCTAAAAGGGCATTGGATGAACAGGTCGCACCGGATACCACATCGATCTCGTCCAAGCTGTTCTTTTGCCAGAACCTGTGCTACCACTCCCTGTGCTTTTCTTGTGCCTTCTGCCGCCCTCTTTATATAAAGAGCATCTGCAGCCACATAACCTGCTCCGCTTCCGGCAACGTTTGTGATCGCTGTGATCTTGTCATCTTTGATCGTGACGGTCGCAGTCAGTGTATAATCGTCAAACGCTCCTCCGCCAGAGGAAGTGCAGGTTGCCGAAGCGGTATAATCTCCGTCGGCATACACTCTTTCTTTTTCACTCTCCGATGAAGATTCACTTTCTGAGGGTTTCTCGGTTTCTGCTGGCTTCTGCGTCTCGGTTTCTGCCGGCTTTTCAGTTTCTTTCCCGTTAGTTGCCTCTTTTGCATGATTCAGGGCATCTTTGATTGCTTCCAGGATTCCCTTCGAGCTGTAAGTTGCTCCCGACACGGTATCTATTTTCCTGGTACTCTGTTTTTTACAATCTGGTCTGCCACTGCTTTTGCCTTTTTGACAAATTCTTCCCCGTCTCCGTCTGTCTCTGTCACCAGGATTGAGGTGACTGTCTTATTCTGGATGACCACTGCAACGGTGATATCTCCCATATATCCTTCCCCGGTTCCATAGTAGATACCATCTTTATATGGAAACTTTCCAGTCACCTGTGGAGTGACAGTTCCAGATGTATCGTTATTCTTTTTCTCGGTTTCTTTCTTATTGTCCCCGGTTGTCTTTGTCGTTTTTGCCTGATCTACAGCATTTCGGATCGCCTCGATCAGACCGGCCGAACTGTAAGTTGCCCCGGACACGCCGTCTACGTTGGTGCTCTGTTTTTCGATCACCGTGCTGATCAGTGCGGATGCCTTCTGCATATAGCTGCTTCCGTCCTGATGTTCCACGATCTCAATACTTTTGATCTTGTTATCTTTGATCACAACTTTTACTTTCACCGTTCCGCCAAATCCGGTTCCGGTGCCATAGTAAGTGCCGTCTTTGCAGGTCTGATCTTTGTCTTCCGCCACCTGCGTGATCTTTCCACTTCCGGCTGCTGCCGATGCCCCGCCTGTGCCGCCCGCTGCCGGTGAAGTACTGGTATCCTTCTCTCCGGTCAATGCATTTTTTACCGCACTGATAATTCCTTTGGAACTATAGGTCGCACCGGATACCACATCCACATCCGTCTTCTGCCCGGAAAGGATCTTATCGATCACGCCCTTCGCTCTTCCAAAGAAAGCCGCATCTTCTCCTTCGGCACTCACGACATTGATTTCTGTGATCGTCTTGTCTTTTATTACGACCGAAACTTTAATCGTTCCGCCAAATCCCTGACCTTCCCCGATATAAGTTCCATCTTCCAGATCAAAGTTTCCTTTTGCCGCTTTCTTTTTGCTTTCTGTTTTTGCGGCTTTCTTTGTTTTTTTTTTTATTTTGGACGTTTGCTGTCCTTTTTCTTCTGTGCTTTGTGTTGTTTCTTCCTGGAGTGTGATTTCTTCTGCTTTGGCTTCGTAAGTGGCCGGCGTATATCCCGCTAATGTTTTTCCCATGCATCCGGCCAGTACAATAACCGCCAGCATCGGTGCAAACGCTGATAATTTTTTCCAGTTCATCTTACCGCTCCTCCAGTCTTATGATTCTTGTCTTTTATCTCAGTCGAGAAGACTCCCACTTCTGCAAGTGAGTAATAACACTCCAAGTCTTTCTCAGTGGGAGTATAATCTCCGACTGAGATAAACGCTCCGCGAGGATGTGCAGTGATTCTGAGAAGAATATGTCAGCTTTCGCTGACCAGAATCACGCACCAAGTCTCACGTACGTTCGGCTTGAATGCTTTGTTATGATTTCTGTCTTTTTTACCGCATCATCCGGTGTAAACTGATCCGCAATGTTCTCTGTCACCGATACGGTTCCGTCTTTTTCTACCAGAATCGCGTCAAATTCTTCGCTGTGTGCCCGCCAGTATGCCACTGCTTTTTCTTTTCCCATCACAAAAAGTGACGTAGACAGACCATCTGCCAGCGTTCCGTCCGCACTGACGATCGTCACAGATGTCAGTCCACTCTCTGCCGGATATCCTGTTTTCGGATCCAGTATATGCTGATAGGTCTTGCCGTCTTGTTCAAAATAGCGTTCATAACCGCCGGACGTGATCACCGCACGATCCTGTGTCTCAAGGACACCAAGATAATTTTCCGTATCTTCTGGATTCTGAACGGCAACTCTCCATTTGCTTCCATCTGTTTTGATTCCAAGTCCCTGTACGTTTCCGCCAAGGCTTACCATTCCGCTTGTGATGCCATGTTCACGGAAAATATCCATGATCCTTCCGGAAGTATAGCCCTTTGCGATTCCTCCGAAATCAATCTCCATTCCATCCTGTTCAAAGCTGACGGTCTGATCTTTCTCATTAAAATCAATTTTTGAAGAATCCGCCAGAGGCAGTAGTTTCTGCAGTGTTTCCTTATCCGGAACTTTATAATTGCCGTCTGTAAAGCCCCATTCCTGCATCAGTGGGTAAATACCGATCTCAAAACAGCCATCCGTACTTTTCCAGATCTCAAGTGCACGCTCAAGAAGATAAGAAGTATCTTCCGAAATGCTTCCTCCTACATTCTGGTTCAGCTTATAGATCTCACTGTCCGTCTCTCCTGTAGAAAGCAGTGCATCCAGTCGCTCAATCTCTGCAATTGCATCCGAAACTGCACTTTCTGCATCTGCCCCATATGCAGTCACAGACATGTAAGTGTCCATCGCAAAAATTTCCTGGCTCGCTGATTCTTCTGTGCCCTCTGTCTGCTCTGTTTTTCTGCTGCTGTCCGCATCCTGCAGCCATTATACCGATCAGGATCACCATCAAAATTGCTGTGATCTTTTTTTCATAAAATTTACCTGCCCTTTCTTTATTCGTCCAAGCAAATTAATGTTAGCTATTTCTAACTTTATCATCCTAGCATTACTGTTTTTTTGTGTCAATATTTTTTCTTCTTATCAATCAATTTTTCTCATCAAATTACGGCGGAGGTTTTGTAAATGTACAAAGGAAGGTTATAGAAACTGTGTTATGAATACAGAACGCCATAATGCATGCCACTATCTTCCATAAATACTTTTGCTTTGCACATTTTCAAATGCTCCAGGCCTGCCCGGGGTCGCTTAAGCGGAATGTCACAAATTAATAATAAACCAAAAAAGGCAGAGGCATAGTGGCATAAGAATATGTCATGTGCTCTGTCTTTTATGTTTGGCATGCAAAAATTTTTTCGCTTAAGCGGCCCCTGGCTGGCCAGGAGCCTTTGGCAATGTGCAAAACCCTCCGCCTTTATTTTATCGTGATCGTCTGTGCCGTATCATAATATCCATCCTGATAAACACAGTAGATCTGATAGGTTCCTTTTTCCACTGTTGTAAGCGGGATCGGAATGCTCTCTGTACGCAGAAGATAGTCTTCTTCTCTGAGCTTCAGGAATGACTGATCATAAACATAGGATTTGTTCTCTCCTTTGAAAATAATCTGGGATACCTGACGGTTCCGCATCTCTGCAAACAGAATGCCTGCCGTCAGTTTAAAATTCAGTCCTTCGCTCAGCTGCTGTGTCGGTTCCGCGATCCTGGCAGTGGTTTCCATCAGCGGACGAAGTGTTCCTTTGATATAATCCTCCGGTTGCTGCATCGCTTCTGACATTGTCTCATAATTTGCTTTCAGTTCAATTGCACGGTAATAATTCTTGTTGATGTAATACTGATTGAGGATTTCACCGCTCTCATAATCAAACTCATAAGTCATACCTGTTTTGGCAGTGCCGCTTTTTACCGTTCCGCACATTCCAAAGATATGACCGCTGTCTGCATCGTAAATGGTATTCGATGTAACGTTCGCCTTCACAACCGGTAGTTTTTTCAGAAGTGAAACCGTCTTTTCTTTTTCATTCACTGCATAAACTGTTACAAATGATCCTTTTCATGATCATAATAATCTGCTTCCGGGTTACGATGGTTGTCAAACATCGTGATCTCTACCGTATCCGGATTGCCGTCCAGATCCGTATCAATCTGATAAACGGTATGCTGTCTGTAATGCCACAGAAAATCTGAATCCGGTGTAAGCACATATTTCTCGTATTTCGTTCCTTTAAAGACTTCCGGATTTGCCAGAATCCAGACGATTTCATGTGTGGTCCAGTTTAACTTCACACCGGAATTCAAGCTTCCCGGGCTGATCAGAATGGTATCATCTTCAGCCTGATAGGAAACGGTATTTAACTGTGCCCAGTCAATCACGTCTTCGGTATAATCATTTCCAAAAAGCTCCGTCATCTCCAGACTGTTGACGATCTCTCCGCTCTTTCGGTCAAGCTCAATGATCTTGTCATCCACATGATCCTGCAGGGTGCTGGTCAGAATCAGAAGATTTCCATCCGGCTCTTTTCAATGATTTCATGGTGCGTTCCGTGCGGAACAAGGTACATCTGTACAGCCCGTCCGCGATAATCCATTTCATACAAAACAGCAGGGAATGATTTTGTCACAGAAGAAACGTATCCGTAATTGTCCTGCATGATATAATTTCCATTCGAAAGCTGGAACACACCGTAAGTGGATGTTCTGTGGTTCAGATACCAGCGGATATCTCCGTTTACATCATAAGCGAACGGATAATACACGCCCTGACCGGAAATAATCGTAAGACCATAGGCAGATTCTCCGGAACTTTTTTCAACCGATACCATGTCATCCATCTCTTCCGGCAGTCCGTCAGTCTGAACTTTCAGTTCCATCTCTTTAATCGTCTGATCGTTGTCATCTAAAAGTTCCAGTTTTACCGAATTCTCCGTTTTCGGGTAAAGACCGATGATCGGTACCCGATGTCCTTTGCTTTCACAGTCACACCGGTGATATCTGCTTCTTTTGTCTTTCCTTTTACAGTAACCCGGACACGGTATTCCTCATCTGTCTGAAATACTGCAACACCGGTCAGCGGTGAGATCTGGTAAGGATCCATGATCACTTCCGGCTCTTCAAAGGTATATGCACCGGACTGGACTTCCGCCTCGATCTGCTGGTCGATCTGCCAGGAGGTATCAACCATACTGGATTCTTTTTTTGTGATCGTCGTGTCAATTTTGTCTGCATAGGAATCCTCCATCTGGAAAGAGGTTTCTTCATTCAGATTTTCTTTTACCTTTACTTCCTGTCCGTAATATCCATAAACATCACCTGTTAATGGAATCTGCTTATCCAGCATACGATACAGCGTATTGCGGATTCCGATCCGTTTCCAGTATCCAAGACCTGCTGCCACAACAACCAGAACAGTCAGTCCAAGAAACATCCATTTCTTTTTCGCTTTCATACTTTTAAAATTCCCTTTCTTAAGAAAATATTAAGTTATCACACTGGCACTTATGATAAAAAACAAATGTGAGAAAAATTTGATACTGTAACTCTTTTTTGCAGATACGGTATCACTTTTTGCCCGCTTTCTCACTCCGCACCAATGCCTCTGGCATTTCCTCGTTACTGCAACAAAAAAGATGCATTTCCATGCATCTTTCTCATGAGACATCGGGGATTCGAACCCCGGACAACTTGATTAAAAGTCAAGTGCTCTACCAACTGAGCTAATATCCCATATTTTGTTCTAAACTATACGAGCGAAAGCATCGGCACTTTTGTCCAGCCGGCTTACGCTAGCTGGGCTAGCTGGATTCGAACCAGCGAATGCAGCAGTCAAAGTGCTGTGCCTTACCGCTTGGCGATAGCCCAAAAGTTGAGGGTGGATACAGGGATTCGAACCCTGGGCCTCCAGAGCCACAATCTGGCGCGCTAACCAACTGCGCTATACCCACCATAACGTGCTTGAAGGGATTCGAACCCCCGACCCACGGCTTAGAAGGCCGTTGCTCTATCCAGCTGAGCTACAGACACGTAAGCGGGTGATGGGAATCGAACCCACGTATCCAGCTTGGAAGGCTGGTGTTCTACCATTGAACTACACCCGCATATAAACTTGATGAAATTTAAAATTTCAGTCGGGGTGACAGGATTCGAACCTGCGACCTCCTGGTCCCAAACCAGGCGCTCTAGCCAAGCTGAGCCACACCCCGTTATTTGCTTATATGCATTTCTCTTTTTGTTTGACACGAGATATATTTTACAACTTTTATTTCTGTCTGTCAAGTACTTTTTTTACTTTTTTCAACATTTTTTATTGTCATTTTATTTTCCCGCTTTGTTTCCGGCTCATTGCCTTCAACGTGTTGTATCATACCATCGTTTTTCTCTCCTGTCAACACCTTTTTTAAAAAGTTTAAACAATTCCAAAAATTCCAAACAATTTTGATCTTCACCGTTTTTCCTGCGATCTTTTCACATCTGTTATCAAACGCTGCTTTTCTTCTATTTCAAGAATGCCTCCGGCACTGTTGCTGTGCGGTGTACGTCATCCATCATATGAGATATTCTTCTGTGCACCTCTGCAATCCGCCGGAGGCTATATCAAGTTTTATCAGAGATAACAGATTTCATAGCGGGCTTCTCCCGCCTCATCTATGGTCATGATCATGTAACTTGGCCTGCGTCCTTCCTGTCTCGGATAAGACAGACTGCCCGGATTTAAGATCGTGATCCCGTCTTCCGTATCCAGATACGGTTTGTGTGTATGCCCGAACATCACAATGTCTTTGCCTCTGCTCCTTGCCTGGCGGCGAAGCTCCTCGGTATTGAGGGAAACATAATAATAATGACCATGTGTGATCAGCACTTTATATTTGCCGAGTTCAAACTCGAGTTCTCTTGGGAGCATGGAAAAAAAGTCATTGTTTCCACTGACCATATAGGCTGCACACGGAACCAGACGGCGTATGTAATCTTCCTGTCCTTCCACATCTCCGAGATGGATCAGGGCATCGATCGGTTTTGTCATTTCGATCACCCGCTCCAGATTTTCCAGTCTTCCATGCGTATCACTGACGATCAGTATCTTCATATGCTCCCTCCTCGCAATATTTTCTCAGCTGTTCTTTGATCGCACGCAGTGCCTTGCCTCTGTGGCTTAATTCATTTTTCACATCCGGCTCCAGCTGTGCCGTTGTACATCCATACTGTGGCAGATAAAAGATCGGATCATATCCAAAGCCATTCTCACCCTGTTCTTCGTATCCGATGATTCCTTCGATCGTGCCTTCACTGTGCAGCACTTCTCCATTTGGAAGAACCGCTGCAATCGCACAGACAAAACGTGCGGTACGTTTCTCATCCGGCACCCCTTCCAGACGGCTGATCAGATTTACATTTTTGATATGATAGGAAGTATCTTCTCCCATATAGCGTGCAGAATAAATGCCCGGTTCCTTGTTCAGGTAGTCAATCTCCAGTCCAGAATCATCTGCAAGCACGATATCATGGCATTTTTCAAAGATTGCACTTGCCTTGATCTGTGCATTCTCTGCAAACTCGTTCCATCTTCTACAATGTCTGCCTCTATACCGGCTTCTTTCATCGAGACAACCGGCATCCCAAGATCTCCCAGGATCATTTTGATCTCTTTCATTTTCCCGGCATTTCCGGTTGCAAAAACAATTCTTTTCTTCATGATTTTCTCCCTTCTGCTTTTGTTCATCCTATATTCGTTATCATAGCACATCAGCGATTATCTGTATAGGCTTTCAGGCAGATATTTCCGCCATACTCTTCTTCGATCCGGCTCCACCTGTAACCGTCCACGCTGACGTAGCCGCACCCGTCTTCCAGATTTACATTTGCAGTCTGGTCATCGGCCCGATATTCCATCGCCACTGGATAATCACTGCCCGGTGTGTTTATTTTGACCATAACAGCAAAACTTTCTCCTTCTGCTATGGAAATTTCTTTTTCAGATCAATCGTATAAAACCCTTTTCGTTCCAGATGACCTTTCTGGATCTTCTTTGGCAAAACAAGTGACATCTCGTTTTTAAAATCTGCCGCCACATAGATTTCGTAATCCGACTCCGGCCCGGTTGCATAAAACCCGACTGCACGCAGCGTCTGTGTACTATCTGCCGTATAAACGTTTGCAAACCAGCAGCTTTCTTTTTTATAGCCCATATTTCCGACCCAGCCACACAGATCGGTCTGATAAAGATGGTCATAGTTATCCATCCGTCAATCCTTGTGTATGCCACACAGTTTCTGCCAATCTGTGTATCATCATAGGCAACATAAAATCTTCCGCCGTCGCCAAAGCCTTCGCCCCAGCTGTTCTGACACAGAAACGCACCGTTTTTCGATGGAGTCTTCGTAAAATTCTCCGCCGGATAATCATCATCCCATCCAATGATCAGAATGTCATGGTTCACTTCATCCTCTCCATTATAATAGTAGGAAGTATTTTCCGGATCATAGTATTCAGATGTCACTTTTGTCCCGCCCATATCCATATAGATCGAGCTTTGAACGGCTCCGTACCGGTAAATCATTTCTTTGATCGCATCAAAATCCTTATCTTCTGCGATCTGAACTTCCTGCACATGTTTTACCGGAGAAAGGCCTTCCGGTGTAACACCATCTCCATAAGGATCCATCTCTTCGGTCACCGGTCCCTGCCACGCCGTCAGATAGGCGATCGCAATGTTGTAGGCTCCTCCCTCTTCCTGACCGATTGCATAGCTGTGTTCTGTGTGGAAATGTGATCCGCCGAAAAAACGATATCCTCCTGCGGCAGCAGCCGTGATTCCAGGGCAGACGAAGTAACAACTGCCCAGCAAGTCCCAAACGTACCTTGATTTTTCACTTCCGGAGCTTTGCCCGTCATGCGTCCATCATAAGCGGACGGCAGACCTTCTTCCTGCTGTCCGTCTGGCTTCTGTGCCTGTTTTTCGTTTTCTGTTTCCTGTTTCCGGTTTCTGTGGTTTCGTTCGTCTCTGTCTGATCCAGATGCAGCAGCCGGTCGATTGGTTCTTTGTATACATCATACAACAACGACACACTCAGGCATACGATCACGATCACCAGAGCATTTCGCATACTTCTTAAAAACCTTATTTTCAATTTTTCTCCCGTCTTGAGGTTTTGGCCCCAGATACTGATAGTAATAGGTCTTAAGCATACCATTATAGATCTTACGGTTTTTGTCCGCTTTCTTTCCTATATAATGCTGTGCATCCTCGTAACTGGTGATCATATATTTGGACCAGGTATCAAGACGGTCAAAGCTCTCTCCGATCTGCCGGTAAAGTGCCGGAAGTTCTGCTTTTTCTTCCAGACGCTCTCCATACGGCGGATTGGTGATGATAAAACGATACTTTTTCGGATGATGCAGTTCGCTGACCGGTCTTTGCTGGAAATGGATCAGTTCTTCCACCCGGCTCTTCTCGCATTTTCTCTTGCACTGTGCACCACTGCCGCATCGATATCGTATCCCTGAATGTCTGTCTCGATATTCAGATTGATCTGCTCCTGTGCTTCTTCCACCGCATCGTACCAGTTTTTTTTCGGGATCAGATGCAGCCAGGCTTCTGATAAAAAGCTGCGGTTCATGCCCGGTGCCATGTTTGCCGCCATCATGGCCGCCTCGATCGGGAACGTACCGCTTCCGCAGAACGGATCTACCAGAATACGGTCTTTTCTCCATGGTGTCAGCATGATCAGTGCTGCTGCAAGCGTCTCCGAGATCGGGGCTTTTGCTGTATTCTGACGATATCCGCGTTTGTGCAGCGAAATTCCGGTAGTATCAAGTCCGATCACCGCCTCATCCTTCATAAACGTTACCCTTACCGGGAAAGAAGCTCCGTCTTCTTCAAACCAGGATTTCCCGTAAGCCTTTTCCATCCTTTTTACCATTGCTTTTTTTCACAATGGACTGAATATCCGAGGTACTGAACAGCTTACTCTTTACGGAAGTTGCCTTTGTAACCCAGAATTTTCCGTTTTCCGGAATATATTCTTCCCACGGAAGAGCACGGACGCCCTCAAAAAGCTCGTCAAACGTCTCTGCATGCACCGTTCCGACCTTCAGAAGGATCCTCTCCGCCGTCCGCAGAAAAATATTTGCATAGCAGATGGCCTCGGCATCTCCGAGAAAAGTCACCTTTCCGTCTTCCACTTTGCTGATCTCATAACCTAAATCTGTAATTTCCCGTTTCAATACTGCCTCCAGCCCAAAATGGCATGGGGCGATCAGTTCATAAATTTTCATATTTTCTCCGTATCTTCACATCTGTCCCTTGTCTACAGCTGCAGTTCTTTTATAATCGTTCCATCAAATCCTTTGATCGTAAACAGACCATCTTCCAGGATTGCATAACTTGGTGGATTTCCCTCTTTCGGGATCGATACCGATCCCGGGTTGAGCAGTGTATAACCTTCTCTTTTTTCTGCCTTTAATACATGTGTATGACCATGGATCAGAATATCCCCGTTTTTCAGAGGCGGCAGATTGTTTTCATTATAAATATGACCATGTGTGGCATATAGATTACGTTCTCCGTAAAGAATCAGAGCGTAATCTGCCATCACCGGGAAATCCAGTACCATCTGGTCTACTTCAGCCTCGCAGTTTCCGCGAACCGCACAGATATCATTCTTCATCGGGTTTAACATGGCAATCACTTCTTTGGGAGCATACTCTTTCGGCAGATCATTTCGCGGTCCATGATACAGAATATCCCCGAGAAGAATCAGGCGGTCTGCTTCCTCCGCCTGATATGCCTCCAGCATCTTTCTGCAATAATACGCAGAACCGTGTATATCAGATGCAAACATCAATTTCATATCGTATATTCTCCTTTTCTTTTTCACTTTGCATTTCAAGGCAAAAGAACAGCCGTCTTTTCAGCCCTTTTTCACTGTTCTCTTCCTGTTTATTAACTATAATCTTGCTGTTTTTCCCTGTCAATCTTTTTTTTGCCTCTATCCAAGCCTTCTGTGCCAGGAATGGATGCCGCCGGTCAAACTCTTTGCCCGGTATCCTTTTCTGCCATCTCCCTTGCCGCCACCATACTGACTGAACCACGTTCACAGTAAAAAATCAGTGGAACATTCTTTGGCAGTCCCCGAACCTTTTTCAACCGTTCATACGGAATATTCACCGCTCCCGGAATGTGATAAGCTGCATATTCCCACGGTGAGCGAAGATCTATCACAAAACCCTGTTCTTTTTCCAAAAGGCGATCCAGTTCTTTTTCCGAAATCATTTCATATTCCATAAATCCCTTCACTCCTTCCAGTATACCATATGCCATAAAACAGAAAATGGTATCTGAAAACCCCTTCCGAAGACTTGATTTTCCGTAAGAAGACTTGATTTTCTGTAAAATGAAACATCCGGTAGGGGAGCTACCGGATGTTTCGAGGGGAGTATAAATAATTAATAAGGGGTTCGTAAAAAAAATTTTGAAGGGTAAATTCTTTTTACAGTTGAATTATAATATATATTGGTAAAAATTGCAATAAGTATTTTTTGTTTTTTGTCTATTATGAAAACATCGGCAGACTTTGGCAATGATTTCCATTATATTTTTTCACTTTTTGAAGAAACTATAAGATGTCAGAAGGCACCACATAAGATGCAGTGCAGTTCTCTCAGATCAATCTCAGACGTACTGACCAGAAACGCACACAAAGTCTCTCGTGCCTTCGGAATGAATTTACAGTCACAAGGAGGAAATTGACATGAGTAAAAATGCAAATTCGAAAAACCGCACACAGAACACTTACAATTCCACAAACGAAACCGATCGGACTACTTCAAAAAATGCTTACGATTCGAAAAACACCTACGATAAAACCACTTCAAAAATTATGCCGGTAAGAGCAGCTATGACAAAAACTGCCATAACGACGCTTACGACAAAGACGAAATGGAATAAACCATTACCTCTTTTCTATGATACAGGTGCAGTCCCATGCTGCACCTGCTATTTTTTACCTGACTCTGATTGTTTTCTCTTCTTTTGTTTTTTTTTCCAATGATCTCCACAAGGGAATCGACCATAAATACGCCAAGTGCGATCACACCCGCAATCTGAAGTGTCTGCACCAGGTAGGCAGCTCCCATGCTTCGATTTCCTATAAAAAAGTAATGCACGCTGCGATATAATCCTGCCCCCGGGACCAGTGTCAGAAACCCCGGGATCAGAAAAAATCGTCACCGGTGCTTTTTGATTCTTGCAAAAAAATGGGCAAGCAGCGTAATAGCTGCCGCACCGAGCAGATTAGCTGTCATCATCCCGGATCTTTGCATTACAACCAGATAGACAAACCATCCGGTCGCACCGATAAAGCCGCAGTTTATAAGATATTTTTTCGGTATTTCAAGTGCCATTGCGAATGTAAAAATGGCCGCAAATGCCGCTATCACCTGTATAATCATCACATCACCCCCGTCAGGATCATTCCAAATGAAACGCCTGCCGCGATCGCCGCCGCACTGACAAATGCTTCCAGTGCTTTTGCTCCTCCTGCCACATAATCACCCTGCATCGTATCCCGCACAGCCGTTGTTATGGCAGCTCCCGGAACGATCGGCATGATCGCTGCTATGATCACAATATCCATCTGTATCGTCTGATATGGATTCTCTGCTGCCAGATATGCCACAACTGCGATTACCGCTGAAGCAAGCAAAAGCTGAAAAAATCATTCAGCCCGATCTTTCTTCCAAGGTACAGGATCAGAACCATGCCAATACCTGCCGCACCTGCCCCGACTGCATCCCATCCGGTCCCGCCAAGCAGAATGGCAAAGCAAAACGCTACCATAATCTGTGCGATGTATTTTGCAAAGCTGTATAAGTGTACTGTTTCATATGCTTCAGACTGTGAAACGCTTCTTCCAGACTGATGTTCCCGGAACAGAATCTTCTTGAAATGTCATTCACTTCTGCAATCCTGCTCAAGTTCGTTCCTCTTGTTTTGATCCGTTTGACAACGGTCATGGAATCCATACGCGGATCGTCGAGCGTGACGATCAAACCGGTCGGCATCACAAACGCTTCTGCTGTTCTCATGCCTGACACTTTTAATATCCTGTGAATGGTATCTTCTACGCGATGGATCTCTGCTCCGCTTTGCAGCATGATCTTTCCTGCCAGTACCGCTGTATCAAGAACCAGTTTACACTCTGCGGTTTTATCCAAAGCTATGCCCTCCATTCCTGATTTTTCTTTCTGAAATACTACCTCATTTATTCTATCATTGCCCAAAGCAAAAAGCCATAAAAACAGGCTCAAAAATTTTTTTATTTTTTCAAAAAAAGTGTTGACATTTCCATAAACATACTATATAATTCTCATTGTTGCTGAGGTACACAGCAAGGCAACAAAAACAAAATGTGCGTTTAGCTCAGCTGGATAGAGCGTTTGGCTACGGACCAAAAGGTCGGGAGTTCGAATCTTCTAACGCACGGTGAACCGCTAGAGTCGTTGACTTTGGCGGTTTTTTCTTTACAAGAATATCCTCAATAAAAATTGACCGAGCCTTTTAAAGCGAGAGATGCTTCTTGTCCGAAGAGCAAGAAGATGGGTATTAAGAAAACTTATACGTAAAATATAACGCCATGATGATTCGAAAACAATCTCCTGACACGCTGCGTTTCCTGTTCGGTTCGCTCGCCTGTTAGCCGCCCTTCGCCTAAACTCGCCTCTTCGAGGCTCAGACAGCGGCTCCTTGGGGCGGCAGCATCGCAAACCTCACGACGGAAGCCTTGCTACCGTCAGAGCGATTTGTTTTCGAATTCATCATGGCTGTATTATTTTACGCACTATTTTTACGATACCGTTCGTTTGCACATTGCCAAAAGCTCCTGGTCTGCCCGGAGTCTCTTAAGTGGAACAGCCTTTCGAGCCAAAAGACAGAACATGAAAAAACAGAGGTAAAGTAACGGAAATTCAATGCCGTCACTGTGCCTCTGTTTTTTACTATCTTGATGCGGAATGTTTTGATTCTAAAAACTTTCTGCGTGCACCAGCGTGGCAAAAGACTGTTTCCTGCCAGCGTGTAAAATATGATATGAAGTGTTTTTAAAAACTACGGCCGTTCAAAAACGTACAGCAATGTGCAAAATGAACAATTCCCAAGAAGGCACTTTTACGTGCCCTTCGGGGAATTCGTTCATTTGCACATGCAATACTATTCTTTGCAAACACTATTTTAAAATGTGCGGCATTTCCATTCCTTACACCTGCCAGGAAACCAACGGTCAATTTTTTATTTAAGGAGTTCCACAAAATCTTTTATGTAATAATCTGATGCCTGCCGGATTTTCTCCTGGTCATCAATAGATGCTTCTTCCCGCATGGCCACAACTTTAAACCCTGCACTTTTCGCCGCACAGATTCCTTTATAGATATCTTCATAGACAAGGCATTCTTCCGGCAAAAGTTTCAGTCTTTTGCCGCTTCCAGATAAACATCCGGGAAATCTTTGCCGTGTGGCACTTCCATGGTAGTCACAAATGCATCAAAGCACTCCAGCACGCCATTTCGCTCAAGGCAGGGTGCAATCAGCTCGTAAGCCGATGAGGTCGCCGCAGCGATGCGTGTACCGGCTTTTTCAGTTCCAGCAGATATTCTTTTGCATGGGATTTGAGCTCCACCTTTTTCGCATAGGCTTCTGCTGCCATCCCATACCATTCCTGTATCAGATCTTCCGGCTTTTCATTCAGTCCGAATCGCTCAATCGTATACTCGGCAGCCCGGCAATACCCCATCGGCGTGATCATCTCCAGATAATCCGGCGGCACTTCAAATCCTCTTCTGCCAAGAAAATCCACGTCAATCTGTCTCCAGACCCACATAGAATCCAGAAGCGTACCGTCCATATCAAAAATCGCACCTTTTTTCTTTATCATAAGTAAAGTTCTCCCATTTTGTTAAGCACTCTGCTGCTCACCGAAGTAGACATCGTACCATACCAGGAAGGTATAGACTGCCCAGATTTTACGGCTGTTATCTGCCAGACCATTATAATGATCATCCATCAGCCTGATCAGGTAATCCGTCTGGAAGAATTTTTTCGATGCTTCGCTTTCAAATGCTGCACGTACTTTATCATAATATTTCTTTTCTTTGAGCCATACACGTGTCGGTACCGGGAATCCCAGTTTTTTGCGTGTTGCGACCTGCTCCGGAAGAATGCTATGTGCAGCTTCACGGAAGGCATATTTTGTCTGCGTCTTGCGGATTTTATTATCAAAAGAAAGTTTTCTGGCCGTCTTATAAACTTCAATATCCAGATACGGAACACGCGTCTCCAGAGAATGTGCCATACTCATCTTATCCGCTTTTTGAAGGATATCTCCGATCAGCCAGAATTTCAGGTCAATATACTGCATACGTGCGGTATCATCCAGTTTTCTGGTTTTCTGATAACAGGCTGCCGTCAGTGTCTTCGGATCTTCTGCCGGAATACTGCTCTTTAAGACTTTTGCTTTTTCCTTTGGATGGAACAGATAAGCATTTCCGATAAAACGCTGCTCAATCGGTGTACATCCGCGGATCAGATAATTCTTTCCCTTAAAATTCTTTTTGTTGTCTTCCAGATTTTCTTTGATCTTCTTTTTCAGACCTGCCGGCAATACTTTAAACGGACGTAAAGAGACTGGTTCATGATAAATCACATATCCGCCAAACAACTCGTCCGCACCTGCTCCGGACATAACTACCTTCAGCTTGCTTGCTGCCAGTTCGTCTACAAACCAAAGGGCAACTGCGGACGGATCGGCTAAAGGCTCATCCATATGATACTGCACTTTCGGCAGCACTGCCCAGTATTCTTCCGGTGTGATCACTTTCTGATGGCAGGTACTTCCCGCATAATCTGCAATCTCTCTTCCACGCTCCATCTCGCTGTATCTGCCGTTGTCTTCTGCAAATCCTACCGTAAATGTATTCTGGAAATGTCCCTGTGCTGCAATGTAGTTGGAATCCACACCACCGGATAACAGAGAACCTACTTCTACGTCACTGATCTTATGTGCCTCGATCGACTCGGCAACACGCTCCTTGATCTCTTCTACGATCGCTTTCTCATCCTGATGCTTCTCCGGTACCAGAGTCGGATCAAAATAACGGAAACTTTTAATTTGCCGTCTTTGTATTTCAGACAGCATCCCGGATTTAATTTATAGATGCCTTTGAAAAAAGTCTCATCCATAGCAGAATACTGGAAGCTCAGATAATGGCTCAGAGCCTTTTCATTCAGCTCACGTTTGTACTCCGGATATTCCAGGATTGCTTTGATCTCGGATGCAAAGACCAGATTTCCATTGATTTCTGCATAATAAAATGGTTTGATGCCAAAAAAAAGTCTCTGGCTGCAAATAATGTTTTCTCTTTGCTGTCCCAGATGGCAAACCCAAACATTCCGCGAAGCTTTTTCAGCATTTTCTCGTGGTATTCTTCATATGCATGGATCAGGCATTCTGTATCAGAATGGTTTGCGAACACATGTCCTTTTGCCTGGAGTTCTTTCGTAAGTTCCTGATAATTATAAATTTCACCGTTAAATACGATCACAACTTCGCCCGTCTCATTGAACATCGGCTGATTGCCGCAGTCCAGATCGATAATGCTCAGTCTTCGAAATCCCAGTGCAACATCCTCATCTATATAGTTTCCGCCGCCGTCCGGACCTCTGTGATAAATACTTTTCATCATATTTTCGATTACCGGCTTCTGTTTGTCGTATTTTCCTGCTATTCCACAAATTCCACACATAATCTACACCTACTTTCATGCACTTCAATTTTTCTATGATATGATGCCAGGGTCAAAAGGTCTAAATCCACATGAGCTTGCTCATAGGTGGATGAAAGACCTTGGGACCCGCCCAGATATGGGCAGAACATCCAGTGGATGTTCGTTTTGCTCCGACCAAGCGGAGCGTAGACATAAAAAAAGTGGGATGATAATCCCACGATATGCGAATACTGGAGAGGATTGTGGGAGTGCAATGCACGGAACAATCCGTAGGCATCATAGTTGGGGACTTTTTGACTCCAACATCATGATATCATAATATACCACTTAATTTAACAACATACCATGCAAAGATACTACAAAATTTCAAGAATATCCAGTTATTTTTTCTTGTTTTTTTAACATGAACCCATTATTTTGCTTCTTATATTCAGTTATTTCGTTCTGGCTCTTGCTTTTTTCCTGTTTTCGGTTACAATAGAACAGGTAAAATGTCAGTGATACTGACCAGAATACATACAGCTGATTTTGTATGTATTTCGTTCGATTATTATTGTATACAATATACTTTCTGGAGGTTAAAAATGATTAGTGCAAATAATGTGACACTCCGTGTCGGTAAAAAAGCTTTATTTGAAGACGTAAACATTAAATTTACAGAAGGAAACTGTTATGGTCTGATCGGTGCCAACGGTGCCGGAAAATCCACATTCCTGAAGATTCTTTCCGGTCAGCTCGACACTACCAACGGCAATATTGTCATCACACCAGGACAGCGTCTCTCCGTCCTGGAGCAGGACCATTTTAAATATGATGCGTTCACGGTCATGGACACGGTTATCATGGGAAATCAGCGTCTTTATGACATTATGACGGAAAAAGACGCCATTTATGCAAAAGAGGATTTCAGCGAAGAAGACGGTATCCGTGCCAGCGAACTGGAAGGCGAATTTGCTGAGATGAACGGCTGGGAAGCAGAATCTGATGCAGCCACACTGTTAAACGGTCTTGGCATTGAACCGGATCTGCATTATACTCTGATGGGCGACTTAAACGGTAATGAAAAGGTCAAAGTTCTTCTTGCAAGAGCCCTGTTCGGAAACCCGACATCCTTCTTCTCGACGAGCCGACCAACCACTTGGACCTCGATGCGATCGAATGGCTTGAGGAGTTCCTGATCAACTTTGAGAATACGGTTATCGTGGTATCCCATGACCGTTATTTCCTGAATAAGGTCTGCACCCATATCGCAGATATTGACTATGGCAAAATTCAGCTCTATGCCGGTAACTATGACTTCTGGTACGAATCCAGTCAGCTGATGATCCGTCAGATGAAAGAAGCAAACAAAAAGAAGGAAGAAAAAATCAAGGAATTACAGGACTTTATCTCCAGATTCAGTGCCAACGCTTCCAAATCCAAACAGGCTACTTCCAGAAAACGTGCTCTGGAAAAAATCCAGCTGGATGAGATCCGTCCTTCCAGCCGTAAATATCCGTACATCGATTTCCGTCCGAACCGTGAGATCGGCAATGAAGTACTGATGGTAGAGAATCTTTCAAGACCATCGACGGCGTAAAAGTACTCGATGATATTTCTTTCACACTTGGAAGAAATGACAAAGTCGCTTTTGTCGGCGGCAACGAACTTGCAAAAACAGTATTCTTCAAGATCCTGATGGGCGAAATGGAACCGGACGAAGGTTCTTTCAAATGGGGTGTCACCACATCTCAGGCTTATTTTCCAAAGGACAGCACCAAAGAGTTCGACAATGATCTGACGATCGTAGACTGGCTGACACAGTTCTCCGAGATCAAAGATGCAACTTATGTACGTGGCTTCCTCGGAAGAATGCTGTTTGCCGGTGAGGACGGCGTGAAACGTGTCAGAGTTCTTTCCGGAGGTGAGAAAGTGCGCTGCCTGCTTTCTAAGATGATGATTTCCGGTGCCAATATCCTGATTCTAGATGAACCGACCAACCATCTGGATATGGAGTCCATTACTGCACTGAATAACGGACTGATCAAATTCCCAGGTGTGATCCTGTTCACCTCCCACGACCATCAGTTTGTACAGACCACAGCAAACCGTATCATGGAGATTCTGCCAAACGGAAAACTGATCGACAAGATCACTTCCTACGACGAATACCTGGCAAGCGATGAAATGGCAAAGAAACGTCAGGTTTACAGCACAGAGGGAACTCTGGAAGACAACTAAATCATCAAGATCAGATCTTTCTGAATATACTTTATGATGCCAGGGTCAAAAGGTCTAAATCCACATGAGCTTGCTCATAGGTGGATGAAAGACTTTGGGACCCGCCCAGATATGAGCATAAAAGTGGGATGATAATCCCACGATATGCGAATACTGGAGAGGATTGTGGGAGTGCAACGCACGGAACAATCCGCAGGCATCATAGTTGGGGACTTTTGACACCCACATCACTTTATCAAAAGCAAAAAAGGATATGGAATCCATTTTGGAAACCATATCCTTCTTTTTATGTCAAGCGGATATTCGCAATCCGCTTTGCTATTTGGTTAAATCAATTAAACCAGAATCTCTGCTTTTACGCCCAGCAGTTCTTTGTTCTCTTCCAGAATCGGATTCACCACGTTTTTCAGGAAGTTGTCCACCTGTCTTGGTGCACGGCCTACATATCTGGACGGCTCCATGCTCTTCTGCAGCTCTTCCAGTGTCAGGTTGAATGCCGGATCAGCTGCGATCAGCTCAAGAAGGTTGTTGTCCTTTCCTTCTTCTTTGACATGTTTGCCTGCTTCCATGGACAGTTCACGGATTCTCTCATGCAGTTCCTGACGGTCACCGCCTGCTTTTACAGCATCCATCATGATGTTTTCCGTAGCCATGAACGGAAGCTCTGCCATCATATGTTTCTCGATAACCTTCGGATATACCACCAGACCGTCTACCACATTCAGGCACAGATCCAGGATACCGTCGATTGCCAGGAATCCTTCCGGAACGGACAGTCTCTTGTTGGCAGAATCATCCAGGGTTCTCTCAAACCACTGTGTTGCAGAAGTAATTGCCGGATTCAATGCATCCACCATTACATATCTGGACAGGGAAGCGATACGCTCACTTCTCATCGGATTTCTCTTGTAAGCCATGGCAGAAGATCCAATCTGGGACTTTTCAAATGGTTCTTCTACTTCTTTTAAATGCTGAAGCAGCCGGATATCGTTGGAGAATTTGTGTGCACTTGCTGCGATACCAGCCAGTACATTGATCACTCTGGTATCGACTTTTCTGGAATAGGTCTGTCCGGATACCGGATAGCATTCCTTGAATCCCATTTTCTTTGCAATCATCGGATCGATCTTGTCAATCGTCTCCTGATCTCCATCGAACAGCTCTAAGAAACTTGCCTGTGTTCCTGTCGTTCCTTGGAACCGAGCAGTTTCATACTTCCAAGTACATAGTCCAGATCTTCGAGATCCAGACAGAACTCCTGCATCCACAGGGTTGCACGTTTTCCGACGGTGGTCGGCTGTGCCGGCTGGAAGTGGGTGAAGGCAAGGGTCGGCTGGTCTTTGTAGGTATCCGCAAATTTTGCCAGCTCTGCCAGTACATTGACCAGTTTCTTTTTCACCAGCTTCAGTGCTTCTGTCATCACAATAATATCCGTATTATCGCCTACATAACAGGAGGTAGCTCCCAGATGGATGATTCCTTTTTGCCTTCGGGCACTGTACGCCGTAGGCATACACATGGGACATTACGTCGTGGCGGACAAGACGTTCTCTTTCTTTTGCCACATCGTAGTTGATATTCTCGGCATTTGCCTTCAGTTCATCAATCTGCTCCTGTGTAATAGAAAGGCCCAGTTCTTTCTCTGTTTCAGCCAGAGCAATCCACAACCTTCTCCAGGTGCGAAATTTCATATCCGGAGAAAAATGTACTGCATCTCTTTGCTTGCGTACCGTTCTGACAGCGGGCTTACATATCTGTCTGTACTCATATTTTCCTCCTGTATCTACTGTTCGAATTCTCCTCTGATATCCTCCATTGGCGGATCCAGCGGATAGTTTCCGGTAAAACATCCGGTGCAGATCGGCAGGTCTCCTGCCATTTGACGCAGGCGACTGCAGTCCAGATATCCAAGACTGTCTGCTCCTATCACCTGTCTGATCTCCTCCACGGTACGGTTGTATGCAATCAGCTGCTCTCTTGCAGGCACATCGGTACCGAAGTAGCACGGCCATAAAAATGGCGGTGAACTGACACGCATATGCACTTCTTTGGCTCCTGCCTCACGCAGCATGTGCACAATGCGGTCACTGGTTGTTCCACGGACGATCGAATCATCGATCATGATCACTCGTTTACCTTCTACTGCTTCACGCAGTACATTCAGTTTCACACGGACGCTGGACTCACGGCTGCTCTGTTTCGGTTTGATAAAGGTACGGCCGACATAGCCGTTTTTCACAAAAGCAGTACCGTATGGAATGCCGGACTGAAGGGAATATCCAAGTGCTGCTGCATTTCCGGATTCCGGGACACCGACTACGATATCTGCATCCACCGGTGAATCCATCGCCAGATATCTTCCTGCCATCAGTCTGGAATGATAGACACTCACACCGTCGATCACGCTGTCCGGTCTTGCAAAGTAAATGTACTCAAAAACGCAGTGTGCCGTCTGCTGCTTTTGGCACAGACGTGTGTCAGATTTGATGCCTTCCTGTGTGATCGTAACGATCTCACCCGGCAGTACATCCCTTACAAACTCGGCACCGATCGTATCCAGTGCACAGGTTTCACTCGCCAGTACATAGGCATTTCCCCTTTGCCGATGCACAGTGGGCGGAAACCCTGCGGATCTCTTGCTCCCATCAGTTTTCTCGGAGACATGATCACAAGAGAATAGGCTCCTTTGATCTTCTGCATGGCACGGGCAACTGCCTCTTCTGCCGTCTTGCTTCTGACACGTTCTCTCGCAATATGATATGCGATCACCTCGGAGTCAATGGTCGTCTGAAAAATCGCTCCGCCATATGCCAGCTCTTCCCGCAGCTCCGGGGCATTGATCAGGTTTCCATTGTGTGCAAGTGCAAGCGTGCCTTTGATATAATTCAGTACCAGAGGCTGTGCATTCTCTCTTGTGCTGGCTCCTGCCGTAGAATAACGCACATGACCGACACCGATGTTTCCATGAAGATTCTCCAGTTTTTCTGCATCAAACACTTCGTTTACAAGTCCCATTCCCTTGCAGGAATCCACTTTTCCTTTTGGTCCTTCCGTATCACTGACGGCGATACCACAGCTCTCCTGTCCTCGGTGCTGTAAAAGCAAACAGACCATAATATATGGTCTGTGCAATATCGTTCCCGTCAAAATCATAGATGCCGAATACACCACATTCCTCGCCTGGTTTGTCATCCATTTCTCTCTGAATATGCAAATTCTCGTTCATCTGATTTCCTTTCCGTGGTTTCCATCAAAACTTTTCGTATCTGTTCAGTACCTTCACAGTTACGACTTTCTTCTGTTATTCCGCAATTTATTATAGTCTATCATTTTCTATAAAGCAAGTTTTTTGTCACTGCTCGTAGCGTATCATTTCTCTTTTCAGACGTTTCATGATCTTTTTCTCCAGTCTTGAAATATAAGACTGCGAAATGCCGAGGATATCTGCCACTTCTTTCTGCGTCTTTTCTTTACCGTCGCAGCTGTTCAGACCATATCGCAGATTGACGATCGTCTGCTCCCTGTCAGAAAGTTTTGCGATTGCCCGAAACAGCAGTTTGTATTCTACTTCCGTCTCCATATCGCGGTAGATCACATCCTCATCGGTTCCCAAAAATATCCGACAGCAGCAATTCATTTCCGTCCCAGTCCACATTCAGCGGCTCATCGATCGAGACTTCCATTCTGGTCTTGCTGTTTCTGCGAAGATACATCAGGATCTCATTTTCTATGCATCTTGAGGCGTACGTCGCCAGTTTGATATTTTTCCGGTGTTAAAGGTATTGATCGCCTTGATCAGTCCGATCGTTCCTATGGATATCAGATCTTCCACTCCGATACCAGTATTATCAAATTTTTTCGCTATATAAACGACCAGTCTCAAATTGTGCTCGATCAGCCGTTTTCTGGCCTCTTCCTGATGTTCTCCGCCTTCCAGGTTTTCCAGCATTTTTGCCTCTTCCTGTGCCTCAAGTGGTGCTGGCAGCACATCACTGCCTCCGATATAATGCACTTCGTTTGTTCTGCGGAACCATATATTCTGCCATCCTTTTGTCATTCGAAACTGAAATTTCTGTGGGGTCGCCATTTTAAACATAATCCTTCTCCTCCTGATTTTTCCGGTTATCTGGATGCAGTATCATCTGATAACTGCCATCACTGCTCACACGTTCCCCCGTAAGGGCTATCACCGGATGTTCATAAATCTCTGTTTTTCTTCCTTTGCTGACAATCATTCTGTCAAAAACTATCCCTCTGAGCATTTCCCTGAACCGCTTACGGTACGGTATGGAATCAGAAATACATTTTCTTTTCCATCCAGCAGCTCTTTTGCCGCTTCGTACTCTATGATATTTACCGGACGTTTTTATAAGGTTCTCGAAGGCGGTTTCCCGTATCGTAAAGTGCCTTCACTTTTCTATTTTTCCCACACTGCCAGAGGCTGACCTCGCAGATCCGCTGTCTGTTTTGGTCGGTTTCCGTATACAGATACAAAAGCATCCACAGGATCAGAAATACCGCCATTTTCACAAAAATTCCCGGAATATATCGGAACGTTTCTGCCACATACAGTGCACCGCCAAAGCAAAAGCTTGAAATTCCAAGCAACAATGCACCATAGAGCACTTCTTTTGCCGTTCTTTTTCCAAGTCCTCCCCTTACCAGAAGTAAAACGGAAACGATCCAGAAAAAGGTCGCTGTAAAACTCCCCGAAAGGGAAGCAGCAATTCGATACAGGACCACATGCTTTCCAGCACGGCTGTGCCTGCAATACGTTTTGCCTTCCATTTTTCCCGCATCACCGTTTTTACCAGGATAAGCAGAGCCACATCCGTTAAAAAACTTTCTAAAAAATAAAAATCCAGATAAACTTCATAGTACACAAAACACCCCCTGCCTCCTACATGGAGTGCCGCTTAAGCACTTACCATTATAGGTGACAAAGGGGTGCATATTTTGTCAAAACTGCGATCTTGTGTTCTGTTTTTCGTTGACATCAGACGACGGCCAAAAGTTCCAAAATCTTCCTTAATTCTTCCGCATCGATCTGTCCCGGTGCGGACTGTGCTCCTGCCGTCCCAAATGTCACAGCAGAGCCGAATACTTCTCCCGACAGCCTTGATACCACACCGTTCCTTCCCATAGCCATCGTGACGACCGGTGTCTGGGCATGGAGCTCTTTCATACTTAATGTTGCATCGAGCAGTACCAGAACATCTCTCTCTCTCTGTGGCATCACCGCCATCTTTGGGATATCGGCTTCTAATTCCTGCATCTTGCAAAGTGTCATGATGATCTGCTCCTTTTTCGGTGTCTGTGAAAAATCATGGCTGGATGCTATGGTCTTGATCCCAAACTCATGTGCAAGCGAGATCAGCATAAATGCTATGTCATCGCCGTGGGAGATTTCCACGTCCACCAGATCTGCCTTTTCATCCCGGATCGCATCCGATACAACCTTGAGATACTGGTCTGCCGAAAGATCAGCCTCTCCGCCTTCTCTTCTTGTACGGATCGTAAACAGCAACGGTACTTCTCCCAGAATCTCTCAGCTCATCAAATGCCTGTCTGCGTACTTCTTCGTTCTCGATATCCGCAAAATAATCCGCTCTCCATTCAATCAGATCCGGATGTTTTTCATTGCATGACCGGCAGCTTCTTTTAATGTTTCTGTCGTTCTGCCCATGACCGGAATGCAGATTTTCGGTCTTCCCTCTCCGATCACGAGATCTCTGACCTGTACTGTTTTGTCCATATTGCTGTGCCTCCCATACATTCCTGCTTTTTCCTGTAATTATACTATACTTCCGCCGCAAAGTCCAGCACTTGACAGATGCACGCCCGGTCATTATCATAAAACTGACGGGATGCCGGCGTCTGACGTTTTGTTATTTTGCAGCAGAAGCATTCGCGGGCATCACGATATCGCAAAAATACAAAAACTTACGAGGTGATCTTATGAACGATACATTTCCTGTGATTGACGGGCACACAAAGCTGACAGGGCTTCTCGGAAGCCCGGTTTCCCACAGTATCTCTCCTCTGATGCACAATGAAGCTTTCCGCCTGCTGGATCTTAATTATGTCTATCTTTGTTTCGATGTGCCGGAAGCAAACCTTGCAGATACGGTAAAGGGGCTGCGATGTATGAACATCGCCGGTTTTAACTGCACCATGCCGGATAAGACAAAAATCTGTGAGCTGATCGATGATCTTTCGGATGCCGCCCGCATGATTGGTGCTGTTAACACGGTTGTCAATAAAAACGGCAGACTGGTCGGTCACAACACCGACGGCATCGGCTATATGCAGGCAGTCAAAGAGGCCGGACACGACATCATCGGCAAAGAAATGACACTTCTGGGTGCCGGCGGTGCAGCAACTGCCATCGCCGTACAGGCTGCATTAGACGGTGTATCCACACTGCATATTTTTAACCGCAAAGGCCGTTCCTGGGAACGTGCCCTAAAACTTGCCGACACGATCAATGCTAACACTTCCTGTAAAGCTGCAGTATCGGATCTTGCTGATGAAGCATCCCTGCGGCAGGCACTTGAAGCCAGTACGATCCTGACCAACGCCACTTCCCTTGGCATGGCTCCGCACGCAGATACCTGTCCGATCCCGGATGCTTCCATGCTTCGTCCGGAACTGATCGTGTCGGATATCATTTACAATCCAGAAGCAGACACGCCTGCTTCAGATGGCTTCCGCAAATGGCTGTGCCACCTTTAACGGGCTTTTTACATGCTGCTTTTCCAGGGTGCCAGAAGCCTTCCGCCTCTGGACCGGAAAAGAAATGCCGATCGAGCCGATCAGAGAACATTATTTTTCAAGGGCTGATCTGTAAATCACGTTTTATCTTTTATTTATCACTTAATCGAGTAGGAGGCGGTGACTAACCGCCGTCCTCTCCACCACCGTGCGTACCGTTCGGTACACGGCGGTTTCAATAGTTGACGTGCACGGACTGATAGGCTGTGGCTAAATCATAGAAGCCACCGTTTATCAGTCTCTCTTTGTCATGGCTTTCTTAACTGTTGTCAGATTCGCACAATACCAGTGTCCTCTTCGGCAGTTTGCCGCCATATTCGCATAGTATTCGTGTACTCCCATCTTTATCAGATTTCTTTTCTTTGTTTTTGGAAGTTTCCACTGTTTCCATATACACATGCGTATTCTGTGGTAGAGCCATCCGTTGATCTCTTCGATGTTGTTCTTCATGCTTGCTATTCCGTAATAGTTCAGCCATCCTCTTGCATATATCTTGATTTTCTCAAGGCTTGGCTTGATTGACTGACATCGTTTACGGGAAGACAACTCTTTCAGTCTCGACTTAAACTTTCTCCATGACTTTGGATGAACGCGAACATAAATACCCGTTCCATTCCTTCCCAATGCAAAGCCTAGATACTTAAAATTTCGGATTGCAAACACACTGACAGTACGGCTTTTCTTTCTGTTGACTGTAAGTTTCAGTTTCTCTTCAAGGTATTTCGTACTGCTTTCCAGAAGTCTCTCCGATGCCCGTTTGCTCTTCGCAAGGAGCACATGTCATCTGCATATCTGACGCATGGGACTCTCTCTTCAAAAACTCCTGGTCAAACTCATTGAGATAGATATTCGCCAGTAGTGGGGATAGATTTCCTCCTTGTGGCGAACCTTCCTCTGTTTCCATGACTACTCCGTTCTCCATTACCCCCGCTTTTCAGATATCGCTTAATCAACTGCACCACCCGTTCGTCCTTTGTTCTTACGGAGTAAGTTAAGGGGAATTTCATGGTTCAGTGTGTCAAGTATTTTGATAAATCTAAAGGATACTGCATATGTGTATCCTTGTTCTGCATACTCTTTCACTTTTTTGTATTGCGTCCGCTCGCATACGCCCGGACGATAGCCAGCTTACCATCTGCAAACAGCGGTTCATAGATTGGCACTAACTCTTGCGTGATTGCCTGTTGGATTGTACGGTCTATCACCGTTGGTATGCCAAGCTTTCGCACCACCATCTGGTTTGGGATCTCAACTCGTCTTACTGGAGACGGAGTATACTTTCCACGATAAATGCGGTCGGTTAACTCTTGTTGATGTTCCTTTAGATATGGAAGAGCCTCCTCAATGGTCATGCCATCAATTTCTGGCGCTCCCTTGTTTGCCTTAACTCTCTTATACGCTCTGTTAAAGTTATCTTTATACAGTATCGCTTCCAAAAGTCTCGGCTGTGCACTGTCTCTTGCTTTCCATATCCGATGGAATGACCTAGACGCTTTCACATA
>VOFB01000489.1_pt1 | contig 100928 bp, 117 predicted proteins | sample 5384141 | NCBI WGS metagenome assembly VOFB01 (sample SAMN12384721, study PRJNA508395) | human gut metagenome | isolation source: healthy gut A | host: Homo sapiens | reverse complement strand
CGGAAATAAGTTGTTCATAGGCCGGAAAAATATATTTTTTTATGTAAACGTTGTTCTGCCGGGTATAGGCTTCCCGCTGCTTTTCGGTAAGGACACCGTCTTTGGCAGAAGCAAGTTCTTCCAGTCGTTCCACGAAAGAAGAATAGAGATAATTGCTTTCTTTTAAATTAACAAAATCCCGGCATTCTTTGATGATGGAGTCAGCAGTATAGGATGCCATAAAAAGGCCAGATTCGGATTTTGTGTGTTCAAAATTCAGGATAGATCGGAAGTATTCCGGTGTTTTAGTAAGAAGTTGTAGATAGTTTTCAATATCGGAAATTTCATAAAACGATATTCTGATAAGATGACCGGAAGCTGTGACTGGGTTCCGGTGAGCGGCGCAAGCGGTTCATCGTAAAGTGTATAGGGAGCCAGATTATAAGCGGAAGTCAGATAGTCATCCAGTACATCATAAGTGATACGGTTGTTTTTGAAAGTGAAGTTCTGTTATGAGACTGAAGTCTGGTCCGTTCCGCATCGACACTAGACCGGACCAGTTCGGGATCGGTGGTACATTGTCCATAAGAAATGGGCGCATTTTCTATGCCATATTTTTCGGGATTTTTTTAAGGTGTAGTGGAGAGTAATTGTATTTCCACTGATTTCCTGTCGGAAAAGTTCAGAAGTATATTTCGAAAATGCCTGATCCGCATCCTGTTGAGAATGAAAGAACAGAAGAAAAAGGAGAGAAGTACGGATGCAGACGGAAGCAAAAAGAGTAATGGCTTCCGTTTAAATTTTTCGAGAAATTTTTGCATAAAAATCCCCATATAAATCATTTGTATCATTTATATGGGGATTTCCTGCAAATATGTATTCATTGTTTATAACCGGAAGCCAATATCATAAACTTCCGGTAACTTATATGACTTATAATCCGGTAATCAGCTCAATAATAAAGACGCCGAGACATGCGAACAAGGATACTTTCAGCAGGCTCTTGCCACGGTAAGCCAGAAATACGGCGATGATAAATCCGGCAAGTGCAGACCAGATATTCGCAGTGGCACTGAGGATTGCCGGGAATGTCATAGCAGCAAGCGTCACATAAGGGACATAGTATAAAATGATTTGATATACGTGCTTTTAATCTCTTTGCGGATCAGCGTCAGCGGAAGCATACGGATCAGGTAAGTAACTGCCGCCATCACAAATATGTAAATGTAAATATTATGATTCATGGTGTGCCTCCTTTGTACTGTCACTCAATTCGCCAGCTTCTTCCAGTTCATCGTACTCGTCCTCTTTCACCGGGAAGAAATAAGCCGCAATTCCTGCAATGATCAGAGTAATGATGATAATACGGAATCCGGATGAAATATTCCTAAGCCCGGGTGTTTTGTCAAATAAAAAGCTGGCTGCCATGGAAATGACAACAACACCTGCGAGTACACGGTTGTTACGGGCCGGCGGAATGATGATCGCCAGAAACATACCATAAAGTGCGACACTTAATGCACTGACAACACGAGCCGGTAATATATTACCGGACAGGATTCCAAGAAATGTACCGAATACCCATCCGAATACAGAGATAAATATAACCCCGTAAGAATAAAACGGACTCAGTTTTCCACCCTTGCAAACTGTGACGCCGAAGATCTCATCGGTCACACCGTAAGCAATGAGAAAACGGTGGAACAGCGGCGCTTCCGGATTAATCTTCTGCGAAAGTGCGCAGGACATCAGACAGTATCTTAAGTTGATGATAAGCTGTGTGATGGCCATCTCTATATAAGAAGCGGTCGATGCGATCAGTGACAGCCCTGCAAACTGCCCGGCACTGGTCACATTTGTCAGAGAGATCAGAACCGCATCAAAGATCGAAATTCCGACTTTTTTTGCCATGATCCCAAATGTAAATGAAACCGCTATGTATCCAAGACAGATCGGTATTCCGTCCTTGAAACCGGCGGTGAAATATTGTCTTCTGGTCATAATAAATTCCCCAATCTTATGTATAGTTTCTGTAAATAACGAGAATATTATAAGCTTTCTGGGAAGAAGCGTCAATGATGTGAAAAGTGGAAGCATATATGAATGATGGGAAAATATAAGAAAAAATTAGAAGATGATATCCGGTGTCCGCTCGAATATGGCCTGGCTATATTTGGTGGAAAATGGAGCGGCACTTCAGATCTGTAATTGTGAAGAACACGAAATATAGGTGCCGTTAAAAAATATAAAATAATGTGATCAGTCTGACTTGCAGGACGAAAAACAGAGAAGTATACTAAACATGAAAATTTTAAATTCATTCATAGCACACCGGGGAATCATCTACGGTGCAAGGAGGGCAATATATGTATACACCTGCAAAAGAACGATACAATATCATGGAATATAACCGCTGTGGAAGAAGCGGATTACTGCTTCCCAAGATTTCGCTTGGCTTATGGCATAATTTTGGGGATGCATCCGATTATGAAAATATGAGGCAGCTTTTGCTTCACAGCATTTGATAATGGTATCACACAGTTTGATCTTGCCAATAATTACGGTCCGGCTTACGGAAGTGCGGAGAAAAATTTCGGCAGAATATTAAAAGAAGATCTGATGCCATATCGTGATGAACTGATCATTTCCACAAAGGCCGGTTATGATATGTGGGAAGGCCCTTATGGCAACTGGGGCAGCCGCAAGTATCTGCTGGCGAGCCTGGATCAGAGCCTGAAGCGCATGGGACTGGATTATGTGGATATCTTCTATCATCACAGAATGGATCCGGAGACACCGCTTGAGGAGACAATGGGAGCTCTGGCAACAGCTGTTTGTCAGGGAAAGGCACTCTATGTAGGACTTTCAAATTATGATGGAGAGACTTTGAACAGGCAGCAGCGATCCTGAAAGATCTGAAATGCCCGTTTGTGATCAATCAGAACTGTTATTCTATATTTGACAGAACAGTAGAAAAGAATGGATTAAAGGATATGACCGGCAATCTGAAAAAGGACTCATTACATTCAGTCCTCTGGCACAGGGACAGCTGACTGACCGTTATCTTCACGGAATCCCGGAAGACAGCCGTATTCGAAAGGACGGAAGATTTTTGAAAGAAAGTATTCTTACTGCAGAGCGTATGGAACAGATTCGTAAGTTAAATGAACTGGCGGCTCAGCGTGGTGAGAAGCTTGCGGATATGGCACTTGCCTGGCTTCTTCAGAAAAAAGAAGTTACCAGTGTCCTGATCGGTGCATCAAAAACGCAGCAGATCCTGGATAATATAAAAGCAATACACAGTGCGCCATTTACAGAGGAAGAATTGCAGAAGATTGATGAGTACAGTCTGTAGTCCTTGACATCCCGCCCGCTTATATGCTACGATTTAAATTACGAGTGGATATATGACAAACGCAGTGATGAAGAGAGTATGTAACAGGAAATCTTACAGAGAATCCCGTGAACTGCCGGTGAGGATGCCGCAGTGTGCTGCTGAGAGGGATAGGTGGAACGTTACAGAAGATGGCTTACTGAGCGGTGTGGATGAGCATTGATAAAGATAGATAAAGATGTAAGTTCACGAAGGGCTCCGCCCTTTACAGCGGTGAGGTGGAGTGAACAGCTTCACCCGCAGAGACTATCAGTTGCGAGACTGGCAGTGAATGGAAGTGGTAACACGGATTTTCGTCTTCCCTGAGATTTATGAATTGTAACAGAAGTTATGAGGAGTGAATTCAGGGAAGATTTTTGTTTATATAGAAAAGAAATCTGTTGGCAGCCAAAGCCTGCAGGCAGCAGGTTATGTAGATATTCAGATTCTGCGAAGGAAATATATCCGGTAAACATAAAAGGAGAGAAAAGACATGTGTGAAAAATGTAATAAAGGAAAATATTATATTACAACAGCAATCGCTTATGCATCAGGCAAACCGCACATCGGTAACACATACGAGATCGTTTCCAGACCGGAACTGACGAGCATGGCCAGAAGATTGAGCTGAAAGCAGAAGAAGCAGGTGTTACACCTAAGGAATTCGTTGACAATGCATCATGCGAGATCAAGAGAATCTGGGATCTGATGAATACTTCTTATGACAAGTTCATCCGTACGACAGACGAAGATCATGAAGACAGGTTCAAAAGATTTTCAAAAAACTGTACGATCAGGGAGATATTTACAAAGGAGCTTACGAAGGAATGTACTGTACTCCGTGTGAGTCTTTCTGGACAGAGTCTCAGTTAGTAGACGGCAAATGCCCGGACTGCGGACGTGAGTGTAAGCCTGCAAAAGAAGAAGCATATTTCTTCAGAATGAGCAAATACGCAGACAGACTGATCAACTACATTAATGAGCATCCAGATTTCATCCAGCCTGTATCCCGTAAGAATGAGATGATGAACAACTTCTTTCTTCCGGGACTTCAGGATCTGTGTGTATCCAGAACATCCTTTAAGTGGGGTATTCCGGTAGACTTCGATCTAAAGCATATCGTTTACGTATGGCTTGATGCACTTACCAACTATATCACAAAGATCGGATATGACTGTGACGGCAACAGCACAGAGTTATTCAACAAGAACTGGCCTGCAGACCTGCACCTGATCGGAAAGGATATCATTCGTTTCCACACAATTTACTGGCCAATCATCCTGATGGCACTAGATCTTCCACTTCCTAAACAGGTATTTGGACATCCTTGGCTGTTTCAGGGTGATGGCAAGATGAGTAAATCCAAAGGTAATGTACTTTACGCAGATGAACTGGTAGATTTCTTTGGTGTAGATGCAGTACGTTACTTCGTACTTCACGAGATGCCATTTGAAAATGATGGTGTGATCTCATGGGAGCTTTTAATCGAGAGAATTAACTCCGATCTTGCAAATACACTTGGAAATCTGGTCAACCGTACCATTTCTATGACAAATAAATACTTTTGGCGGTGTTGTAACAGATAAAGGGTGTTGCCGAGACAGAAGAAGAAAAAGGCTGTCGATGCAGAGCTTAAGGCTGTCACAGAAGATACTCCGAAGAGAGTCGATGCGAAGATGGAAGAGCTGCGTGTGGCAGATGCGATCACAGAGATCTTCGTACTCTTCAAACGCTGCAACAAATACATCGACGAGACAATGCCGTGGGCACTTGCAAAAGAAGAGGCTAAGAAAGACCGTCTGGAGACAGTGCTCTATAATCTGATCGAGAGCATCAAAACAGGCGCAAGACTTCTGGAGTCCTTCATGCCGGAGACTTCAGAGAAGATCCTTGCTCAGCTTGGTGATGGAAAAGTAACAGAGAAACCAGAAATCCTTTTCGCAAGACTGGACGTCAATGAAGTAATGAAGAAAGTAGAAGAACTTCATCCACATGTAGAAGAGAAGGAAGAGGCAAAAGAAGAAGCTGACGAAGAAGTGATCGACATCGAAGCAAAACCAGAGATCAGCTTTGAAGATTTTGGAAAAATGCAGTTCCAGGTTGGTGAGATCATCGCCTGTGAAGAAGTAAAGAAATCCAAAAAACTTCTTTGCTCTCAGGTGAAAATCGGAAGCCAGGTAAAACAGATCGTATCTGGTATTAAGAAACAGTACAGTGCAGAAGAGATGGTAGGTAAGAAGGTTATGGTTTTAGTGAACTTAAAACCTGCAAAACTCGCCGGAGTATTATCTGAAGGTATGTTACTGTGTGCGGAAGACGCAGAAGGCAACCTGGCACTTATGACACCGGAGAAAAATATGCCGGCCGGTGCAGAGATCTGCTAATGTAAGTATAGAAAGATACAAAGAAACTGGTTGATAATAGTTAGTTTTGTATATGAAAGAATGAAAATGAGGACGGAGGATTTTTGGAATCACCGTCCTTGTTTGATATATATCTCCAATATCCGACATCTATATACAGTATCTGTCAAGTTATCCACATGATGTGGATAAGTATGTGGAAAACCTTGGGATAAGGGTGGGATAACCATGAAATTCCTTGGGATAACGTGTGGGAAAAGATGGGATAAATATTGGGATACTGGGGACAGGACATTTTTGATTTGGGACGGAGGATTTAAGACATTATTTTTGAAAATCCGCCGTCCCCGGAGGGATATATGATATTTGATACACATGCACATTATGACGATGAGCAGTTTAATGAGGACAGAGTAGAATTGCTGAATTCTATGGAAGAGCAGGGCGTTGGCACAATTATAAATGTCAGTGCAACATACAATTCATGCAGAAAGGTTATCGCACTTGCAAAGGAGTATCCATTTGTATATGCGGCAGTCGGGATTCATCCGGATGAGGTCGGAAGCCTGAATGAAGAGACCTTTGCACAGATGAAAGAGCTGTTTAAAGAGGAGAAAGTGGTTGCGGTAGGCGAGATCGGTCTGGATTATTACTGGGACAATGAGCCGAGAGAAGTGCAGAAAAAATGGTTCATACGGCAGCTGGAACTGGCAAGAGAGTTGGATCTTCCGGTTCTGATCCACAGCCGGGAGGCAGCGGCAGATACCATGGAGATTATGAAGGAGCATGCGAAAGGACTAAGCGGCGTGATCCATTGTTATTCTTATTCAAAAGAAATGGCACAAGAATATATCAAGATGGGATTTTACATCGGCGTTGGCGGAGTGGTAACGTTCAAGAATGCGAAGAAGTTGAAGGAAGTAGTGGAAAATATTCCGCTGACATCAATCGTACTTGAAACGGACTGCCCGTACATGGCGCCGGAACCAAACCGTGGAAAGCGTAATAATTCTGCTTATATCCGTTATGTGGCAGAGAAGATTGCGGAATTAAAGGGCATTACGTATGAAGAAGTAGTCGAACAGACGGAGAAAAATGCCAGAGATATGTACCGCTTGTAGCTGGAAAAAAACGCTAAAAACATACAAAATTATCATAGCGTGCTATGAAATGTGAAATCAACAAATTAATGATCTGGGCAATCTGGTTACAAAACTTAATGTTCCGTCATACAACGGATGAATTCCTGACAGATAGAGGAATTTATCCGTTTTTTCGTGCCGGCAATTACGACAGGAAGCTTTACCGGAGGCGTAAGCGGCAGTGTCTTTACGTGCTCATGATGAAAGAGCTTGAAGTTACTGTATGGAAGGAGGCTTACGCCCTCCCCGATGGCAACGGCGCTGATGATCGATTCGACACGTCCGGTTCTTAGAATCTGTGGGTGGACCGGCACATTTGCGAACAGTGCCTGACAGATCTGATAGACGGAGGTGTAGCGGTTCATCAGGATGAATGACTCGTCTGCAAGAGCGGAAAGTGATACGGGTCCGTCAAGCGGATGTCCAACGGGAAGGACGGTGACCAGTTCATCGTCCGCAAGATAGACGGAAGAAATGTCGCTCTGATCGGCTATCATCTGTTCCCGGCAGATAATAAGGTCATACTGACTGGATAGCAGTCCTTTTTTTAAGTCATTTTCTTCGACTTCATCGAGAATGAGATGAATGTCCGGATGGGATTCGGTGAACTGACGGAAATGTGCGGTCAGTCCGTACTGTGTCAGGATCGGCAGTGTTCCGACACGGAGTTCATTTTTATTTCCCGTGAAAATCTGATACTTCTTCATGTGTCTGTTCATGATCTCATACTGCCGGCGAAGGGCCAGGGCGTCCTGGTAAAAGGTCTCTCCGGCGGGGGTAAGGGAAGCCTTCCGACGGGAACGGTCGAGCAGGGCGACGCCAAGTTCTTTTCTAGTTTTATGATCTGTTTTGAAAGTGCAGACTGCGAGATATTTAGTTCTTCTGCGGCGTCAAAATAGGTATTGCATTCAGCGATGGCAATAAAATACTGAATCTGATCAAATGTCATATCTGAGGTCTCCTTATATTGTGCGAAAATTTCTTGCAATTCATTCCATTTTGGAATCAATTATAGCATAAGTAGAATTGATTTTGCATCTGAAAATCCTTAAAATTGGAATAAAGAGTATGAGTAATGATTTCAATAAAGAATGAAAAAACAGGAGGATTATTTTATGGCAGCAAAAGTCACAGATCTTAGAAGTGCATTAAAAATGTTAGAAGATATGTCGGGACAGCTGATTGAAACAGATGTGGAAGTCGAGCCGATGGCAGAGCTTTCCGGTGTATACCGTCATGTCGGGGCGGGCGGAACCGTTATGCGTCCGACCAAAGAAGGACCGGCAATGATATTTAACAATGTAAAAGGACATCCGGGAGCAAGAGTTGCGATCGGCGTGCTTGCGAGCAGAACAAGAGTCGGTGCATTGCTGGAATGTAATCCGAAAGATCTCGGAAAGAAATTATATTACAGCGTGGATAACCCGATTCCACCGGTGCTGACAGAAGAAGCAGCACCTTGTCAGGAAGTCGTACACAAAGCAACAGATCCGGATTTTGACTTATACAAATTAGTACCAGCACCGACAAATACGCCGGTAGATGCGGGTCCGTACATTACGCTTGGAATGTGCTACGCATCGCATCCGGATACCGGAGTAAGTGATGTGACGATCCACAGACTCTGCATCCAGGGGAAAGATGAATTATCGATCTTCTTTACACCGGGTGCACGCCACATCGGAGCAATGGCAGAAAGAGCAGAAGAGCTTGGACAGCGTCTGCCAATCTCGATCAGTATCGGAGTAGATCCTGCAATTGAGATCGGCTCTTGCTTTGAGCCGCCGACAACACCGATGGGATACGATGAACTTGCAGTTGCAGGTGCCCTCAGGGGTGAACCGGTCAGACTTTGCAAATGCCTGACGGTAAATGAACGTGCGATCGCCAATGCGGAGTATGTGATCGAAGGGGAAGTTGTTCCGAATGTAAGAGTACAGGAAGATCAGAACAGCCATACCGGATATGCAATGCCGGAATTCCCGGGATACACAGGACCAGCAAGTGACCAGTGCTGGATGATCAAAGTAACAGCTGTAACACACAGAAAGAACCCGATCATGCAGACTTGTATCGGACCGAGTGAGGAACATGTATCTATGGCAGGGATCCCGACGGAAGCAAGCATTTACGGAATGGTGGAAAAAGCAATGCCTGGAAGACTTCAGAACGTATATTGCGCTTCACCGGGCGGCGGAAAATATATGGCCGTTCTGCAGTTTAAGAAGCTTACGGCCAGTGATGAAGGCAGACAGAGACAGGCAGCACTTCTTGCATTTTCTGCATTCAGTGAGCTGAAGAATGTATTTCTGGTAGATGAAGATGTGGACTGTTTTGATATGAATGATGTATTATGGGCAATGAATACAAGATTCCAGGGAGATGCAGATATCATCACGATTCCAGGGGTAAGATGTCATCCACTGGATCCATCCAACGATCCGAGCTGCTCCGGCAGTATCCGCGATCACGGAATCGCATGCAAGACAATCTTCGACTGTACTGTTCCGTATGATCAGAAAGACAGATTCAAGCGTGCACAGTTCATGGATGTAGATCCGGAGCATTGGGTGAAATAAGATGTGCAGGGAGAGTAGAGAAGATAAGGAATGTCTTCTGACGAAAAGCAGAAAAGACAAAAAAGGACAGAAAACGCATAGTTGTGGCGGCAACCGGTGCGAGTGGTCTTCCAATCCTGAAAATGTGTCTGCAGATTATCCGGGGGATTCAGACTATGAATCCATTCTGATTTTAAGTGACAGTGCGAAAATCACATTACAGCAGGAAACAAAAGACACAGTAGAAGAAATCGAAGCACTTGCAGATCAGGTATGTGATACAAAAGATATCGGAGCCGGACCGGCAAGCGGATCCTTCCGTACGGAAGGAATGCTGATCGTTCCATGCAGTATGAAGACTGTGGCAGGTATCCACAGCGGCTATGCAGATAATCTGATCTTGCGTGCGGCAGATGTGACGATCAAGGAACAGCGGACACTGGTCCTTGCAGCAAGAGAGACTCCGCTCAGTGCGATACATCTCCGTAACCTTTCCGAACTGGCAATGATTCCAGGAGTCCGGATCATTCCGCCGATGATGACATTTTACCATCAGCCGGAGAATATCGAAGAGATGACATATCATATTGCGGCAAAGCTGGTGGAACCGTTCGGGATAGTGGCGAGAGAATACCGTCGATGGACCGGACTTGTTTAGAGAATGGCGTATTGCAGTGAGGATATGGACTTGTGTAGAGTAGGAAACATTATATTATGGATGAGGACTTATGTAGAGAAAGGAGCGTCACCGTATGGAGTTGGAGAACTTCTGGAAAATAAAGAAAAACTGACATTTACGGATATCTGTGTGGAAGTTCGCAGACTTGGCGATGATTATCATATATTAGTAAACGGCGGAGAACGCCCACATATAGGCTGTACTGTCCTTGCGATTCCAAGACCGTCTCTTGACGGCAGCGGCAAGATGAGCAGCACGGCATCGGTACTGAACGTGACGGGGCATAAGGACGAGGAAGTATGCCGTTATCTTGCTGAGAAAGTATCGGCAGGAAAGAAAACGACCGTGGTGTGCACCGGAGGTATTCACATGGACGGGATCACGAAAGAACAGATTGCGGAAATTGTGGAAGCCATGCGGATAATTGCAGGGGGGACAAGTAAAAGGGAAAATCGTGGACAAGTAATGGCCTCAAAAGGGGTAATATGTTTAATAATTACGAAATTGTAGAATACACACACAGCCTCCCGTTGCAGATACAGAACTTCACAGGCCGGATCATACAGGACGACCGGGGCGATATCAAAGACGTTCTGGAACACTGGCATCAGGAGATAGAGATTGTATATACATTTGAAGGACATGCATTACATTACATCGATGGAAAAGTTCACCGGGCAGCACCGGGAAAATTATTCGTCACGAATTCAGAGAGTATTCATAAAGTAATATCCGATGAAGGAACACTTGGAATACCAGAAGTAATTGCAGTAGTACTTCTGGTAAATGTAGACTTAAAGAAGCTGGTTCCGAACCTGGAACAGATGTATTTCCTGCCGGAGGCAGATTCGGATATGGAGAAAATCGAACAGCTGATGAAAGAATTTTCTTACTATGCCGGGGAAGAAAAAGAACATGAACCGTATGAAAATCTAAGACTCATGTCTATGCTGTATGAGCTGATGTATCTTTATGCCGGGATGATCTGGTGGTAAGGAAACGGTATTTCCAATCAATAATCAGAAGAATCTGGAGCGTTTAAGAGGAATTATGCAGTACGTGGAGGCACATTATACAGAAGAGATTACGCAGTATGAGGTGGCAGAAAGATTCTATTTTACCAAAGAATATTTCTCCAGATTTTTCAAAAAAGAATACGGGCATGACATTTAAGGAATATGTCATGCATTACCGGCTGAAACAGGCATATGATCCGATTGTGTATACGGGAACGATCAATTCTGGATATTGCGCTGGATTGCGGATTTGCGGATGCCAGAGGACTGATCAATGCGTTCAAACGGGTGTATGGAGATACGCCGTATCAGTACCGGAAGATGCATATGCAAAAGAAAGAACATGAAACAAGATAATAGAAACATTGCCGGGAAATTGTATTTTCCGGCTTGTTTTTTAAAATAAAAGAGAAGATGTGCAATTTTGGCAATTTTAAAGCTAATAATCGTAAAGAAGACATTTGCAAAAGAGGTAAGATAATACCGTCAACAAGATGCATGCATTTCGAAATGAAAAAATAATCAGAGATTTTGAGGAAAGGAATTTTTATGAATACGAAAAGTTAGCGTAAAGGAAAAGATCTGCTATGGTATCGGTTCCGGAGGCGGCAATATCATTACACAGATTCTGGGAACATTTTTAACAGCTTATTATACGGATTCGGTTGGAATCGCAGCGGCAGCAGTGGGAACGATGATGCTTTGGTCGCAAGACTTCTGGACGGTATTAGTGATGTCTTGATGGGTGGAATCGTCGATAAGACAAGAACCAAATGGGGAAAAAGCAAGACCGTGGATTTTAATCAGTGCGCCGGTTATCTGTATCGGACTGATCCTGACATTTAACGTGCCGGAATCACTCAGTAGCTCAGCAAAACTGATCTATGCATACATTACATATGTATTTTTGAACTGTATTGCGTTTACTGCATATATGATCTCGCATACGGCACTTCTGTCACGTGTGACATTAGATGTCAATGACCGTCAGAGTATGACCTCCATTAACCAGATCGTCAATAACGTTGTACAGCTTATTGTTACAGGATTTACGATCAAGTTCGTAACAGCGGTTGGATGGAGAAGTGTATCTATCGTATACGGCCTGCTCACAGCGCTGATGCTTCTGATTTGCTTCTGGGGAGTCAGAGAACATCTGGATATGGATGCAGAGACGGAAGAAGTAAAAGTAGAGACGGTTCCGTTAAAAAGAAGCAGTTCCGGCTATTTTAAAGAACAAATATTTCTACCTTGTAGCAGTATTATTTATCCTGACACTGAGCATTGCATCAGGTAACGGATCCATGACTGTATATTATTGTGGAAATATTTTAAAAGACATGAACATGATGACACCACTTTCTATGGCATTGACACTTCCGGTTATTATTGGAAACTGTTTTGTACCTGCAATCGTTAAGAAAATGGGACATCAGAAGACATTGATCCTCAGTTCGATCCTGATGCTGGCGGGTTTCCTGATCGTGGCAATTAATCCTTACAGCGGAACACTTGCTATTGTCGGAACAGTCGTAAGAGGATTTGGAAATGGAGCAATCTTCGCTTGTGGATTCGCATTATCGGCTCAGGTTGTTGACTATGGTGAGTGGAAATTCAATGTGCGTTCTGAGGGACTTGTAAACAGCTGTGTAAGCTTTGGACAGAAAGTAGGATTAGGACTTGGAGCAGCTATCGCAAGCTGGATCATCGCAGCCGGTGGATATGTGGGAACTGCAAAAGTACAGACAGCATCTGCTAACTCAGCCATCATCTTTGCATATGTATGTTTTGGAGTAATCCTTGCAGCACTGCTTCTTGTAGTCAGTCTTTTCCTGAACATCGATAAATATGAAGGACAGATCAAGAAGGATCTGGAGCAGAGACACAAAGCGTAAGCAATCATAAAAGAATACCTATAAAAATATTTGAACAAATCAAACAGGCAGGAGAAAAGGACAATGTGTAAATTAGTATTCGATCAAGAAAAAATATACAGTAGAAACTGTCACAATGGAGGGACAGACACTTACTTACCGGGCATATGAGGATATTCCGTATGTAACTAATCCGGTTGATGACAAGATGGAGAGACTCAGCATATTTGTACCGGAAGTATTCTACGAAGGAAAATCTGTGAATGGATATAACCTGGAAAATGCACCGATTTTTCTGCCGAATACAATCGGCGGATATATGCCGGGACCACAGGAACGACCGGGAAAGAATATACATGGGAAGACAAATGCAACATTTTTCGCGCTACTTCATGGATATGTTGTAGTATCTGCGGGAGCGCGTGGAAGAGAGATGGAAGATGCAGACGGAAAGTTCTTAGGCTGTGCACCGGCAGCACTTTGTGATCTGAAAGCAGCGATCCGTTTCCTGCGCCATAATGCAGAAGCCGTTCCGGGAGATGTGAATAAGATCATTTCCAACGGAACCAGTGCAGGCGGGGCAATGTCTTCTCTTCTTGGAAGTACCGGTGATCATCCGGACTATGAGCCATATTTAAAAGAGCTTGGAGCAGCAGAAGAAAGCGATGCGATCTATGCAGCATCCTGCTATTGTCCGATCACCAATCTGGACCATGCCGACATGGCATACGAGTGGAATTCTGCGGATTAAATGATTATTCCAAGAAGATCGAGATCCCTCCGCAGGAAGGGGAGACGGATCCGACATTCATCGTGGATGAAGGAACGATGACCGAAGCACAGCAGAAGATGGCAGAAGAATTAAAGTCATTATTCCCGGCTTATGTGAATGGACTTGGTCTGAAAGACACGGAGGAAATGCGCTGGAACTGGATGAGAACGGAGACGGAAGCTTCAAAGAATATGTTCTTTCTTATGTGAAGAAATGTGTACAGAAAGAGTATGAAAAAGGCACCGATCTGTCAGGACTAGACTGGATGACGATCGAAAATGATACCGTAACAAAAGTGGATTTTGACAAATACATCAGATTCCGTACACGTATGAAAGCGACACCGGCATTTGATAACGTATCTATGGGAACGCCGGAAAATGAGCTGTTCGGAACGCCGGATACAAAATATCGTCACTTCACTGCCTTCAGTAAAGAACACAGTGCAGTGAATGGAGAACTTGCCGACGGACAGCAGATCAAGATGATGAATCCGATGAATTATATCGCAGATGACAAAGCAGTAAAAAGCAGAACATTTCGGCATCCGTCAGGGAGCAGTCGACAGAGATACATCACTGGCAATCTCAGCAATGCTGACGGCCAGCCTTGAGAATCATGGAGTAGACGTAGAACTTCAGTATCCATGGGGCATGCCGCATGCCGGAGATTACGACCTGGAAGAGTTATTCGCATGGATCGATAAGATTTGTGGATAGTGTGAATATGAAAACAGCAAAAGAAGGACGTATGAAAAACGAAAGTTTTTCATACGTCCTTTGTCATACCATAGTATGCAAGAGATTAATCAGGTTCCAATCTATTAGTATTCCGCCAGCTTCTTGGCGAAGTCCCATAGACATTCTTAAATGCTCTGGAAAAATGTAACTGATTTGGATATCCTACAGCATTCCCGATATCAGCAATAGACAGAGATGTTAACTTCAAAAGTTCGGCAGCTTTTGTCATACGGTAACTAATCAGAAATTCCTGTGGCGATTTTCCGATGGTATCGTGAAATATTTTCCCAAAAATAACTCCGGTTCAGACCGCAAAAGGCTGCAATATCTTCAATCGTAATATTGTTCTGGAAATTCTGTTCAATATAAGATAAAGCTTCTTTTATGTAAAAATCCCTGATCTTTCCACTCTGATTCATGCGCACGGTAGCAGCGGAACGCATGAAATAATCTAAAAACAGATATAAATGGCCGATCATATGAAATGGCGACTCGGAAGAAGAACCCGGATGCCGGGCAATATATAGCATTTCGTTCATCATTTCATTGCGAAGGTCTTTTGAACCGGCGTGATAGACCGGATGATCGGGACTGAGTCCGGCGGTAGAAACAATCTCTTTAGCGCGGAGTCCGTCAAATTCAACCCAGGTATATTCCCATGGCAGATCCTGATCTGCAATATAAGTATTGATCTGATTAGGAAATAACATAAAACCCTGTCCGCTTTTTACTTGATATTTTATCGTGTTACCAGAAGAATCATTGGCCATTAAGGTACCGGTGCCGGATATTACATAATGAAAGACATAATGATTTCTGGCAGCAGGTCCGAAAGAATGTGAAGGTTCACACTGTTCCCAGCCGTACTGATACAAACCGATATCTACAAAATTCTCATTTGGAAAAACAGAAAATAAAATGTCACTCATACGACACCTCCTTTTTCATCAGTATATACCAAAATGCTAGATGACTTCAATATATAACGGGAAAAGTTGCATTTACTATAAAACATATAAAATCAAGATATTTATAGACGCATTATGATATGTTACAATTCATTTGTAATAGATGAAAAGCAAAAACCTGACGATGAAAACAGATAAATATCCGGGAAAGGTTCAAAATCAGGAAGGAACGGAGTAAAAAGGAGTTTTGGAACATGCATAGGAAGTACAGGAAACTGGTAAGTGCCGGACTGGTTCTTACGATGGCTGGGGCTATGATGCTGCAGGGATGCGGACAGAAAAAAGAGACAGGAAAGACAGAAATAGAACTTGTGCAGTATAAGCCGGAAGCAGTAAAAACCTTTGAGAAGATTGAAGAAGAATTCAATGCAACTCATGACGATATTCATTTGACGATTGAATCTCCGAATGATGCAATGACTGTTTTGAAGACAAGATTTATTCGCGAGGATAACCCGGATATCATCGGAATCGGAGGAGAGGTAAGCTATTCGAACTTTATTGATTCGGACATGTTGATGGATATCTCAGACTACAAGGGACTGGATGATATCAAAGAAGCATACAAAGAAATTGATAAAAACCTGGAGTTTGTTCCGGAAAAGGGAACTTATGCAGTCCCGTATGCGGCAAATGCAGCAGGAATTCTTTACAACAAAGCAATGTTCGAAAAACATGGATGGAAGATTCCGACAACATGGAATGAACTCATGAGCCTGTGTCAGGAAATGCAGGATGAAGGAATCCAGCCATTTTATTTTGGATTTAAAGATACATGGACCTGCCTTGCACCATGGAATGCGATCGCGGTAGACCTTGCACCGGCAGATGTATGTGCACAGGTGAATCGTGGAAAGACAACATTTTCGAAAGAATATAAAGAAGTAGCGGAACGTATGCTGGAACTACTTCCGTATGGACCGGATGACCCGTTTGCATATGATTACAACGGAGCATGTACAGCATTTGCAAAAGGTGAATCTGCAATGTATACAATCGGAAGTTACGCAATTCCACAGATCCAGACGGTGAATCCGGATATGGAGATTGATTCGTTTGTAATGCCGGCAAGTAATAACACGGAAGGAAATCAGTTGAACTCAGGAATAGATCTTCAGTTCTGCGTCATGAAAGACTGCAAAAATAAAGAGGCAGCATATGAAGTGTTAGATTTTCTCCTGGAAGATGAGAATGTACAGGCATATCTGGATGCGCAGAAGGCGGTTCCTTGTAAAGAAGGAGATTTTGAACTGCCATCAACCCTTGAAGGAATGAAAAAATACATAAAAGAAGGAAAGATGTCTGATTTCCAGGATCATTATTATCCATCGGAAATGGCGGTAGACGCACAGATCCAGACATTTCTGATGAAAAAAGATCCAAAAGCATTTCTTAAAAAAATTCGATACAGACTGGGTAAGATACAATCGTGATATTATCCGTAAAGTCGAGGATTACGAGAAATCTCATAATAACTAAGAGAAAAAGTTACTGGTAATACGGAAATTCAAGGAGTTAGTACGATGAAAAAGAATAAATTAAATGATAGAAAGCGGACATTTCTTCTGATCACGATTCCGATCGTGGCATTATTTTTCTGCTTTAACACACTGCCTCTGATCAAGGGTGTGATCTACAGCTTTACGAACTTTAAAGGCTATGGAAGCTATGACTGGGTAGGACTTCGGAATTATAAGGATCTGTTTACGGATTCCAGAGTCGGAGGCTCCTATATCTTTACATTTAAACTGGCAATTGCGGCGACAATCCTGACAAATGTACTGAGTCTTTTGATGGCACTCGGATTGAACAGTAAGATTAAGTTCAAAAGTGCACTAAGGGGTGCATATTTTATTCCTAATGTACTTGGCGCACTGGTCGTAGGATATATTTTCAATTATTTCTTTACATATATTCTTCCGGCGTTTGGAAAAATGATCGGAAGTAAGACATTTAGTTCCAGTATGCTTTCTAATACAAATCTTGCGTGGGTCGCGATTGTGATCGTGTGTGCATGGCAGTCCATAGCAATGAACACGATCATCTACATTTCAGGTCTTCAGACGGTTCCGGAGGATGTGTATGAAGCAGGAGCCATTGACGGTGCCACAGGATGGAAGAAGTTCAGAAACCTGACATTTCCACTTATCATTCCATTTTTCTCTATCAATATGGTTCTGAGTGTGAAAAACTTCCTGATGGTATTTGATCAGATCATGGCATTGACAAAAGGTGGTCCTGCCCAGAGTACAGAATCTATTTCATACCTGATCTATAATAACGGAATGAGCGGCGGTCAGTTCGGATTCCAGAGTGCGAATGCAGTCATTTTCTTTATTGTGATCGTAGTGATCTCGGTAGCACAGATGACCATCACCGGTAAGAAGGAGGAACAGTTGTAATGAAAAAGTTGGGAAAGAAAGAATAAACTGGCCTGTAACGATTCTTTTGATCGCAGGGGTGATCACTGTCATATTTCCGTTATATATGACCGTTGTCATTGCACTGAAGAAGCCTTCGGAGATGACAAATGATATTGCGGGAATATTATCGCTTCCAAAGCATTTCAGCCTGAGTAATTTTGCAGAGGCAATGAAAGTAACGGATTTCTGAATTCACTGGGAAACAGCCTGCTGATCACGATCGTGACGGTAGTGTTTGCCATTCTGATCCACTCACTGCTTGGATATGCAATTGCACGAAATAAGGCACATAGCAAATTTTATAAATTCATTTATTTTTACGTTGTCAGCGGTATGTTCGTACCATTTGCAATCCTGATGATGCCGCTGGTAAAACAGACGGCGCAGATGGGACTTGCGAACAGAGCCGGAGTTATTATCTTATATCTGGTCTTTTATATGCCGATGAATGTGCTTTTGTATTCCGGATATCTGACGAATATTCCGATGGCACTGGAAGAAGCAGCACGTGTGGACGGAGCAAGTACATGGACAACTTATTGGAAAATTATCTTTCCAATTATGAAACCAATGCATGCGACAGTAGCGGTTCTGACAGCACTCGGAACATGGAATGATGTAATGACACCGTTGGTTATCATGTCAGGAACCGAAAGAATACATTGCCGCTTGCACAGCTTAATTTCCAGACACAGTTTGGAACGAACTACAATCTGGCATTTGCTTCGTACCTGCTGGCACTTCTGCCAATCCTGATCTTTTATCTGATCTGTCAGAAACATATTCTGAATGGCGTGGTGAATGGAGCCGTAAAATAATCGGAATGCAAATAGAACTTGAGACATAAAAAGGAGACAAAGAAATGGGAATTGTTTACTGTGAAGCAGACAGGACATTTACAATACAGACAAAAAATACAACATATCAGATGCAGGTAGACCGTTTTGGATTCCTTCTTCATCTGTATTATGGAAAGAAGACAGATGGAAGCTGTATGGATTATCTTCTGACATATTATGACAGAGGATTTTCAGGCAATCCGTATGATGCCGGAAGTGACAGAACCTATTCGATGGATGCACTTCCTCAGGAGTATCCGTGTTACGGAACCGGGGATTACAGAAGTGTGGCTCTGATAATTGAAAATGCAGACGGAAGTACAGCGTGTGATCTTCGATACCGTTCACATCAGATTTCTAATGGGAAATATAAGATTCCGGGACTTCCGGCAGTCTATGCGGAAGAGACAGAAAGTCAGACACTTGAGATTACAATGGAAGATGTGGTTACAGGAGTAGAAGTAACACTTCTGTATGGTGTACTTCCGGACTATGATGTGATCACCAGAAGTGCAAAGATTGCTTATCATGGTGATGGAAAGATTTTTATCCAGAAAGCACAGTCTGCGTGTCTTGATTTTCTTTATGGTAAATATGATCTTCTGACATTTTACGGAAGACATGCGATGGAAAGAAGGATGCAGAGAGAACCAGTTACGCATGGAAGCCATGTGATCGGAAGTGTAAGAGGAACTTCAAGCCATCAGTATAATCCGATGATGATCCTTGCAGATGAACATACAACAGACAGCTGCGGAAACTGCTATGCAATGTCATTTGTGTATAGTGGGAATTTTAAGGGAGAGGCATTGAAAGACCAGTTCGGTCAGACACGTGCACTTCTTGGCCTGCAGGATGAGATGTTTTCTTATCCGCTTGAAACAGGATCGGTGTTTTATACACCGGAAGTGCTCCTGTCATTCTCGGGAAGTGGAATGAACCAGCTTTTTCGCAGAATCTGCACCGCTGTATCAGACAGCATATCTGCAGAGGAAAGTATAAAGAAAGTATCCGTCCGATCCTGGTGAACAGCTGGGAAGCAGCGTACTTTGATTTTGACGGCGATACCTTATATGAATTGGCAAAAGAAGCAAAGAATGTAGGCATTGATATGCTGGTGCTGGATGACGGATGGTTTGGAAAACGTGATGATGATAACAGCGGTCTTGGTGACTGGTTTGTTAATGAGAAGAAGCTTGGCAGAACACTGGGAAGTCTGATACAGAAGATCAATGATCTTGGGGTAAAATTCGGAATCTGGATAGAGCCGGAGATGATCTCAGAAGACAGTGATCTGTACAGAGAACATCCGGATTGGGCACTTACAATCCCGGGAAGAAATCCGGTTCATGCAAGAAACCAACTGGTGTTGGATTTCTCCAGAAAGGAAGTTGTAGACCATATATTTGATCAGATCTGCAAAAGTATTGGACCAGGGAAATATTGAGTATGTGAAATGGGATATGAACCGTAGTCTGATGGATGTATTTTCGAGGGAACGAAAGATCAGGGCAGGGTTATGTATGATTATGTTATTGGTCTGTATGACTTTCTGGAAAGAATCGTAACCAGATATCCAGATCTGCTCATCGAAGGATGCAGTGGCGGCGGCGGAAGATTTGACGCCGGAATGATGTATTATACGCCACAGATCTGGTGCAGTGATAATACAGATGCATTGGACAGATTACAGATCCAGTATGGTACATCGTTTGGCTATCCGATATCCGCTGTAGGTTCACATGTATCGGCAGTACCGAATCATCAGACAGGAAGAATTACATCTCTGCATACCAGAGGAGTAGTGGCAATGGCTGGAACATTTGGATATGAACTGAATCTCGGAAAACTTTCTGAAGAAGAAAAAGAAGAGATCCGGTCACAGGTAGAAGAATACCGGAAGTTCGCACCGCTGATCCAGACGGGACTTTATTACCGTTTGTCTGATCCGTCGAAGGAAGAATATGCAGCATGGGCATTCGTATCAGAAGATCAGAAAGAAGTACTGCTGAATGTAGTGATGCAGGAGATTCATGGAAATATGACTGTGAATTATGTAAACCTTCAGGGATTGAAATGCAGTGCGGTTTATCGTGATACGGAAACAGGAAAGACTTATAATGGCGCAGCACTTATGGAAGCAGGAATCCCGATGCCTGTAGAGATGGGAGAATTCAAGGCGTACCAGATGCATCTGGTGGGAGAAGAATAGAATACAAGAACCTGTAAATGCAGGAGAAGCTGCTGACAAGCAGTTTCTTCTGCATTTTTTTACAGGAAAATAGTACATAGGAAGATTCTTTAGAGGAAGGAACAAAAAGAAAATGGAAAAAAGAGAAAAGAAAAATGACAGTATCTTCCGGAAACCGGTCATTAGGTGATGACAACATTTTATCCGTATCAGTGGGATCTGAATTATCGTAATCCGAGAGTATTTAATGAGATGATATATAACTTTCTGTATCTGACAAATCAGGGGATAGATATTGTACGAATCGATGCGGTGCCGTATATCTGGAAAGAACTTGGAACTACATGTAGAAATCTGAAACAGGTGTATACAATTGTCCGTATGATGCGCATGATAGCAGAAATTGTATGCCCGGGTGTTTTGCTTCTGGGAGAGGTTGTAATGGAACCCGAAAAAGTTGTGCCGTATTTGGAACGGTTGAAAAGCCGGAATGTCATATGTTTTATAATGTGACGACTATGGCAACGACCTGGAACAGGTGAACGATTATAGTTATAAGAACGATCCGGAAAAATGTGCTGATTCAAGATATATCCACCGGGGAAAGTTACCGTGGAACTCGCTGAGGATAAGGAAGATGTCACAACGGTTCAGGGAAACATATTTCAGACACTTGACCGGTTGGAAAAGATTCGCAGACAGGAGATAACATTTGATAAAGATGCAGATGTGTATACATATGATGTACATGACGACAGTATCCTGTGTGTATTGCGGGAATATAAAGGGAGAAGATTCTTTGGAATATTCAACTTCAGCAATCAGGAGAAGACAGCATGGATGCAGGAAAAGGGATGTACCGTAATCTGTTGACGGGTGAAAAGACAGAATTGAAAGATATAAGATTAAGTGGATATGAGTTCCTTTGGTATGGAAACTAAAATTGTGTGTGTTTCCATTTATATATTTATACATATTTCATTTTTTATTGCTATTAATCCCCGTAAAATTATTGTATAATGAAGAATAATCGCTACAGTTTACACACCAGAGTATGTCTGAAAAGACCTGAATTGTAGTGGAAAGTTAGGAAATAAGTTCATACGTGGGAGGAATCATGAAAGAACCAACGTTAGGAATCCGCAGAACACGATAGAAGTTCTGCAGAAATATAATTTTTCATTTCAGAAAAAGTTCGGTCAGAATTTCCTGATCGATACGCATGTATTAGATAAGATCATACAGTCGATAAATATCACGAAGGATGATATGGTACTGGAGATCGGACCGGGAATCGGTACGATGACGCAGTATCTGGCGCAGGCGGCGGGCAAAGTGATTGCAGTGGAGATCGATAAGAACCTGATCCCGATCCTGGAGGATACATTAAGCGGATATGACAATGTACGTGTCATCAATGAAGATGTATTGAAGCTGGATCTTAAGAAGCTTGCAGACGAAGAGAACAACGGAAAGCCGGTCAAAGTGGTGGCGAACCTGCCATATTATATTACAACGCCGATCATCATGGGACTTTTTGAAAATGAGGTTCCGGTAGAGAGTATCACTGTCATGGTGCAGAAAGAAGTTGCGGACCGTATGCAGACCGGACCGGGTAATAAGGACTATGGCGCACTGTCATTAGCAGTACAGTATTATGCCGACCCGTATATTGTGGCAAATGTTCCGCCGAACTGTTTTATGCCGAGACCGAAGGTAGGATCAGCGGTTATACGCTTGACCTGTCATCAGGAGAAACCGGTACAGGTGCAGGATGAGAAGCTGATGTTCAACATCATCCGTGCATCTTTCAACCAGAGAAGGAAGACACTGGCGAACGGTCTGAAGAATGCGGCGACATTAGATTTTACAAAAGAAGAAGTGGAAGCAGCGATTGATGCACTTGGAAAGGGTGCAAGTGTGAGAGGTGAGACACTGACACTGGAAGAATTCGCAAGATTGAGTGATTTATTATCTCCATATAAGAAAGGATGATGACGATGGACAGAAAAGAAGGGCAGACACTATTTGAGGTAACACCGAAATCAGCCATTTTGCAGAACTTTGCGAGAAGAATAATGCGATAGACAAAGAGCTGTATACGAAGTACGAAGTCAAACGGGGACTCCGTGACCTGAACGGAAAAGGTGTCCTTGCGGGACTTACGAACATTTCCGATGTATGTGCGAAGAAGATCGTGAACGGAGAGGAAGTGCCATGTGCAGGAAATCTTTACTATCGCGGCTACAATATCAAAGATCTGGTGCAGGGGTTTCTGAAAGATAAGCACTATGGATTTGAGGAAATCGCCTATCTGCTGTTATTCGGTGAACTTCCGGATAAGACGCAGCTGCAGACATTTCATGAGACACTGGTGGAAAGACGGACATTGCCGCCGACATTTGTCCGTGATGTGATCATGAAAGCGCCAAGCCGTGACATGATGAACAGCCTGTCGAGATCGATCTTAAGCCTGTACACGTATGATCCTCATGCAGACGATACGTCGATTCCAAATGTACTGCGTCAGTGCCTGAATCTGATCAGTCAGTTCCCGATGCTGATGGTCTATGGTTATCATGCATATAATTACCGTATGGGAGAAGATCTCTTCATCTATGCACCGTCACCGGAATTATCAACAGCAGAGAATATACTGATGATGCTGCGTGAGAATAAGAAATATACGAAATTAGAGGCAAAGATCCTGGATATGGCACTTGTCCTTCATATGGATCACGGCGGCGGTAACAATTCTACATTTACAACGCATGTGGTAACATCATCCGGAACGGATACGTATTCGACGATCGTGGCTGCTATGGCATCCTTAAAAGGACCAAAGCACGGGGGAGCAAATGTCAAAGTAACCCAGATGTTTGACGATATGATGGAAAAAGTCAGTGACTGGGAAGATGATGATGAGGTACGCCGGTATCTGACCGATTTATTGGATAAGAAGGCATTTGACCGGAAAGGACTGATCTACGGAATGGGGCATGCAATTTATTCTGTATCTGACCCGAGAGCCGATATTTTTAAGAAGTTCGTTAAGCAGCTTGCAAGAGAAAAGGGCTGTGAGAAGGAATATGCCCTCTATGAGACGGTAGAGCACATGGCACCGGAAATTATCGCCGAGAAGCGTAAGATTTACAAAGGTGTAAATGCAAACGTAGATTTCTACAGTGGTCTTGTGTACAGTATGCTGGATCTTCCTCCGTCACTGTATACACCGATCTTTGCGGCTGCACGTATTGTAGGATGGAGTGCACACCGTCTGGAAGAGCTGAAGAATGCGGATAAGATCATCCGTCCGGCGTACAAACCGTTGGCCGAATACAAAGAGTATGTCAGAATGGATGAAAGATGATGAAGCATGAATTTTATTATACATCCAGAGATTCCGTGACAAAGATCCATGCGATCGAATGGCTTCCGGATAGAGATATAAAAGGTGTCTTACAGATATGTCATGGAATGGTGGAGTATATTGACCGTTATGATGAATTTGCCGAATTTATGTCGGAGCACGGATATTATGTAGTCGGACATGATCATCTGGGACATGGGAAATCCATACAGACAGAAGCTGATCTGGGATATTTTGATGAACGGAAAGGTAATCAGTATGTGATCGGAGATATTTATCAGCTGCAGGAGATGACACGGAAAAAATATCCGGATGTGCCGTATTTTATGCTGGGGCACAGTATGGGGTCATTCCTGTTGAGACAGTATCTGACGATGTATGCGGAAGGCCTTGCGGGAGTTGTCATTATGGGAACCGGTCATCAGGGAATGCTGACGCTTTGTGCGGGAAGGATGATCTGCAGGATCATCGCAGCGTTCAAAGGATGGAAATACAGAAGTACATTTGTGGATAATCTGAGCTTTGGAGGTTTCAATAAGAAATTTGAACCTGGTGAGACATCGAAGGAATGGATCACATCCGACAAGAAGAAAAAAGGGATGAATATGTGCGGGATCCGCTGTGTTCCTATACATTTACACTGGGAGCCTATTATCAGATGTTTGCCGGTATGAAGGTTCTGGTACGGAAAGGAAGTATGAAACGGATTCCGAAGACGCTTCCGGTGCTCTTTACGGCAGGATCCGATGACCCGGTAGGGGCTTTCGGAAAGAATGTGATCAGAGTCTATGAGAAATATAAAGATGCCGGGATAAAAGATGTGTCGATCCATCTGTATAAGGGCGACCGTCATGAGATATTGAATGAAGTAGACCGTCAGAATGTGTATCAGGATATCCTGGCGTGGATCGAGGAAAAAAATCGCAGATAAAACTGTTAAATGAATAAAATGTGGAAGAAAAAATCCGCACAAATTGAGGAAATGTTAAGATTTTCAGTGTCTGTGCGGATTTTTATACCAAAGTATGCAAGATATGAAATCTGAAATTCCAATTTACCTCCAGCTCCGCAACCAGATCGTAAAGGGTATTGGAAAAGGGAATTTGAAGAAGGCGAACTTCTTCCAACCGTCCGACAGATGGCAGCAGTTTTAAGATCACATCTGGTTACACCAATACGGAGAAAAAGAGGATATAAAATCCGTAAAATTATTAAAAAATGGGCTTCCGAAGGAACATTTTAGTAAAACCAATGGTTCGGCTGATGAAAAACAGTTGCTTGGAAAATTTGACGGAGCAGAATCGGGAAAATGCCGGATGTATGTGTGGCTGGAACAATCAGAAGTCATACAGATTAAGACAAAGAAATATACGGTATTCATGAATAATAAGGATAAAGACCAGACGACTGCCTGGTATGAACAATTAAAAAAAGCGGAGCCATAAAAGCATCCGCAGAAATTACCGGTAAAATGGACCGCCAGAAGTGACCTTCTGGTGGCCTTTACTTTATGAGGGGGGCGATAGTTGTTATCCAACTATCTTTTTCTATTATAATCAAAAAATGTGTACAAAGTATGTTCATTTTATAAAAATGTGATATTTGTTGTTAAAACCACATTTTAGAACGAAAAAAGTATTATAGTAAGAGACAAGGGAAAAATGTTATTGAGGAATACAATAACAAATAGGATAAAAGAAAGGACTAATAGATATGAGTATGATCAAAAATATCAGTAAAGCAGAAGTATTAGTATTAAAAGATCAGGTAGCTTACCAGGAAGGACAGGTAGTCAGCAAAACACTGGCGCAGAACGATGCATTAAGTGTTACATTATTCTCTTTTGACAAAGGAGAAGAGATCAGTACACATGAATCAGGCGGGGATGCATTTGTAACCTGTCTTGACGGAGTAGGTGAGATTACGATCAATGGCGAAAAATATGAGTTACATGAAGGGGAATCAATTATTATGCCGGCAAAGCATCCGCATGCAGTGCACGGAAAAAGAGCAGTTTAAGATGTTGCTTGTCGTTGTATTTTAACAAGAATATGTAAACAGTGTGGCTTGTGATCTGTTTTATTAAAAAAGCGCAACAAAAACTCTCCGGAACGGAGAGTTTTTTGTTGTTGTTATAATTACTAAAGGAATGAGAGTAAAGTGTACACCGAAGAGTGATTTCGGTGTGTTACTTTATGAGGGGGTGATAGTTGTTGTTCATCAACTATCTGACATTTAGTATAAATGGAAAATATGTCTAAAATATGTTAAAAGCATAAAAGAATTCGAAAAAATCTTAAGTAAAAATGAAGCATATAAAAACAGAATCTAAACAGAAACAAGATCAGAGGCAGAAATGGCAGTTTTTCGTAAATGAGCAGTTATTATATCAAAAAATTCACTGGATGTCGGCTTAAGATGCAGTGGACGCAAAGCAATCTTTTCGAGGAGGGATTTATTGCCATGCTCCCAACAGACCTTTATAACGGTGCGGATATTCCGTTCAACGCTATAGCTGGTAGTATTATAATGACGTGCAATGTCTGGATAAAGATACTTACTGACGAAAAGGAGGTAATTTTCATCAGACAGACAAAGGCGTGTCCCATAAATTAAATATGCATATCCCCGATAAGTAGCGCCAATGCCAAGAGACCGGATAAGATATTCTATTTCTGGTTCATGCATAATACTTTCATCTTCTTTCTAAGTTAATTTTAATATTTAAAATGTAACAGTTAAAAAGAAATGTTTGCAGTATGAAAAAATATTAAAAAGATATCCATATCTATTATATAAAAAATCTGCTTAAGAAAAATATAGTTTATTATTTTTGACGAAATATTAACACTCTGCATATCTCTGATAAAGTGGGCGGAAAGGAATAATTTCATAATATCTTAAGAAATTACAGAAACAGTACTTAAAAATTGGCTGGTATTCTTGTATATTATAAGGGAGGTGATGAATTATGTACAACATACTGGTATGTGATGATGATAAAGAAATCGTAGAGGCGATAGAAATCTATTTGTCGACAGGAAGGATATAAAGTATTAAAAGCTTACGACGGTGAGGAAGCATTGAAGCTTTTGGATAAGATAAAGTGGATCTTCTGATCATTGATGTGATGATGCCAAGATTGGATGGAATCCGCGCAACGTTAAAAATCCGGGAAAAACAGAATATGCCGATCATTATTCTGTCTGCAAAGTCAGAGGATGCCGATAAGATCCTCGGACTGAATGTAGGAGCCGATGATTATGTGACCAAGCCATTTAATCCACTGGAACTGACTGCAAGGGTAAAATCACAGCTTCGCAGATATACACAGCTTGGAAGTACAGTGGAAAAAGAGAATCAGGCAGTTTATACCGTGGGAGGACTTATGATCGATGACGATCAGAAAGAAATTACGGTTGACGGAGAGCCGGTGAAACTGACACCGATCGAATACAACATTTTATTGTTACTGGTAAAAAATCAGGGGAAAGTATTTTCTATTGACCAGATATACGAAAGTATCTGGAATGAAGATGCTATCGGAGTAGATAATACGGTAGCTGTACATATCCGTCATATCAGAGAGAAGATCGAGATTAATCCAAAGGAACCAAGGTATCTGAAGGTGGTCTGGGGTGTCGGATATAAGATAGAAAAGAACTTTAGGAAGGGGTATATATGAAGAAATGGTACCGAATGCCCAAAGCAAAATTGTTTTTGATAGTGGGGGCACACGTACTGGCCGTTATCGGAGTATTATGTTTACTGTGGGCAACACGTTATCCGATACTGACACAGGAACTGTTCACTGCGGATGCGGCGAAGAGTTATGAAGAAAGCAATGCATTTGCCGATTCCGTGACGAATGCAAATTATAATATACTGGATGAGATCCGGTATCAGACCTTATATGATACAGATGGCAAATATGATCCGGATAAGATCGTAGATGTGGCAAAATACGAAGATACCGGTGAGATAACAGGAAAAGATGAAACAGGCCTGTCGTTCCGTCTGGGAGATCTGTATTCCTGGGGAAAATTAATCTCGGAATCGATGACGGATTATGATGCGGCCAGGAGCAAATTAGATAAACAGGACTGTATTATCGTATGTAAACGTTCAGACGGAACTTATCATTATTTCCATTACAAAGATTTTAAACAGATGATCGATTACGGAGAGCTGTCATTTGTAATTACCGGAGACAGTTCTGCGGATGATATTCTGACAGAACTAAAGCAGGGAGAGTATCAGGAGAGCAACAGTGGGGAATCCAGATTCCGGGGACTTCAGGATATCGATGGAAAGATTGCCTATATCAATTGCTGGAATTATGATGGTGAAAGAGTTGTCGGGGATTATAAGACGGTAAATGGAGAGACGGTACTTCAGCTTGTGAACAATTCAAAAGAATGGAATGGTAAGCTGAATGAAGCGTACAGAATGATAAATAATTCAGCCGAAACGATCTATGCTGACGTTGATAATTATGCGGTAGCTCAGAATCAGTATCAGGAAGGCAATACGAACATAACGTATCTGTATGTTAATCTGGACAACAAGACGGTCATTACGAATAAGAAAAAATATCAGAACTTTGACAATTACAAAGAGAACCTGAAAAAATGAAAAAATCAGGAAAATATGTAATCGTAAGACCAAAGCTTGCAGATTATGAAAGCAATATTGAAAAAAGCCGGTAAAGGGGATTCGATAGCACAGAAGTGGCAGGAGACAGTGGCCGGTTATGTCGATGCGTCAGATTATATATATGTCTCTGTTGTAGATACGGATTATCCTGTAAAAGATAATTTTTATGAACAGAATGAGATCTTTACAAGGTACGGGCCGGAGCCAAAGTGGCCGGAATACTGGGAATGGCGGCTGTAGCGGCATATCTTGTCATTCTTGTATTTCTTACGATCGGAGCCGGAAAAGTTAAAGAAGACGAAGAAGTGTATCTTATGAAATTTGATCACATTAAGACAGAACTGGCAGCTGCAAGTGTGCTGTTACTCTGGGCGGTGGTTGCGCTGATAGGAGTAAAGGCCAGGGGCATTTACATGGCAGAATGCAAGTGGAGAGACGATCTATATGGAGAATGTGGAGTCGTATCTGCCGGGAATAGTGGTTGGAAGTGTGGAGGCATTGTATACCTGCGCAATGTTTCTTTTCGGATATTTGAGTCTGGTGAGAAGAATCAAGGCGGTAACGGTATGGAAGAACAGTGTGCTCAGATGGCTTTTGATCTTCGTAAAAGAAATGTTCCAGAATATCCGTCATCTGTGGAAATCTATTATGGGATTTGCAATCTTCTTCATGATCCACTGGCTTACGTACGTATTTGGATCAGCGGGAAGTAGTATCTGGATCAGCAACCGGTTATGGGCGGTCATTCTGTTGATCATAGATGTTGCAGCATTTATCTGGATGGTACAGAAAGCGAAAGGAACCGGAAAGATCAAGACCGGGATCGAGAAGATCGCCGGCGGGGAAGTGGATTATCAGATCCCGGTAAATGGATTGCTGGCAGAGCATAAAGAAATTGCAGAAAAGGTGAATTCCATCGGCGAAGGTCTGGAAGCGGCGCTCGCAAAGAGCATGAAAAGTGAACGCCTGAAGACAGATCTTATCACGAATGTATCGCATGATATTAAGACGCCGCTTACATCTATCATTAATTATGTGGAATTGTTAAAGCAGGAGGACCTTAAGGATCCGAAGATCCAACGCTACATTGAAGTGCTGGAACAGAAATCACAGCGGCTTAAGACACTGACGGAAGATGTGGTGGAAGCTTCAAAAGTAAGCTCCGGCAATATCACACTGGAGTTCATGAATCTGAATCTGGTAGAAATGATCCAGCAGACGAGCGGAGAGTTTGAAGAAAAATTCAAGGCGCGTGATCTGGAGGAAGTGATGAACCTTCCGAATGAGGAGGTTGTAATCCGCGCAGACGGAAGACGGTTGTGGAGAGTGCTGTCTAATATATACAACAATGCGGCAAAATACGCAATGCAAGGAACAAGAGTCTATGCTGATCTTGAAAAGAAAGATGGTATGGCATATTTCAGCCTTAAGAATGTATCCGAGCAGCCGCTAAATATCTCAGCTGACGAACTGACGGAACGTTTCATACGCGGAGATGTATCAAGAAGTACGGAAGGCAGCGGACTTGGACTGTCTATCGCACAGTCGCTGACAGAAATGCAGGGCAGGACATTTGAATTGTATCTGGATGGAGATTTGTTTAAAGTAACGATAAAATTCCCGATTTCATAGTCTGGGCCGGAGGATTTTTTAAAATCCTCCGGCTCAAACTGTATTTACCGTTGTCCCTTTTTCGCAAATCCTCCGGAACCATTAATAAAATTGCCATTTACGCTACTTGCGCTCCTGTCTAAAAAACAGTAGAATATAATATTATGAATGAATTAAGCAAATTATTACAGGAAAATTTAAATATAGAATTTATATCAGCAACGCTGAGTAACCCGAAAGAATAAAGACGGTGTACAAAAAGTGAAAAGTAAGACCGATCCTGAAAAAAGATGTCCTTTATTTTCAGCTCGAGTCATTCCGAATAATCAGGCGTTTCACGAGAATGTGGAGGAGAAAAAAGCTTGTGAAATACTTCTTAAGTATATGGAAAATATGCGCCAGATGCAGATGGAGACACAAAGAGCAGCTTATACAATTCTTGTAAGCAAAAAGGGAAAAGTAACAATAAAAAGCAAGATGAAAAAAGGCGAAAAGAAGCAGATTAATATGAGCCACGACCGCAAGAAGAAGTATGTACTGGAAGAGGGAGTCCCGGTACCATTTCTTCAGGATCTTGGTGTTATGACACAGGATGGAAAGATCGTCCATGCCAAATATGACAAATTCCGGCAGATCAACCGCTTTCTGGAATTTATCGAGGATATATTGCCGGAGCTTGATAAGGGAAGAGAGCTGACGATCCTGGATTTTGGCTGTGGCAAATCATATCTGACTTTTGCCATGTATTATTATCTGCATGAATTGAAAAAATATGACATACGCATTATAGGACTGGATCTGAAGAAAGATGTGATCCGTCATTGTAATGAATTAAGTGAAAAATATGGCTATGAAAAGCTGAGATTTCTGAAGGGTGACATTGCGGATTATACCGGTGTCAATAAGGTAGATATGGTGGTAACCCTGCATGCCTGCGATACCGCAACCGATTATGCGTTGGCAAAAGCCGTGGGATGGGATGCGAAAGTGATCTTATCGGTACCATGCTGCCAGCATGAACTGAACCGTCAGATAAAAAATGAGATATTAGAACCAATATTAAAATACGGGCTTCTGAAAGAACGTATGGCAGCACTTATCACAGATGGCTTTAAGAGCACAGTATCTGGAGCGTGCGGGGGTATGAATCGCAGATACTGGAATTTATAGATATGGAGCATACACCAAAGAATATCCTGATACGTGCAGTAAAAAGCGGCATGCCAAAGAAGACAATAATATAGAGGCATCCATCAAGAGATGTGAAGCAGCACTCCGGGTATCACCGACACTGGGACGTCTGTTGGACGGGTTCACCACGGAGTCCGCAAATTCAGAGAAAGATCATCCGGAGAAAGAGGATAAAGAGGGAGTATAAATGACATTGACTTTAAAAAAAGGTTAAAGAATGCAGGAATCCTGACTGCAGTATTTATCGTGGCTGTCATTATATTCAGCTACGTGACAAATAAGGGAATGACAATATGACGGCCGATATGGGAGCCGCAACATTTCCACAGATATCATTTTCTTATGGAGAATATAAGATCAATACACTGACAGGTTATGCAAAACGCATGGATATATCCTCTATGCACAACACGATCACACCGGTAGCGAACCAGAGCCTGGATGTAAACGTAGAAGCATATGGGAATAAATTCACGGGAGCCAGCTACAAAGTCTATACGATGGACGGTACAAGCCAGCTGGAACATAAGAAGATTAAAAAGGTGGGAAAAGGATTTACCCTGGATCTGAGCGGGAAAAAAAGTACTGGATGAAGAGCGGATCCTGGAAGTCCGCCTGAACAGAAATGGTGCGGATCCGGTATATTTCTATACCCGTATCGTCAGTGATGAAGATGCACATGTTACAGAATGCCTGAATTACATCAGCGATTATCATGAAAATGCACTTGGCAAGGTGGAAAATGCAGGCGTCGGAGCAGCGCTTGAACCGACTGATGATGCGGACAACACCACACTTCAGCACGTGACGATTAATTCGAATTATGAACAGGTCACATGGGGCAGTCTGAAACCACAGGTAGAACAGGGAGAACGCTGGAGCATCAAGGAACTGAACAGTACCTGTATGTCGGTACAGCTGCAATACCGGGTAAGCTGCAAAGGAGAAGAGAATGAGGCAGACCGCTATGCGGTCAAAGAGTTTTTCCGCGTAAGATATATTGCAGATGCCAAGAAAACCTATCTTCTGGATTACGATCGGACAATGGAACAGATCTTCGACGCGACACAGAAGGTTCTGAATGAGAAAGGAATCATCCTCGGCATCGCGCCTGCAAATCTGTCTTATAAGGTGAATAAAGATGGTACGATCGTATCATTTGTAGAGGCAAATGAACTCTGGAATTATAACAAAGATTCAGACGAGATTTCACTGGTATTTGGTTTCGCAGATGCGGAGAATACAGATGTGAGAAATATGGTGTCAGATCATAAGATCAAGCTTCTTAAGGTAGATGCCAAAGGCAATACAACCTTCCTGGTGTCCGGTTATATGGACCGCGCCGAGCACGAAGGAGAAGTGGGAGTAGCTGTCTATTATTATGATATAGAGAAGAATTCAGTGGAAGAGAAAGTATTTATTTCCACAAATAAATCATATGCACAGGCAGAAAGTGAACTCGGAGAGATGTCATATTACGATGCGAAAACGGATATGCTGTACACAATGGTAGACGGCACCCTTTATCAGTATAGCGTTGAAGATGCCGAGAAGAAAGCACTGGTCAAAGGACTGGATGCACAGCAGTATGTTGTGTCGGAAGACGGAAGTCTGATCGCATATCAGGCAAACGGAGATCTTGAGACCGCAACAAAAGTGACAATCCTGAATGTAGAGACAGGAAAGAAGCAGAAAGTAACCTGCGGAAAAGGAGAATGCATCCGCCCACTTGGATTTGTCAGAAGTGATTTTGTATATGGAGTTGCCAAGACAGAGGATATAGGAAATACCGTATCCGGAGAGGCAACCGTTCCAATGTACAAACTGGAGATCCGGAATCAAAAAGGAAAAGTGATCAAAAAATATCAGACAGACGGCATTTATATTCTGAGTGCATCATTCGATGAAGATATGATCACGCTGGAACGTGCATCGAAAGACGGAGATACTTATACAGCAACAGCACCGGATTATATTACGAATAATGAACAGAAGACCAAGAGCAATATTGCACTGGAAACTTATGCAACAGACCTGAAACAGACACAGGTAAGACTGACGTATAACGACGGAATCGCAGACAAAGAACCAAAAGTGCTCAAGCCAAAACAGATTCTGTTCGAAAGACCACAGACAATCACATTTTCCGATAAAGACGCACCGGAGAAATATTATGTCTATGGACATGGTGATATACAGGGCGTATATACAAAGGCCGGAGACGCGATCAAGAAAGCAAATGATTACAATGGTGTGGTAGTCGATTCATTCCAGAATTATGTATGGGAGCGCGGTAACCGCAATCTGCAGTATTCGATCACCGATAAAGATGATGTGTTAAATACAATCAAAGACCGCCTGAAGAATCAGGAAAAACCGATTGATATCTTAAAAGATGTCAATAACGGCGAGGCTTACGACCTGACAGGATGTACGACGGAAGAGATTCTGTACATCATCAACCAGGGCCGTCCGGTCATTGCAATGCTGGATTCGCAGAATGCCGTCATTCTGGTGGGATACAGCGATACGAATGTTGTGTATGAAGATCTGAATGACAGTACAAGACACAGCGTGAAGTATGAAGAGATGGATCAGATGACGTCCGGAAGCGGTAATACGTATATTGGATAATAGAGAATACAGAATGAATAATAAAAGGGCGTGTGAAAAAACTTTTGTTTTTTCACACGCCACTTTTTTAGGCTGTACGGAAAAGCGTACTCTTATATTTCTTCAATGCCCCATACACGATCAGACCAAGAATGGTGCAGGAAATCACCTCACCAATTCCGACTGTCAGCATCATAAACGGAATAGGAAGTGTTACACCATAACCGTAACGCAGTACGAACGGAACGATGATGATATTCGAAATGATTGGTGGAAATGTTGCTACAACTGGTTTCTGCTCACGCAGTTTCCATGTAAAAATGCACCAATCAATGTTGCAATACTGCCAAATACAATATCCGGAAGGATCGCACCGCCCAGAATATTACCGATCAGACATCCGACAAAGAGTCCCGGAATAGCAGCTGGTGTAAATATTGGTAAAATAGTGAGTGCCTCGGAGATACGAACCTGTACTTCTCCGAAAGAAAATGGTGCGAATACATAAGTGAGCACCACATAGATAGCTGCAATCATAGCAGCCTGTGTCATGAAACTGATGTTTTTGTTCTTCATTTTTAAATTCTCCTTTAGTTTTGTTTTACGAGTGGAAGGTCACGAACACTCGATTCATTTTACGCCGGAAATCGGCGAAACCCTTTGTAAGACCTTGGTTTTTTCGGGTTTTGTAACGGGTGATAGTATAGCATGGAGAAGAACAAAAATCAAGCTTTGTCCAAAATTTGTCCAAAATGGGAAAAGAGATGGAAGCAAGTAGGGGGATTGCAGGATATTGGAAGGTAGGATATGATGTGGGTAGATTTAGGTATAGGAGGGAATTAGTAAAAAATGGATGAAGTAATAAAGAAATTTAATAATTTGGAAGATAAAATAAGAAGTGTTTTAGCCGAGCAATATCCAGATATATTTAAGAGCATACTAAAATTAAACGGAAAGACGGAGAAAATATATGATGCGATTGTTTCGGTGTCAAATGCAGCAAATGTGATAAAACTTAGTTGTGCTTTGAATGTTTGGATGAGGACTTGAATGTTGAAAAAAGTATTAACGAGTTATATAACTATGTAAGTAATCCAGATAGAGCATTTTACGTTTCTACAAGTTTTAGAAAAATTATATTATCAAACTCGACAATAGCTGCATCCATCATAGGCGTGATGTTAGGGGAAATAAAAAATCAGAATCGAGAGTTTAATAGAACGGATATTATATTGTTGAACGCATTAGAAAATATTTCAGATTATGATATTCGGATTTTATACGAAATGATGGACAATAAATATACGAACGATGATATTGGTCGAGAATATATTGATGAAATGAAATTCCCGAAAGATAAAAAAGCAGATTTTTTGGAAATGTTGGAGTTTGGAGATAAATATCAAATCTTTGGTGTATTTACAGAGTCAATAGAGCAAGAGAAAATGTTTTTTGGTAAACAGTATTATAAAAACCGGTGGCAGATAAATTAATGAATTATATAGAGCAAGTAAAGCAAATCTTAAAATATAATATTTAGCTGGCACTTTTCAGGGAGTTAATAAAATAAATTGAAACTATAAAAAAGTGATGATATAAAATACCACCAGTCATTTTGACTAGTGGTATTTTATATAGAACTATGTCCGATTTTTTTAAACCAGTCAAGAAGTATACTTTGATCTTGAGAATCAAGATCTAGTGTGTAATTACCAGATTCGATATATTCTTTTTAGTAAATCTGCATCATCCGGAAGAAGAATTGGCCAATTTTCGTAGGAAGAAGAACTGTAATCCGAGAGGAAGGATTCAGCTAGATTTTTTGAAAAAAACGTTTTTCTTTAAAATTGTATTTTTTTAATTTTGATTTATTTTCGGTAATACTGCCGCTTTTCCAAGTGGAATATACGTTATTCTTCAATGCAGAATTTTGAACATTTAATTTTTTTATTTCATTCCATTCTGCAATAAAATCAGTGATAGATTGATTTTTAAAAAATATGCAAGGTGATTGGAGTTCCAAGGGAATTCCAGTAAAAGAGTCAGGAACTTCAAATTCTCCATTTTCACATACCCAAAAGATAAAGGAGCCAATTCATCAAGTTCAAATAGTTTGGTACATACATCGGCAAGTGTGATTTCAGCTTCTTCTGGTTGGATTTCTTCAGTTTTTATTCCAAGAATAAAGTCAGTTGAGACATGTAACGCCTGAGCAATAGCAACTAGTTGTTGAATAGTAAAGCAATCAGATGTTTCCGGGTTTAAGATTTTGGAAACACGTGATTGATTCATCCCGGCAATGTCAGCTAACTGGCTCTGTGTAATATCTTTATCTTTCATTAATCTACTAATAGTCTTTTTCATTATTCCAATATCATAATCAGATGTTAAAATATCATTATTTGTCATATTAATATACCTAAAAAATATAAAACAGAATTTTACAATATAATTATATAATATTTGATTATATAGTGCAACACATATTACCATAAACCTAGACGAACAGAAAAGAGAGGTGACAGGCATGTATAAAAGAACAACAATAAATGAAAGTGTACAACCTAGATTTCTTGATATCGAGGAGTGCATGACATAGACAAGTCTTAGGCGTACCAGCGCAATGAGATTAGGTAAAGAAATTGGTTGTACTATGAGAGTAGGAAGGCGTGTATTATATGACACTCGAAAAGCAGATCAGTATTTTAATAATTTAACAGGAGTAAAATAATGCAGAAAGAAAAACAGAAATAACCGAGTACATACAGGAGAGCAATCCGGCAAGACTGATTTCCTGATTGAAAGACTGCTGCCAGTTGGAAAAGAGAACGCAATCACAACACAAGATCTTGTAAAGCTGTCTGGGTGTGGATCAGCGAGAGAACTTCAGCAACGTATTGCCTATGAACGGGAACAGGGTGCAATTATTTGTTCCGGATCCGGCCGAGGCTATTGGAGACCGAAAGACAGGCAGGAGATACAGGAATTTGTACATACAATGAATGCCAGGGCATTAAATACCTTAAAGGCGGTCAAGAGTGCAAAGAGAGCTTTAAAAGTACCAGAGGGGCAGCAGTCAATGAACGGAGGAAACGAAGATGGCAAATAGAAGAATGTTCAGTTTGGATGTAGTGGACACAGATAGATTCCTTGATATGTCAGCCAGTGCACAAGCATTATATTTTCATTTGGGTATGAGGGCGGATGATGATGGATTTGTTTCATCACCGAGGAAAATTGCAAAAGCTTCAAATTGTGGACTTGATGATTTGACATTGCTTGCAGCAAAAGGATTTATTATACCGTTTGAAAGCGGTGTTGTAGTTGTGACGCATTGAAGGAAAACAACTATATCAGGGCGGATAGATATAAGCCCACAAGATACACAAAAAGAAGCGGAAATGCTGGAGAAAATAGGGGATGTATACCAATTGTCTACCACTGGTATACCAACTGACAACCAAATGGTTGACACATGGGATACACAGGATAGGTTAGGTAAGGATATATATAATACTTGTGCACCGCAAGACGGTGAACGTGTGCAATTTGATCAAAATGATGATGTACAATATACAGATCCTGAAAAGAAACAGAGTCAAATAGATGAGCGTAAAGAGAACTTTGAAAAGATATATGCAATCTATCCGAAGAAGAGAGGAAAGCAAAGAGCATTCGGGCTTTATTGTCAATGGTTAAAGGGGGAGAGTGATTCAAGGTGAACGAATTAAGCTGACAAACAAGGAAATGTATGTTGCTGTTAGAAATTATGTCAGGCAGCAGGAGCAAGAACAACCGGATCAGAAATATTGGAAGAATTTTGACACACTTATGGGGGCAACTTTGCTTGACTATGTGGATAAAGGTGAAATAAATGAGTGAGATTGTTGAAAAGTCGGTAATAGGTGCAATCCTTATTGATCCAAAATGCGTATCAGAGATTTATGAACAGATACGACTGGAAATGTTTGGCAGTTCATTTTGTCGGAGTGTTTATGCAGAAATTTTAAAAGCCTATGATGCCGGTAAGCAGATCACATTGATTTCGATAGCTCAGAAACTTCAAGGAGAAAGCTTTTCACAAGAGCGTATTATGCAGGAACTGAAGGGGATCCTTCCGGATATACAGGCTTATAAAATAAAAAAGCTATGCGGACGCTTTGGTGGCGGAATACAAAACCCGTAGATTAAAAAGAAATGCTTTCAAAAATAATTCCTGCTGCCGGGATAGTGGATGAACAGATTAATACAATGCTGCAAGAGTTGGAAGCCATGAAGGAAAATGATACGGTCAAGATACATACCCTGAGTGAAATCGTTGATAGCATAAGTGATGGTTATTTTAAAGAGCCAGATACAGAGCCATTATATACAGGCTTAGAAAAAGCTTGATAATACACTTGGAGGCTTGGAAGGCGGGGATATGATTGTGATTGGTGCACGCCCGGCAGTAGGAAAATCAGCGTTCGTTACTCAGATAGCGATAAATCTTGCAGATCGAAAGAAGAAAATAGCTTTTTATAATCTGGAAATGTCGGACAAGCAGGTATATGAGAGACTTCTTTCAAGAAAAAGCAGAATTGATTGAACCGGATTAGGAGAGCAAGGAGCTTCCTGGGAGATGAAAAGATAGATTTGACAAAGCCAATCAAGAGTTAAAGAAATCAACGTTGTTTATCAGGAGCGGAGCGGTGACTGTATCACAGATCCGGAATGAGTGTAGACATTTAGACTTAGATTGCATTGTAATTGATTATATTCAGCTTCTTCGATCGGATATTCATTACCAGAGTAGAGCGAATGAAGTAGGAGCAATATCAAAAGCAATTAAAGCACTTGCGATGGAATTGAATATTCCAATTATTGCCCTTTCACAGTTGAATCGAGTAAGCGAGATGCGTCAAGATAAGGTGCCGACAATGGGCGAACTGAGAGAAGCAGGAGACATTGAGCAGGATGCAAGCATTATTTTGCTGATGTGGAACATTGTTGACGATAAGAAAGGCCTTAAGGTAGAGAAAAACCGTCAGGTATATTGAGTACAGAGGTCTTAAGATTTGATGGTGATAATATGCAATTTATTGAGACTGATGAAAGTATAAAAGAAGCGGCCAAGGGATTCCGGAAAGCGGAAGAACCGACACCGTTTGATTAAGTGGTGGACAAATGGGAAAGAAAAATATTCAGAGCGGCACAGAAGAATTTGAACTGTTTCGGGATTATTGGAACTTATACAAAAATAATGCTCTGGTAGAGAATAACGCAGAGTATTTTGAAAAAAGTAGTGCAGGACACGGAGAAATTTTTATCAGAAATACAAGACACCATTTGCAAAAGAACTTGGAGTAGCATTCGTGAATGAGATGGAAAGGAAATATAAGCATGAATATAAGATGCAAGGTCAAGATACCGGAAGGTAATAATAAATTTATGCTGAATTTCAAAAAAGAGTGGGCTGAAATTATGATGGCAGCAGATGAAAATCATTGTGTGGAAGCAGTAGTGATGGAGATATCGAACAGATATGGGACTGTAAGATTTCATAACGGGCTACTTTTAAGTATTGAAGTAGAGTATATACGCTTACTTGAATAAAATTCGGAGGAGTGAAGCAATGGAGCAAATAACGAATGAACAGCTTGTGGCAAAAATTCAAGCCGGAGAAAACACTGCAGAGAATATGTTGCAGTTATGGCAGCAGACCAAAGCATATATTTACAAAGTGGCCAAGAGATACAGCGGATATGCTGAAATGGATGATCTGATGCAAGAGGGATACCTGGGACTTAATGCTGCAGTTGAACACTACAAGCCGGATCAGGGGACAAAGTTCATCATCTATCTGACCTTTTGGTTGAAAATGAGAATGCAGAGGTACATAGAAAATAATGGATCTGTGAGATTGCCGTCAGGAATATACCAGGCTGTTATGAGATACAAGAGATTTGTCCGGCAGTATGAACAGGAATGTGGCTGTGAGCCGTCTGAGTTGGCTTGTAGGGCTTTTCTTGGTGTAAGTGAAGAAGAACTCATGGATATACGAGAAAGCGCAAATAAAGCGAATGTGAGCAGTCTTGATTCTGTTGTCAGTCAGGATAATGATAAGATTGTCCTGCGAGATCTTATTGCGTCTGATCAGAATCTGGAAGAGGATGCAATTAAAAAGCGTGATCGGGAAATGATGCAGGAGGAACTGAACTATATCATTGATAATCTTCCGGATGAACAGAGGCGAGTGATCCAGGAGCATTATTTTGAACGGCGTACAATGAAGCAGATCGGAGAGCGAATGGGGTGTTCAGGAGCAAAGGCAGGCGATATTGAAAGAAAGGCTTTGAGAAAGCCCAGGTTGCCACATGTAAACCGGAAGTATAAAGAATATCATGAGCAGTACCTGACACCGTACCCGATCATGCACATTGGAATTGATAGTTTTCAGCGGACCGGCTACAGCGAAGTTGAAAGGGCTGTCCTTGGGTGGTAGATTGATATATTTTAATGTGTAAATCAAATGAACCCCCCGGATGAACCCGAGAGATCCACGGCGGCAGCGTGAAAAGCTTGATGAAATTTAATGTCTGAATGAATATAGCGTATAGTGAAGCAAGAGCGAACCAAGAGAAATTACAAACGAACAAAGGCTGAACCACGGGGAACTACGGGAGGTGATTGGAATGAAAGATAGGCAAAGAAGATTTGCGGACGAATATTTAATAGATCTGAATGCGGAAGCGGCAGCAGTACGGGCCGGGTATTCTCCGAGGTATGCAAGAGGAAATGCATATAAACTGGTTGCAAGAAGTGGCATCAAGGAATATATAGAAAAACGAATGGCTGAGAAAGAATCAGAGCTGATAGCTGATCAGAATGAGGTATTGAGATATTTGACTGCAGTAATGCGTGGAGAATCAACATCGGAAGAGATTATAGTCGAAGGTATTGGCGATGGTCGCAGTAAGGCAAGAAAGCTAGAGAAAACACCGTCTGAAAAGGATCGGTTGAAGGCAGCAGAGCTGATCGGAAAGAGATATGGTCTATTCACAGATAAGATTGAGACGGATGTTGATATGGACCTGAACATCACGATCGATTACGGTGATGAGTAGAAAGAGTGATCGGACTGCTGCCCCGGTGTCACTGTTATAACGAGATCCGGGAAGATTTTATATTATTCAGGATTAATACGGGATATTCCAAAAATATATTTTGAAATCAAAAAAGATGGTTGATTGCCTGCTGCCTGCATGATAATATACAGGCAGGGAAACCAAAAAGCCAGGCGGCTACCCTTCTTTACGGAGGGATAAAACGACCCTCCAGACGAAAGAAAGGAGGGCGATGCGATGGTTACATATTCTGATATGATTCAGTTTTGTATATTCATTGTTGCCCTTGTAGGTCTTTGCTATGGGATTTTCAAGGGCAAACGAAGATAGCCGCCACTACCGCAAATAGTGACGGCTATTGTACAATAGCTTAACATTATAATCAGGGGTAGCCGCTTGCGGTTTCCCTCTTCGTATTTTCAATATAGCATATCCGGCAGCAGGATGCAAGGGTGACATCAGAAGTTATACCGCTCTTGCCGGATATAGGCCGCTCTGGCCCCGATCGGACCTGGTGAAACCGGATCAGGTTATTTATCCTTTTCGACACATCCATCTATATGAATGAATTTCCCACAAGAAGAACAACGAAAATTTAGTGATTTGCGTCCTATCTGAAGAGTCTGAACCTGGACATCAGGACTCCCACAAAAAGGACATGAGCCAGGATCACCAGAAGCATGATAAGAAATAATGTTATCCAGCCAGGGAAATTTGTTCTTGGTTTTAGTCATTGCTATCGCATTCCGGTGTTTCAAAAATTCTTTTTGTGAATCACGTGTAATAGCTTTTAAATCAGCATTTAATAAATCACAGATAGTACACATTTCTTGAAATGAAAAGCTATCACGGTATAGTTTGTTGCTCATAGATTGCGGTTTGATATTAAGCTTATCAGCTAATTCATTAACACTTATGTGTCTCTCGGCTAACAACTGTTTAATAATTTTGGTGCCTGCCATTCCCGTTCCTCCTTTTGTAATACTCATTATTGATTATGATACCATGAATGAAAAATCAAATCAATATTGAGTATAAAATAATCTGTTTAGGGTATGTAACAATAAAAATATACTCAAAACGAGTAAAAACATATTGACATTATACTCAAAAAGTGAGTATAATATAATCAAGTTAAAGGAAAGCAAACGAACATCCCGAAAGGATGTGAAATCAAAGACCATATACCTGTGAGCGGCCCGGGTGCTTAGCAATAGTCAGGAAGATGACTTGATCGGAAGCTTCCCAAGACTTGAAAGAAAGGAGTACAGAGACTATGAAGTATGATCTGAAGAAAATCATGTTGAATGCCTGGAAGAATTACAGAAAACAGGATATCAGCTTTGCAGAGGCATTGCACAGACCTTGGTTATCAGCCAAAGCAGAAGAGATCAATGCAGAGCGCATTGAGATGAGCAAAGAGGCAGCAGGAGTGACCGAGGAGACAAATACATGGGCCGGATGGAAAAAGCTCGGATATGAAGTAATACACGGCTCAAGAGCATTGTTTGGATGCTCGTTGATCTGGGGTTCTAAAGGTGATGGAGCAGTATATAACGCCCGGTTCTTTGGCAGATCACAGGTACAAGAAGCAGTATAAAGAAAAAGCCCTTATCAGTGCTGCAACACCGATAGGGGCGGTATATGACTGGATTCCAGCCAACAACTACAATTATCATAGCATGGAGTCCGGGGAAAGGACAAGAGAAAAATGGCCTACAGAGGTAATTAATGAGAAACTGAAAGTAGAAGCGTGCAGAATTGGAGATCTGACAATGGATCAGGTAGAGAGCTTCTTAAAATTGTGGGGTGATGGAGAAAAGATTGAGACGTTGACATTATTTTCAAGACGGGACGGGACCATAGTCCTGAACAGGGATAATAAAAATTACCCATACTACAAGGATATTGTGGAGGCATATCTGGAATTTGATGAAGATACTAGGAAGAAAATGGAAGTGCCAGAAGGCGCAAGGGAGACGCTCAGAGTATTGGACAGAGCAATAGAACAGAGAAAACTGATAGAGGTACTTGATATGCTGAAATATAGTTACATTGGTGAGGTGCCCCGTGAGATTATACAGAGCATATTCCAGAAATATGATTCTGGGCTTATTGGTCTATGCCAGGTATTTATTTATGGTGTAATCGAGGGAAAGAGAGCAGAGAGCCAGGAGGAAAGCGCACAATGTATAGAATGGGTAATATGATAAATAAAGTAGCAGCAACAAAGCTGTTTGATGATAATTCTTGCCTGGTTGGTGATAGAGACGTGATTTTTGAAAGTGTCGCTAGAGAGTTGTTAGGTGGGGAATCAATAGAGTTTGCAAAAAAGAATGTGTACAAAAATAGAAAGAAGATTCAACGGGTATGGGATTGGAGACTATACGGCTTGTTATTTGACACAAAAGGAGTTCTTTTTGGCGATAACTTATCTAAATGTGAAAAAACAAAGAGATTTGGGTAATCAGAAAAAAATGGACATTGATATGTAGAATCATGACCGAGAGAGACGGCTTTATGAATACTATACATACTTCCCTCACCGCAGGCCTCCGGCGATACAGGAGGCAGTTACCAACAAAACGACAAATAAAGGAGAAAAAGATATGAGATTTAGTCAGATATTTTTGAAAATGAAATACAGTGCAGTTGTCAAGATTTATAAGGTTGTAAGATGTGATGCGAACGATGACAGAACCGTTATTGATGCCGGATATATCGGAATGTATAACAGGTATGATAAAGTACCGAAAGAAGTGTGGTCGGCTCATGTTTACACGATTGGAGCTGAGGCCGAGGATGTACTTTCTGTAATGATCGAGGATGAAAAATAAAGAACAAGAATGCCTGCCTTTCCGGGGAAGGTGCTACCAACCCGGAACCGGACGGCGGTGTATTTACATAACGAACGGATAAGGTGCAAAGGGTGCATACAAAACGACGAATGCAGAAACGTTCGGATAAGATGTGGATGTGCGACGTCGCACAAAATGAACTGATCGGAAAAATAAAACATCCAGACATTCAAGATATCTAAAAAGCAACTGAAAGAAGGTGACATAACAAAAAGCCCCAGGTGCGGCAACACCACGGGGCCAAACAGAAATAACCCAATACACACGATAAAGGGTCAACATGATTATAACTGTCATGTTGGCTTATTGCAATACTTGAACTTATGTTCAGAAAGGAGTAGAGCATGGCAGTTGATAAGAGAGGCAGAAAATTACCAAAAGGGATCAGACAGCGAGGAAATACATTTGAAGGGCGCTTTATGTACAGTGGAACAACTTACACAGTACAAGGCACGACAATAACTAAGGTTCAAAAAGATATGACTGAGCTTAAATATAAGTTGGAGCATGGAATATATGTGGTAAAGGATAAGATCACTCTGAATGAATGGTATAAAACCTGGTTGGGTTATAATAAGGACAAGTTAGAAAACTCCAGTAAAACACAAGGGGTTGCACTAATTTGGTCCTTATTTTTAACTCCCTGAAAAAGGGAAAAATAAGAAAGCGCTGTCATTCCAGAATATGAATTATTACAGATCCAGACGGGGAATGGATTTGTGTAAGACAAGAGTAAAAACAACAGAATTATTGTAATTATAGGACTGAATTAGCTCGCACGGAATATAGATTCCGGTTGTCTAATTCAGTCCTCTTTTGATTGACGACGATGAAAGGTGATGAAAAATGGCTAGAATTATTTCTATTGTAAACCAAAAAGGGGGAACGGGAAAATCCGCATGTACAGCTAATTTAGCAGTAGGATTAGCACAAAAGAATATGAAAGTGTTAATCGTTGATGCCGATCCACAGTCTGATGTATCCGCAGGATTTGGATATCGTGATTGTGATGAAAGTAATGAAACACTTACAGCTCTTATGGATACAGTAATGAAAGATGAAGATATTCCTTCAGACTGTTATATCAGGCATCAGGCAGAAGGAATAGACATTATCTGTTCTAACATTGGACTGGCAGGTACGGAAGTACAGTTGGTAAATGCAATGAGCAGGGAATATGTATTGAAACAGATTTTATATGGTATCAAGGATCAATATGATGCAATTATCATTGATTGTATGCCATCATTGGGAATGATCACAATCAATGCACTGGCTGCATCAGATGAAGTACTAATTCCGGTTGAAGCGTCCTACCTGCCAATCAAAGGATTGCAGCAGTTATTAAAAACAATCGGTAAGGTCCGTAAGCAAATCAATCCGAAGCTGCAAGTCGGTGGAATTCTGTTTACGATGGTCGATGCTCATACGAATGATGCCAGGAATAATATGGAACTTCTCAGAAATGTATATGGAAGTCAAATTCATATTTTCGATAATTATATTCCATTTTCTGTAAGAATGAAGGAAGCAGTCAGAGAAGGACAGAGTATTTTCTTTTATGATCCGAAAGGCAAAGCTACAGAAGCTTATCGGAGAGTGACGGAGGAGGTGCTGAAAGATGCCATCTAAAAAAAGAGAAACTCCCATTTCCTTACAGCCGCTTGATGCATTGTTTGGAACAAACGAAGAGACAACCAATGGAATTAGTGAGATAGCAATAGGAAGTCTTCATCCATTTACGAATCACCCGTTTCAAGTAAGAGATGATAAGAAAATGGAAGAATTAGCAGAAAGTATTACACAATATGGCGTGTTGGTTCCTGGTATTGTGCGTTTGAGAGAGTCCGGTGGTTATGAGCTGGTAGCTGGTCATCGGCGAAAACGAGCATGTGAACTTGCTGGACTAGAGAAAATGCCGGTTATCATCAAAGATCTTACGGATGATGAAGCGACGGTAATTATGGTAGATTCCAACATTCAACGAGAAGAGCTGCTGATCAGCGAAAAAGCATTTGCTTATAAAATGAAATATGAGGCGTTAAAGCGTCAGGGAAAACGCTCTGATTTAACTTCTTGCCAAGTTGGCAAGAAGTTGGCGGCAGAAGAAGTCAGTCAGAATACAGGAGATAGTTCCAGACAGATTCTTCGATATATTCATCTGACAGAGTTAATAGCAAAGCTATTAGAATTGGCAGACGAGAAAAAGCTTCCCTTTAACACTGCTGTTGAAATTTCATATTTGAGAAATGAAGAACAACAGGTGTTACTTCAGTATATGAGTAATCACAATATGGTACCGTCCATGAAGCAGGCAAAGGAATTGAAACAGATTTCAAAAGAGCGGATGTTGACGTATTCAGAGATTGATCAGATTTGCATGAATGAAAGTACTGAAAAAGTTCAGGTGCAGATTCCGGCGAAGAAATTGAAACAATATTTTCCAGAGACATATACAAAGACTCAGATGGAAGAAATTATATTTAAGCTTCTGGCATCGTGGGCAGAAAGAGAGGGTAAAGAATGAGCAATGAAGATACGGTAAGTAGAATACAAGCCTATCTGAAAAAGATAGAAAAGATACGTGTTAAACGGATGAAAAGAGAGAAGTTTGAACATTTGTTGAAAACATTAGGATTATCAGCAGGAAGAAAGTGAAAGTATGGCTTTAAAAATTGTACGAAGATATGATGCGAACGGAAGGGAGCTTACGGAGAAAGATTTGGAAACCTTTCGATTGGATTCTCCTGTGGTTAGAGAAATATTGGCAAACCTTAATCGGGAGGTGGCGGAAGGAATCAGACAGAAGGAGAAAAAAGGTGACGATTGAAGACGTAATTAAAAAATCAATTCTGCCGCTGGCATTTATGGTATTCTGGTTTTGGATGACAAAAACAATTATGAAAGTCAGTGGTCAGACGGATTGGTTCTGGTGGATATTTATTGCCGGATTGCCATTTGGAATACATAAAATGCGGCTGATTCTAATCCCTAGAGGAATGGATACCACAGCAACGCTTGGTATGGCTGCATTAAGTGTCATCATTGGAGCTTTGATTGGATGTATCATGATTCCAGTGTATGTAATCCGTGCGGTATATGTTTTCTTACGATATATCATCGGAAAATAATTGAATATTTGATAAGAGGCAGGTTTGCGAAAATAAAATCGTAAGCTTGCCTCTTTTTTTGTACCAAAAATCAAGCAATTCAGGGGAAATCCCTTTTGCAGATATATATACTCGGAGGATTTTTAAGATGAGAGAGCGAATTGAAAGTAAGCATGTAACAAAAGAAATCAAAAGTCAGATGCCAGTGATTCCGGTGGAAATTGTTAAAGAAAGAGGCTGTACGTTCTGCCCGTATTATCTGGGAAATTATGAGAAACAGCCACGCTGTATGATGAAAACCTGTGCCTGGGATGATGAAAATGAACGTTTCCATCCAGTTCTTCGTGGACTAATTCCATTTTACAAAGAGAAGATGGAAAAAGCAGAAGTGAAGTTCTTGGCAATGAAAAAGATTTACACAACGCTGTTAGGAATGTTTGCCGATGAAATGAAGCAGGAAGAGTTGGAAAAAGATGAATGTTACGGATGTGCCTATGGAAAATGTGGACCATGTATCGGTATCTGTTACAAATCAATGAAAGCATAGGAGGGTTAAGCCAATGAATACAACAGTTATTTCCGGGCGATTGGTAAGAAATCCCGGATACAACGAAGTGGAGAATGAAAAAGGACTTCATAAGATTGCCAAGTTTGTTCTGGCAGTTAGAAGGAATTATTCCGATGAAGTCAGTTTCATTCCGGTAAAGGCTTTTGCAAAGAAAGCAGAATTTGCCAGAGATTATCTGATGCAGGGAACGAAGGTCATGGTGGAAGGCGAGATTGTCACAGGTAATTATGAAGATAAGGATACCGGGAAAAAGATCTATACCACTGAAGTGTATGCAAACCGGATTGAATTCGCAGGTGCAAAAATGGTTGACAGACCACCGTTTCCAGAAGATGCGGAAGGGTTCTTAGAGATACCGGAGGGCATGGAAGAAGAAATGCCGTTTAGATAGAGGAGGATAAAAGATGGTTTCAGTAGATCAGGCGTATATGGTAGGGCATATGAAAAATGCCGATGGAAGTATCAATAACAAAAATGTAGTGCTGTCAGCAGCATGTGAAGCAGCGGAACTGTTCCAGTGCATGATGTCAGTAAACCAGAAACTAGAGGACTGGCAGAGATTTAATCACACTTTGGAGATGCATCTTAGAAGTGTGGAATGTGAGAAAATCCATGATATCTGTCAGGCGGTATATGGAATGAAACATCCGTCCGATGAACTGGAAGGATTGTATCTGGCAAGAGAGGATTAACAGATATGCCTGCTGTACTATCAGGTATTTGTAGGTATGCTGGAAATCAATATTACTTCAGCCGAAGTGCTGTACAAAAAGAAGGAGGAAATAATCAATGAGTAAGATGGAGTATATGCCGGTAGATTGTTTGCAGGTGCCAAAGATGCTGTTCCAGGTGGAAGAATTCAAAAATCTATCAAATACAGCAAAAATTTTATACAGCTTATTTCTGGATCGTTTGAAATTTGCGGTGCAGAATGGCTGGGTAGATCATAATGGAGATCTGTTTGTTATCTATCCAAAAAGCGAAATGAAGAAAGATCTGAATACGACTCGATATGGCGTAGATCAGGCAGTACAGGAACTTGTTAAGATTGGAAAGCTGGTGCGTATTGTTCAAAACGATGGAAAGGCGAACCACTTTTATATCAATGATATTTATGAAAATGAGATGGAGGAAGAATCAATGATGACATTAGACAGAATTATGGCAAATATGCAGATGGAAGAAAGAGAAATTATCATGGATAAGATGGTGGCAGCATCCAGAGATATTCTGGGAACAATTGCAGATATGGGATATCTGGATGAATATGAGACACCACTGACTCCTATGGAAGAGCGTGGCTATTACGATGAAGAAGGTAATCTTGATATTGATGCCGTAGAAGCCGATAGCTATGAGTTTGGCATGGATCTGGCATTTGGCGTGTTATCTGTTTATGAAGGAAAGCCTGAACGTGTGCTGGAAATTCAGAAATATGTAAATGAGCAGTATGAGTGCTGCTCTAATAAGAAGTTTATGAAAGTTCTGGAAACAATCGCACGAATGAATGGAAACGAGGAGGTTTATATCGAGGATATGTATGCCTGCAATAAAGAGGCAAGGAATTATTATCTGAGTGAGTTAATGATGTGCTTCAACTTTGTGTTTAATGAGATGTGTCATGGAACTGGCAGTGCAGCAGGGTGTGATTTTAATAATGAGGAAGAATAGGAAATAAGCTATGGCAGATTTTGAATATTTCAGAGCAGAAGAATCTGACCAGTTTTCTTTCTTTCGGATACCAAAAGCTCTGTTCACAGAAAAAGAGTTTGCAAGCCTGTCCACAGACGCAAAACTCCTTTACGGAATTCTGCTTGATCGAATCAGCCTATCCAAGAAAAATGGCTGGATTGACGGTGATGGTTATGTCTATATTATTTACACGATTGCAGAATTGCAGGAGCTGTTGCGAATGTCGCATACGACAGTGACAAAGCTTCTTTATGAGCTTGACAGTGTGCATGGGATTGGATTGATCGAACGGTATCGGCAGGGGAATAATCGTCCTTCTGTCATATATGTGAAAAATTTTGTGAAACGGAGCAGAGGAAAGCCCGTAAGATACTTTGCTTCTGGAACGCCAGAAACTGGAAATCCAGACTGCAAGGAATTGGAAATCCGGATTGCAAGAAACTGGAAGTCCGGAACGCAAAAAAATAGAAGTCCGGACTGCAAGAATCTGGATGGAAGTAATACTAAGATAAATAAGACTGAAAAGAATCATACTGATAAGAGTAAGGGCAATACTCCCGCTTTGGAAGAAAAATTCAGTCTAAATGGGAGATTTAAAAATGTTGTTCTGTCGGAAGCAGAACTGCAGGAGTTGATGACGCTATTTCCATGGGATTACCAGAAACGGATAGATCATCTTTCTGTTTATATGAAATCCAGTGGAAAAGAGTATCAGAATCATTTTGCAACAATCTGTCTTTGGTCAGAACGAGATGGAGCCAGGGCAGGAAGGGATAAATATGAATTTCAGGAAGGAGAAAGCCTGTGATGGAAAATAAAGTAACAGCAGATTATCTGGACAAAGAGGGATGTCTTCATTGTGGCATCTGTGGAAAAAGAAAACAGATGAAAGTCAGTCTGATGGGATTTGAGCATGTAGTATCCTGTTTGTGCGAATGCGAGGTAAAAGCCAGACAGGAACTTGATGAGAAGATGCAGCGGGAAGAAGCACAGCGGCAGCTTTATCAGAGAAAATCCGTCGGACTTCGGGAAAGAAGATTCTGGGAATGGAAATTTGAAAATGACAATGGAAGCAACAGAAGACACTAATTGCCAGGCAGTATGTAGAAAACTGGACAAATATGAAGAGAAAAAATGTAGGATTGCTTTTGATGGGACCAGTTGGAACCGGGAAAAGTTTCTTTGCAGGCTGTATTGCAAATGCACTTTTGGAACAGGGAGAACGTGTTATGATGACGAATTTTTCCAGGATCTTAAATGAAATGACCAGCTATCAGGCAGATAAGAATCAGATCATACAAAATCTTGTGGATTATCCGCTGCTGATTATTGATGATTTAGGAATAGAACGAAATTCCGAGTTTGCTTTGGAGCAGGTCTATAATGTGATAGATAGCCGCTATTGTAAAATGCTTCCGCTGATCGTAACAACGAATCTGGGACTGAATGAAATGAAATCCACAGATTTAGATACTGCCCATCAGCGTATTTATAGCAGAATACTTGAAATGTGTGTTCCCATCTATTGTGGTGGAGAAGATAAGAGAAAAGAAGAAGGGACAGAAAAACTCGTACAGGTACAGAGCCTGATTACCGGTTAATCTGTCCTTTTTTATTGAAAGGGGGTGATTGCCATGATTACAGATCTGGACAGCAGTTAAATCGCTGAAAGGAGGGAAAAGTCATGCAGGAAGAGGTAACTCAGAAAACGGTCACGTTCTGTATTCGGACTACCAAAATCACAGCAGACCTGTTGAGAAAGGTTCTTGCTGCGTATCTGCGGCATCATAAGCAGAAATCGGTAGAGAAGAAAGCACAGAAAAATCAGCCGAAACAGGGAAAGGTCACGGTAAAAGAGCTGGCAAAGCAGAATGCCGGGATGGTCAATATCGAGATCACGAACAAAAATATCAAGTCCTTTGAACGCTATGCCAGAAAATACGGAATTAACTATGCTCTGAAAAAAGGACAAGAGCAAAGAGCCGCCGGTTTATCTGGTGTTTTTTAAGGGACGTGATCAGGATGCCCTAAATGCTGCTTTTCGTGAGTTTTCCCAGAAACAGATTCAAAAAGCGAATAAGCCTTCGATTCACAAGCGTCTGGCAGCTTACCGGGCAATGATGCCAAAGAAGACGAAGGACAAAGTAAAGAACCGGCATCAGGAGCAGAGTCGATGAAGAAGCAGATCGGCAAACCTCTGATGCAGAAGTGGAAGAATAAGATCGGGGGCAGGCTGTCCGCCCTGGATAAAAAGAAACTGGTTCTTACAAATCTCCCTTATGCTCTGGCTGCTTTCTATGCAGACCGGGCATTTTTTCTTTACCGGAATAGTCCGGGAGAAGATATGGGGAACAAACTCTTATATGCTATGGAACACGCAGATCGGATTTTTGCTGGTTTTGTGTTAAGCAATAACTGGAAAGATCTGCTAGCAGGTATTACGGTTGCAGTTGTTCTGAAAGTGCTGGTCTGGCAGAAACAGGCAGACGCAAAGAAATTAAGGAAAGGCATCGAGTATGGTTCAGCCAGATGGGGAACCGCAGAGGATATCAAGCCTTATATGTCGGAAGATCCATGGATGAACATTCCATTGACAGCAACAGAAGCACTGACCATGGAGAGCAGACCGAAGCAGCCAAAGTATGCAAGAAATAAAAATATAGTGGTCATCGGCGGCAGTGGTTCCGGTAAGACACGTTTTTTCGTTAAGCCGTCAGTCATGCAGATGAACTGTTCCATGGTCATTACAGATCCGAAAGGTACTTTGATTGAAGAGTGCGGGAAGATGTTAGCAAAGGGACCACCTAAGAAAGATAAGAATGGAAATATTATGAAAGATAAATCTGGAAAAGTGGTACATGAGCCATATGTGATTAAGGTTCTGAATACCATCAATTTTTCCAAGTCCCTTCATTACAATCCATTTGCTTATATACGGTCTGAAAAGGATATCCTGAAGCTGGTAACGACAATCATTGTTAATACCAAAGGCGAAGGGGAAAAAGCTTCCGAAGATTTTTGGGTGAAAGCAGAGAGGCTGTTCTACACCGCACTGATTGCTTTTATCTGGTATGAAGGTGATGAAGAGGAAAAGAATCTGAATACTCTTCTGGATCTTTTGAATGAAAGCGAAACCCGTGAAGAGGATGAAACTTACCAGAATCCAGTGGATATGATGTTCCAGGAACTGGAAGAAAGAGATCCGCAGCACTTTGCGGTCAGACAGTATAAAAAATACAAAATGGCGGCTGGAAAGACAGCGAAAAGTATTTTGATATCGTGTGGGGCCAGACTTGCCCCATTTGACATCGCAGAGCTTCGAGAAATCATGTCTTATGATGAAATGGAATTGGATAAGATCGGGGATAGGAAAACAGCCTTGTTTTTGATTATGTCCGATACAGATACAACCTTCAACTTTGTGATTGCGATGCTGCAGTCACAGCTTTTCAATTTGCTTTGTGATAAGGCAGACGATGTATATGGTGGAAGACTTCCGGTGCATGTGCGTGTCATCGCTGATGAGTTTGCCAACATCGGACAGATTCCTCAGTTTGACAAGCTGATTGCAACCATCCGAAGCAGGGAAATCTCTGCTTCTATTATTTTGCAGTCACAGAGTCAGCTAAAGGCAATGTACAAGGATAGTGCAGATACCATTCTGGGTAACTGTGATACTACACTATTTCTTGGTGGAAAAGAGAAAACTACCTTAAAGGAAATGAGCGAACTTCTGGGTAAGGAAACCATTGATCTGTATAACACTTCGGAAACGAGGAGCAATCAGAAGTCCTTTGGATTGAATTACCAGAAAACAGGCAAACAGCTGATGACAGAAGATGAGATTGCAGTCATGGATGGAGGAAAATGTATCCTGCAGATCCGTGGTGCCAGACCATTTTTCTCGGACAAATATGATATCACGAAACACAAAAATTATCGGTTTCTTGCAGATGAAAATGAGAAAAACCGATACAAAGTAGAAAAAGAGTTAAATCCGCAGTACACACCGAAATCTGAAGAAGAGGTGGAAGTAATTCAGGTGGAGCTGTCGGAGTAACCATGGGAATGAACGAAAAATAATGAGGAAAGGAATAACTGACATTAGGTGCGCCGGCTTTTTAGTCGGTGTTTTTTCATTCCCGTAAACACCTGAAAGAAGTCAGTTTTGGTGAATGTATATGGCATTTTTTAGCAGTGCAATTACAACTTTAAAAACTCTTGTAGTCGCAATCGGCGCAGGTCTTGGCGTGTGGGGTGTCGTAAACCTTCTGGAAGGATATGGAAATGACAATCCCGGCGCTAAGAGCCAGGGCATCAAACAGCTGATGGCTGGTGCCGGAATCATGCTGCTGGGAACTACCCTGATTCCACAGCTGGCAACATTGTTCTCTTAAGAGGAGTGGTAGATGAACACCATCATTGAGAGAATTACGGAAGCGATAAAGGATATCCTGATCGGGCTTATCAAGTCAAGTTTGGATAACATGTTCACGTCTGTCAATGAGCAGGTGGGAACCATAGCCGGGCAGGTGGGACAGACACCGCAGGGATGGAATGCCGGAATCTTCAATCTGATCCAGAACATTTCCCAAACGGTGATTGTCCCCATTGCAGGACTGATCATCACATTTGTCCTGTGCTATGAACTGATTACGATGGTAACGCAGAAAAACAATTTCCATGAATTTGAGACTTATAACATTTTCCTCTGGATCTTCAAAGCGTATGTAGCCATTTATCTGGTGACAAATACGTTCAATATCACGATGGCGGTCTTTGATGTTGGCCAGCATGTGGTCAACAATGCAGCCGGGGTGATATCAGGAAACACTGCGGTGGATGCAACAGAAGCAATTACACGGATTGTGGATGCCCTGGAGGATATGGAGTTAGGGGATTTGTTCCTGCTATCCATGGAAACGATGTTGATCAGTGTTACCATGCACATTCTGTCAATTATCATTACGGTAATCTTGTACGGAAGAATGATAGAAATTTACCTTTATACTTCCATAGCACCAATTCCGTTTGCCACCATGACCAATAAGGAATGGGGTAATATCGGAAACAACTATTTAAAAGGCTTGTTCGCACTGGCATTTCAGGGATTCTTCATGATGGTCTGTGTGGGAATTTATGCAGTTTTAGTAAATGCAATGACCATATCCAGTGATCTTCATGCAGCTATGTTTTCAGTAGCGGCTTATACCGTGATTCTTGCATTTTCATTATTCAAGACCGGAAGCCTTAGCAAATCAATATTCAATGCCCATTAGCGGGCAGGAAAGGAGCGCATACCATGGCGTATGTACCAGTACCAAAAGACCTTACCAAGGTCAAAACAAAAGTAGCGTTAAATCTGACAAAGCGGCAGCTGATTTTCTTTTCACTTGCCGCAGTTGTGGGAATTCCGTTTTATCTGGTCATGAGAAAACCAATCGGTTCCAGTATCGCAGCCATCTTGATGGTAACGATCATGCTTCCGTTTTTCTTCATGGCAATGTATGAAAAAGACGGACTTCCCTTTGAAAAAGTGGTGGCAAATATCATTCGACAGAAGTTTATCTGTCCGGCAGTAAGACCATATAAGACAGAAAATTTTTATCAGGAGATTTCCACCCTTGTGAAAAAGGAGGGTGTGCTGGATGGCAAAAAAGACAAAGCAGGAGACTCAGCAGGAGCGTCTGTCCCTGGCGGAAAAAAGAAACCGTCAGGAAAGAAGAAACAAAAAAAGCAGAAAAGAAAGAGAACAGGAAAAGCGTAAGAAGAAACAGGAACGGGACCGCAGGAAACAGAAAAGCATTCCTACAACTGCACAGCAGAGTATTCCGTATATTCGGATGCTGCAGGATGGTATCTGCCAGGTGACAAAGACCTTTTTCTCCAAGACGATTCAGTTTTACGACATCAATTATCAGCTTGCTCTAAACGAGGATAAGACCACGATATTTGAGAATTACTGTGATTTCTTAAATTACTTTGATTCTTCCATCAGTGTGCAGCTGTCCTTCATCAATCAGCAGGTGGATGTGGCAGAATTTGAAAAAAGTATTGATATTCCGGATCAGAACGATGACTTCAATGCCATTCGTGAAGAGTACCGTACTATGCTGAAAAATCAGCTTTCCAAAGGAAATAATGGTCTGGTGAAGACAAAGTATATCACTTTTGGAATCGAAGCAGAAAGCCTGAAGGTGGCAAGACCAAGGCTTGAAAGAATCGAAACGGATATCTTAAATAACTTTAAGATTCTGGGAGCACAGGCACATTCTTTGAATGGTCTGGAAAGGCTGGAGATTCTGTATCATGTGTTCAACCAGGATCGGATTGAACCATTTAAGTTCCAGTACAAGATGCTTCCGGAAACCGGATTAAAGACCAAAGATTTTATTGCACCGACTTCCTTTAACTTTTCCAAGAATCAGACATTTTTGATGGGAAGAACGATGGGAAGTGTGAGTTACCTTCAGATTCTTGCACCGGAGCTTACAGACCGGATGCTTGCAGATTTCTTGGATGTGGATGACAGCATCAATGTTAACATTCATATCCAGTCCATTGATCAGAGTTCTGCGATCAAGATGATCAAGAGTAAGATTTCAGATCTTGATAAGATGAAGATCGAAGAGCAGAAGCGTGCGGTACGTTCCGGTTATGATATGGACGTGCTTCCATCGGACCTTGTGACTTATGGCGAAGAGGCGAAGAATCTGCTGGAAGATCTGCAGTCCAGAAATGAGAGAATGTTCCTTGTAACGGTTCTGGTAATGAATACCGCAAGGAAGCGTCAGAAGCTGGATAACAATATTTTCCAGGTGCAGGGGATCGCACAGAAATATAACTGTTCCTTAAAACAGCTGGATTATCAGCAGGAAGCAGCACTCATGTCCTGTATTCCGCTTGGAGTCAATCGAATTGAAATTCAGAGAGGGCTTACCACATCTTCAACGGCGATCTTCGTGCCATTTACGACACAGGAACTGTTTCAGGAAGGGGAAGCTCTTTATTATGGATTGAATGCATTATCCAACAACATGATCATGGTTGACCGGAAACGTCTGAAGAACCCGAATGGACTGATTCTTGGTACACCAGGTTCCGGTAAGTCTTTCTCAGCAAAGAGGGAAATTACAAACTGCTTTCTGATTACAGAAGACGATATCATTATCTGTGATCCAGAAGCCGAATATTCGGCACTTGTGCAGGCACTGTATGGGCAGGTGGTAAGAGTTTCGCCGGTATCTGGCCAGTATATCAATCCAATGGATCTGAACCTGAACTATTCCGAGGAAGATAATCCACTGTCACTGAAAGCAGATTTTATTCTGTCTTTGTGTGAGCTGATTGTTGGAGGAAAGAATGGACTGGAGCCGGTAGAAAAGACCATCATTGACCGCTGTGTACGGTTAGTATATCAGGAATATCTTGCCGATCCAGTGCCGGAGAAGATGCCAATCCTGGAGGATTTATATAATCTTCTGAGAAAACAGGAAGAGCCGGAAGCACAGCGACTGGCCACTTCGTTGGAAATCTATGTTACAGGTTCTCTGAATGTGTTTAACCATCAGACAAACGTGGATATTAATAACCGTATTGTCTGCTTTGATATCAAGGAACTTGGTAAGCAGTTGAAAAAGATTGGGATGCTTGTCATTCAGGATCAGGTCTGGAACAGGGTAACAATGAACCGTTCTGCTCATAAGTCCACCAGATACTATGTGGATGAGTTCCATCTTCTTTTGAAGGAAGAGCAGACCGCAGCTTATAGTGTGGAGATATGGAAGAGATTTCGTAAATGGGGTGGTATTCCAACTGGAATCACCCAGAATATAAAAGATTTATTGTCTTCCAGGGAGATAGAGAATATATTTGAAAATTCAGATTTTATTTATATGCTGAACCAGGCTTCCGGAGACAGGCAGATTCTGGCAAAGCAGCTGAATATCTCACCAACCCAGCTGTCCTATGTAACCAACAGTAATGAGGGGGAAGGACTTTTGTTCTATGGAAATGTCATTATCCCATTTGTAGACAGATTCCCGAAGAATTCCCTCTATAAAATCATGACAACCCGCTTAGAGGAGACTTCTGAAGCAGGTTAAATCAAAGGAGAAAACAATGTTACGAGCAATTTCATATGTATTAACTTTTAGTGGCGGTGCTGTTTTCGGCATCGCTTTTCTCTGCTTATTACAGGCAGGGAAAGGGTATCCGAAGAAGGAGGAGTAAGTAGTGGCAGAACAGAGAATGAAAGTCAGGGACAAGAAAGTCCAGAAGATGACCAAGGATGGGCTGGTGGAAGAAAACCTGACAGATAAATCTTCTGTTCGTGTCAGTAACCGTGTCGGTGATGTGCAGATGGGAAGAAAACAGGGGGAAAAAGAAGAAAACCTTGTGGATAAGTCTCCCCGCCAGTCTGAACGGAGTGGGAAAAATATTCGACCCTCTGTGCAAAAATCCAGGGATGCACCGGAACTGATACGGACAGAGAAGCAAAGTGAGGATTTTGGACAGAGTAGTAAGCAGCAAAATAGAAAAAGAATCCGTGCTGAAGTCGGAAAAGAATCCAGACTTGCAGAAAAATCCGAAGCCGGACAGTCAGGGAGACTGAAAGAAAAACGTGCTGATCTATCAGAAAACAGAGGAGACAGCCGGAGAAATCAGACAGGTGGCAGCAAAAAGCCAAAACAAAAACAACGTTTGAAGTTTGCTTATGAGGAAACTGGTGCTTCTGTGAAAAATGACAAAGATATGGAGAAATTGAACCAGATGGATACGGATGGAGTCAATTTCCGCCATCAGAAACAGAAAGAAAAAGCCAAAAAGTTTTCTTATGAAGAAGCAAGAAAGAGAAAGGAAGCAAAGCAGCATTCCAAGAAAAGGCACAGGTCTATCAGGCAAATGAAGGAGAGGGTTCTGGAAAGAAGAAATCCCGTCTGAAGTTTGGGGAAGGGGAATCTGTGAAAACAGAAAAAGCTTTTGTTGTTAAGAAAGCAGGAAGTGCAACTTCCGCAGCATTGCACCGTGAGATCAGTAAAAATGAAGACGATAATGCGGCAGTAGAAGGTGCCTATAAGTTGGAAGAAGGCTGCGAAGGTATTTACCGGCTGGAACAGAGAAGTGCCAGACGAAGGAAACAGAGGGCATCCAGAAAAAGAAGCAGACTTGAAAGACAGGCAGAGAAACAGACACAGGCGGCAGCCCGTCAGGAGCAGAAGAAGCTAAAAAAACAGATTCAGAAGCAACAGATCAAACGGGATTATGCCAAAGCAAAGCGAAGTGAACAGACCGTAGGTACAGCTACAAAAGGTACGATTGATTATATCAAGAAGATTGGCGGCAAAGTGACCAATTTCTTTAAAGAAAACCGGAAGTGTATATCAGTGTGGCAGTTCTGATCGGATTGATGTTTCTGATTATAACGAATGTCACGTCATGCTCTGCAGTGTTTTTACAAAATGTGATCACTTACACGGGAACCAGTTATCTGTCATCGGATCAAGCAATCCGGGAAGCGGAACTGTATTATACACAGCTGGAAGCTAATCTGCAGGAGCGGATCAACAACATGGAATCTGAAGAACCGGGACATGAGGAATACCGATATAACATCGGACCTATTGAGCATGATCCGTTTATCCTGATCAGTTATCTGTCAGCAAAGTATGAGGAATTTACTTTTGAACAGGTCAAGCCTGAGCTGGATGCATTGTTTACAGAGCAATATCATCTGACTACTGAAGCAGTCAATGAAACTGTGACAGAGACAGCAACAGTAAGAGTTGGAGAACCGTTGGGACAGGTTGTAACAAGCGGATATTGTAACTGTCCAATCTGTTGTGGTATTTGGAGTGGAGGACCGACTGCCAGTGGAGCATATCCAACAGCCAATCATACCTTAGCAGTAGATGCTTCCAATCCGTTTGTTCCAATGGGAACAAAGGTGGTCATGAATGGTGTCGAATATACGGTAGAAGATACCGGAGCTTTCGCAAGATACGGTGTACAGTTTGATGTCTATTATGACAGTCATGCGGCAGCATCCGCACATGGACATCAGACATGGGAATGTTATCTGGCAGATGATAATGGAAGCCAGGAAGTGGAAGTGACCAGGACAAGAGATGTAGATGTGCTGAATGTCACCTTAAATAGTGGAAACCTGATGTCGATCTGTCAGGACAGGCTGGGATTTTTTCAGAAAGAACTGTTCAGTGCCTATAACGATACGAAAGGTAATTTACAGATGTTTGCGACACCGGTTGATTTTAACTGGTACTCCAGTGTGACCAGCTATTATGGATACAGGATTCATCCAATATCAGGAGCAAATCAGCTTCATAATGGTATGGATATCGGAGCACCGGAGGGAACAAAAGTAATGGCAGGGCTGACCGGAACGGTTACAACTTCTGCTTATAACGACAGCTATGGCAATTATGTTGTGATCAAGGACAGTAAAGGCTATGAACTGCGGTATGCACATTTAAGCAGCCGGAGTGTATCAGAAGGTGCATCCGTCACGAAAGATGATGAAATTGGTCTTGTAGGAAATACTGGAAATTCCACAGGAAGCCATCTTCATATTGAACTTCTGAAAAATGGAGAGCGCTTAAACCCTATCTTTTATCTGGAAACTGGAGAAGGGGCAGGCTTTGGCGGCAATGAATACACCAGTGAAGCGGCACAGCGTTTGTTGAACGAAGCAGCGAGATATCTGGGAACACCGTATGTGTGGGGTGGATATTCTCCAAGTGGATTTGATTGTTCTGGATTTGTAAGTACTGTCTGACAAACTCTGGTGTAAGGAATACAGGAAGATTAACTGCACAGGGACTGTATGATATTTGCACGCCGGTATCTCAGTCGGAGCGCAGCCGGGAGATCTGATCTTCTTTACTGGCACTTATGACGCAGGGGAGCCGGTAACGCATATTGGAATCTATGTAGGCAATGGTCAGATGATCCATTGCGGTCATCCGGTGCAGTACACGTCCATCAATTCACCATATTGGCAAAGCCATTTTTATGGATTCGGACGCTGGTAAAGAAAAAGGGCGGTGCATCAGCCGTCCGGAAAGGAGAAGAGATGAAAAGTCTTGAAAAAGCTACGGCTGACTATGAGAAAGCCAAGGAGAAAAATGGAAGCTTCCAAAGCCAGATATGAAGCAGACTTAAAGCGTTTCAAGGCTGCGGAGATTGCCAAAACAGAAGCGGAAAATCTGGAAATTGTAAGAATTATCCGTGCGATGGATATGAGTATTCCAGAATTGGAAGCTTTCAAAAAGAGAATGAAAAATGAACTGCCCGGCAGGGTAGAGATACAGAAGGAGGAAACAAAAGCCGATGATGAATCTGGAAAAAATGAAACAGAAGAAGAGAACAATTACTAAAAGCAGGGTAAAAAAGAGCTTGCTTGCAGCAACGACATTTCTTTGCCTGACAACACCTTTGCTCCAGACACAGACTGCTTATGCAGCTGAGAATACCGCGCCTGCAATCACGATTGAGAAACCGGATGGCTGGAAACAGGGAGAAACAACCATTGCTGTTACGGTGGATGCTAGTCATATGTCGGAAGGTTTCTCAATAGCAAAGATTGAAGCAAAAGCAGGAAAAGATGGAAGCTGGCAGGATGTAACCGGAAGTGGAAGTATCACGATCACTGGAAATCAGACAGTGTATGTGCGTGTGACAGATGGTGAGGGGAAGGTCTATGAGCAGAATCGCTCTATTAAGTGTTATGACACGGAAAAGCCTACACTCTCTGCTTCCCTGACAGATGGTGTGCTGACGATTCAGGGGAATGATACAGTATCCGGGATTACTGCGGTAACAGTCAATGGCACCACTTATACAGATCTGAAGGATGGAATGCTGAGAGTGCAACTGACACAGAAAGATTTTACAACAAAACAGATTGAAATCACGGTAACGGACGGTGCTGGAAATACTTCTGAAAAGTATGTGTTGCAGAATCCTTATTATGAATGGGCAAAGAAGCAGGCAGAGAAACAGAAAACTTCAAGTGACAGTAATGGTGCAATGGCAACCACGACCAGTGCAGATGCAACGGGAACTGAGAAAAACAACGACTTCTCCACTTCCGCAGGATGCACAGGCTTCTGAGCCAACAGATGCAAAAGGGACCGTGGATGATCGGACAGTAACAGGTATTGAGAAACAGCTTAATAAAGAAGGCGAGACGGCAGAATCCGTTACCAAAACAGCTACGGAAGGAACAAAAGAGTTTTATACCATTTCAACAAAGAGTGGTAAGATTTTCTATCTGATTATTGATAATTCAAAATCTCAGGATAATGTGTATTTCCTTACCGAAGTCAGTGAGAAAAGATCTGATGAACTTCACACTTTCTAATTCGGTGACACTTCCGGAAGTAGATACTGTTTATGCAGAACCAGAGAAAAAAGCAGAGGAAGAAAAGCCGGAAACGACAGAGTCATCTGAGAAAGATAAGGTAGAGGATGACATCCAGATGCCGGAAGATAAAAGTTCATTTGGAACGTATCTTTTGATCGTACTGGTTGCAGTCGGAGCTGCGGCAGGAGGATATTACTTCAAAGTCTATAAACCAAAGCATGAATATGATGACGAAGATGAGATGGAAGAGGATGAAGATGAATCCGAAGATTCAGAGTCAGAAAAACGGGAAGTAGACGATGCAGATGAGCAGGAAGAAAGTGCAGAACCGGAAATCCTGAGAGATGAAGATTTCAATGATGATGTACTGGAAGATGAAGAAGAGGAGTAGGAGTAAATGAAATTAGTGATTGCAGAAAAGCCATCGGTTGCGATGGCACTGGCTTCGGTACTGGAGCCAGAACAAGAAAAGATGGCTACGTGGAGGGAAACGGTTATATCGTTTCCTGGTGCATAGGACATCTAGTTGGATTATGTGATGCATCGGAATACGATGAAAAATATAAAAAATGGAGATATGAAGATCTGCCGATTGTGCCGGAATGCTGGAGACACAAGGTTTTGGATGGCACAAAGAAGCAGTACGGAATCTTGAAGAAACTGATGAGAGATTCCAATGTAGATGAAGTGATCTGTGCTACTGATGCAGGACGTGAAGGTGAGTTAATCTTTCGCCTGGTGTATGAGCAGGCAGGATGTAAAATGCCGATGAAGCGACTCTGGATCTCTTCTATGGAAGAACAGGCAATTAAAGATGGATTTGCGTCATTAAAAGACGGTTCGTGTTATGACAGTCTCTATCAGTCAGCACTTTGCAGGGCAAAGGCAGACTGGCTGGTGGGAATCAATGCGAGCCGTCTTTTTTCCGTTCTGTATAACCAGAATCTGAAAGTCGGAAGAGTGCAGACACCAACACTTGCCATGATCGTGGATCGAAATCAGAAGATCAAGGAATTTACCAAAGAGAAATATTATATGGCTCATATCAAATTTGACGATATGGATGCGGTTACAGAGCATTTTCAGAAAAAAGAAGATGCAGATAGAGTGGCTGCAGAGTGCAAGGAGCGTATGTGCGAAGTGGAGAAGGATGATGTGAAAGAGAAGACGGTACGCCCTCCGAAGCTCTATGATCTGACCACCCTTCAGAGGGAAGCTAACAGAATGTTTGGCTATACCGCACAGCAGACATTGGATGCTGTGCAGGAGATGTATGAGCAGAAGCTTGTTACTTATCCGAGAACAGACAGCCAGTATCTGACAGATGAGATGGGAGAAAGCACAGAAACTCTGATTCAGATGTTACTTGGGAAAATGCCCTACGCTGAAGGGCTGGAATATCAACCAGACGTGAGTAAGGTATTAAATTCAAAGAAAGTATCCGATCACCATGCAATTATCCCAACCATGGAAGTAGCAAAGGCAGATATAGGTAAACTGAAAGAACGAAGCTGCAAGATTTTGTATCTGATCAGTGCCAGGGTACTGACGGCAACCGCAGATCCTTATATTTATGAAAGCCATAAATGCCAGATTACCTGTAATTATCATACGTTTTATCTCACAGCAAAGAAAACAAAGCAGGAAGGATTCAAGTCGATCGAGAATAAACTGAAACAGTTCTTTGGCGTAAAGAGTGCAGAAGAGCCGGAGCTGGATATCTGGGATGGCAAGCATTACGGCCCTTGTGATTCTTTTGTATCGGAGCATTTTACACAGCCACCGAAACAGTACACAGAAGATACCCTGCTTTCTGCGATGGAACGTGCAGGGAATGAAGAACTGACCGGAGATACAGAAAAGAAAGGACTTGGCACACCGGCAACAAGGGCAGCAATCATTGAAAAACTGATTCAGTCTGGTTTTGTGAAAAGGGAAAAGAAAAATCTGGTACCGACAGATGATGGAAATGTGCTGATTACGGTTCTACCGGATGAGATTAAATCTCCGAAGATGACCGCAGAGTGGGAAATGGCATTGAATCATATTGCCCAGAATACAGAGACCGCAGATGAATTCCTAAATGGGATTACAGAGCTGATGCAGGAACTGGTTGCCAGGTATCAGGGGATTTCAGAAGAGAAGAAAGATCAGTTTCAGGGAAAGGCAAAAGGAGAAGTCATTGGCAAATGTCCCCGCTGTGGAGCTGATGTCAGGGAAGGAAAAGTAAACTTTTACTGTTCTGACCGGAAATGTGCTTTTACCTTATGGAAGAATGATAAATTCCTTGCAAGCCAGGGGAAAAAGATGGATAAGGCGACAGCAAAGAAGTTCCTGGCTAAAGGAAAAATCCATTATAAGGATCTGGTATCAAGAAAAAACAGGGAGACAGTATGAAGCAACTGTGGAGATGGTCGATCTCGGAGAGGGAAATGTACAGTTCAATCTTAGTTTTCCGCAACGATAAGCAGTGTATTGCAGGCAGTCTAAGGACTGTCTGTTTTCATACAAATATTATGAAAGAGAGGACCTTAGCATGAAGAAAAAAGGTAATTTTAGGAAAGTAGTATCTGGCTTGCTGGCAGGAATGACAATGCTTAGTACAGTGCTGTCTCCGATGACGGCATATGCAGCGGAGATTCAGCCAGAGGAAAAACCGCCACTTTATGAGGAAGTGAAAGACCTTCTGGATGAAGATGAGGTGGTGACTGCCAAAGATTATGAAATTGAAACAGGCAGTGTATTTGATGTGAAATCAGATTACACAGGACTGGAAATCAAGGATGATAACAAGGTCAAAGTCACATTTGAGGAAGCAAAGAACGACAAGGATGAGGATTTTACGACAGATCATGCGGACACTTACAAAGCGGTCTATTATGTGGAACCGGTAAATCAGGAGCATCCGAAGTACCAGATCAGCCGAAAACTGATTGTGCGTGAGAAAGCAACAGAAGCTCAGACAGAAACGGCAGGGAGTGAAGCAGTGACCGAATCCGAAACAGCTGGCAGTGAACAGCAGACAGAGGAAGCGGAGGATTCCGAAGCAGACTCGGAGGTTACCGATATTGACGCTGATGAATTTGATGATTTGGTAGAGCAGGCACAGAATCAGGATACCTATGATGAAGAATCAGGGTTAGAGCTTCATGATGTTTTGGAACAGGCAGGAGACGAAGGTGTGGATCTTGATGCTATGGAAGAGGGAGAGATTGCAACATTTGAAGCAGTTTCGGCTTATTCAGCAAGAAGTACACAGCAGGTAACAATTGAAAAAGGACCACTGTATAGATATGCAGATTATAATCTTGGAACCTATCTGACAGAGCCGTACTATATCAGCTACGGAAACGTCAGAGCAATTGCGTATTGTGTACAGCCAGCTAAGCCAGGACCTGGATCTGGAAATTATACAATTACAAAGATTGGAGACAATCAGGCGTTAGCAAAAGTGTGTTATTACGGTACAGACGCCGCAGGAAGTGAAAGCTTTTTTGCGAATAAACACACGGATTTTTCAGAAGGAAAAAGATTCATCATTATTCACATGGCTGCATCATATGCCAACGGAAGTAGTGATGCATTTTACGGAACAAATGCTACAGGTGAGGCTTTGGCAAAAGAACTCTATAATTATTGTGTGAATAAGCCGGAAATACCAGATGTAGCGATGTCATTTTCAAAGCCGGATGTAAAAGCTTATGTAGATGGAAATGTTCAGAGAACGGAGAACATTAAGTTCAACGCATCTTCCCAGCAGAAAATCACAATGGACTTACCAAAAGGAGTAAAGCTCCATAATGTATCTACTGGAACCGTAAGTGCGGCAGGTGCAAGCGTAACAATTGGAGGAGGAACCACGTTTTATCTCTCAGCTCCTCTGACACAGACAAGAGATGTAAGTGCTACTTTTTCTGCAAAGATGAAGGGAAGTATTACAAAAGATTATTCAGCATATAAATTGACTACGAATGCAAGTGTTCAGGACCTGGCATTTGTATTTGGAGAAGGTGTCGCTGATGAAAAATATGTAAGCTTAAAGGTGTCCTGGATTGAACAGGCTACGATTGAAATCGTAAAGAAAGACGACACGGCTGATGTTAATCTTGCGGGTGCAGTATTTGGTATATACAGCGATGAGTCTTGCACAAAACTGATCACTCAGATGCCGGCAACAGATAAGAATGGAAAATCCTCTGTTACGATCATCAAGACACAGGATACTGTTTATCTGAAAGAGATCATAGCACCACAGGGGTATGTGGTAAATGCAACGGCAACAAATGTAAAACTGGTAGCAAGTAAGACTTCAGCGGTAACCGTGGAAAATAAGGAGCAGCTGGCAGAGCTTACCATTTACAAAGAAGGACAGGTGCTTACCGGAGCAGAGGTCAGTGAGAATGGAACGGTATTCCAGTATGAAAACCGCAGACAGAAAAATGCAGTATATAACGTGTATGCCGGAGCTGATATTGTAACAGCTTATGGCACAAAAGTGTACAGCAAAGGTGACCTTGTAAAAGAAAACTGACAACAGGTGAGAATGGTTCTGTTACACTGAAGAACCTGCATCTTGGAACTACGTGGTGAAAGAAGAAGCGCCGGACTCTTTCTATAACGGCAGTGAAGAAAAGTCAGTGACTCTGACCTATGCCGGACAGAATAAAGAAGTTGTATTTGCAGATGTGACTTTTAACAACGAGAGACAGAAAGCAGATGTTTCCGTAGTAAAACAGGATAAAGATACCAAGAAACCACTGAATGGCGGTATTTTTGCTCTGTATGCATCCGATGATATTAGAAATGCAGACGGAACCGTTGTTGTGAAAAAAGGAACACTGATTGAGAAAGCAACTACTGGAGCAGATGGAACTGCCAAATTCACAGCAGATCTGCCGATTGGATACTCCTATTCAGTAAAAGAAGATCAGGCGCCAGAAGGCTATGTAAGAAATACAGAAGACGTGTATACGTTCAAGTTCTCTTACACTAATGATAAAGAAGCAACCGTATCTTTCGCCCATACTTCAGCAATGACCGTGTGACAGCAAAAATCAATCTATATAAAGTTGATAAAGAAACAGGAAAAGCCGTTCCACAGGGAGATGCAACATTGAAAAGTGCAGTTTATGGACTATATGCCCGTGAAGATATCGTGCATCCGGACGGAGCAACTGGAACTATTTATAAAGCAGGAGAACAGGTAGCTTCTCTTACAACCGATGACAAAGGACAGGCTTCTGTAAATGGCTTGTATCTTGGCAAATATTATGTCAAAGAGATCACTCCGCCGACCGGATACCTAGCAGATGCAGAAGAGCATGATCTTACATGTAGTTATGAAGGAGATATGACAGCAGAAGTAAAAAGAGAGTGCACTTCCAGTGAGCAGGTCATCAAGCAGCCATTTCAGATCATCAAAGCAGCCAACAATGGAAAGACAGATGCAGATCTGTTATCCGGAGCCGGATTTACAGTTTATCTGAAATCTTCCCTTACAAAGAAAGCAGATGGAAGCTACGACTTTGATTCTGCCAAACCTGTAGTGAGTGGAGAAAATGGAGCAACTGAGATTTTCACAGATGAAAAAGGATATGCCTGCAGTATTCCATTACCATTTGGAAGCTATATTGTGCGTGAGACTACAACACCGCACAATTACAAGCCAGTCGATGATTTTGAAGTGAATATCACAGAACATCATCCAAACGAGCCACAGATCTGGCGTGTGCTTCTGGATGAAGAGTTTAAGGCAAAACTGAAAATCGTGAAAAAAGACGATGAAACAAAGAAATCCGTATTGATTGCCGGAACAGAATTTAAGGTATATGACCTGGACAACAAGAAGTATGTGGAGCAGGTAACAACTTATCCTGTGACAACCACACACAAGTCCTATTTTACGGACAGTCAGGGATATCTGATCATGCCGAAGAATCTGAAGATCGGACATTACCGGATTGAGGAAGTCAACGCACCGGAAGGGTACACAATCAACAAGAACTATGTAGAGATTGCGGTGGATGCAAACACAGCATACCAGATGGATTCTGAGAGCGGAGATGCCATTATTACGGTAGACTACGAGAACCATCCGGTAAAAGGAAAGCTGACGATCTATAAAAAAGGTGAGATGCTGACCGGATTCAAAAAGGACTTTGTTTATGAAGAAAGATACCTGAAGGGTGCATCATTTCATGTCTATGCAGCTGAAAATATCTATACACCGGATTATCAGAAAGATGAAAACAGAAACAGACAGCTGATCTATGCAAAAGATGCACTGGTAACAACGGTAACGACCGGGGAAGACGGAAAAGCAGTTGCTGATAATCTGCCACTTGGTTCTTACTATGTAGTAGAAAAGACTGCACCGGAAGGATTTGTCCTGAACCATGACAGATCAGATGTCGCATTTGTCTATGCAGATCAGGATACACCTGTGATCGAACAAGAAGTGACTGTTGGCGATGACCGACAGAAAGTTGCAATCCAGGTAGAAAAACAGGATGCAGAAAATGGTGCAACCGTAGCAGGAGCTGTCTTTGGTATCTATAACAAAGCGGATATTAAGGCAGATGGAAAAGTGATCGTGAAAGCAGACACACTCTTACAGGAAATGACTTCTGATAACGATGGTCTTGCAACATGTACGCTGGATCTGCCACTTGGACAGTATTATGTGAAAGAGTTAAAAGCACCGGCGGGATTTGTGTCCTCTGATGAAGTTCTGAATCTGAATGCTTCTTACCAGGGACAGGATGTGAAGACAGTAAAACTGAAAACAGTGAAAAAGAACCAGCCGACAACAGTTGAAATCACAAAATCTGATGTAACAACAGGTGTGGAACTGGATGGAGCAAAACTCACTGTTCTTGATAAAGAAGGAAATGTTGTGGATCAGTGGACTTCTGTAAAAGATCAGCCACATGTGATCAAACGACTGACAGTTGGAGAGGAATACACTCTTCGTGAGGAAATGGCACCGTATGGATATCTGAAAGCAACGGATGTGAAGTTCACGCTGGAAGATAGAGCCGAGATTCAGAAAGTAGAGATGAAAGATGAAGTACCAACAGGACTTCTGATCATCAACAAAAATGGAGAATTTTTGGATAAGGTGACACTTCTGGATCATGTAAAAGGTACCGTGGAGCATCTCTTTGAGTATGTAACTGGAAGTCTTTCAGATGTGACGTTCGATGTATTTGCTGCGGAAGATATCAAAGCGGCAGATGGTGTCAGTGAAGATTATTTTAAAGCAGATGAAAAAGTAGGAACTATTACTACAGATTCTAATGGTATTGCACAGATGGGAGATCTCCCGGCTGGCAAGTACTATGTGAAGGAAGTGAAAACAGCCCATGGTTATGTGCTGGACGGAGAACCGAGATATGTTGATCTTTCCTACCGTGATCAGGACACACCAGTCATCACTTATGATGAGAAATGGCAGAATGCCCGTCAGAAAGTAAAGGTTACGGTTCTGAAGAAAGAAAAAGATACAGACCGTGTTCTTGCAGGTGGTGTCTTCGGTCTTTATACCAGTGAAGATATCAAAAATGCAAAGGGTGAGGTACTCCTTGAGAAGGAAAGTCTGATCGAGCAGCGAGTAACAGATGAAAAAGGACAGATTACTTTTACGGCAGATCTTCCGATAGACGGAAAATACTATGTGAAAGAGATCTTTGCGCCGGACGGATTTGTTACAACAGAAGAAGTACAGGAATTTACCTTTGAATATGCCGGAGAAGATCAGGCAGAAGTAAGCTACGATTTTACTTTTGAAAATCAGCCAACCACAGTGGAACTGACCAAAACAGACCTGACAACAGGTAAAGAACTTCCAGGTGCACACCTGAAAGTGACGGATTCAGATGGCAATACAGTAGATGAATGGACTTCTACGGAAGAATCCCATGTGATCAAAGAACTGGTTGTTGGTAAGGAATACACCATGACAGAGACAAAACCGGCAGATGGATATGTCACTGCAGAAAGTATTACTTTTACAGTTGAGAATACAGCTGAGATTCAGAAGCATGAGATGAAAGATGATGTGACAAAAGTAGAGATCAGTAAGACTGATATCACAGGAGAAACTGAGATTCCAGGTGCAAAACTGACGATTCTCGATAAGGATGATCAGGTAGTAGAGAGCTGGACTTCTACAGAGGAAGCACACTATATCGAAAAACTTCCAATCGGTAAATATACCTTACGTGAAGAGCAGGCACCGAAAGGATATCTTCTGACAGCCGATGTGACATTTGAGGTGAAAGACACCGGAGAAATCCAGAAAGTGGCTATGAAAGATGATACTGCCAAGGGAAAAGTGATTCTCAATAAGACAGATAAATCATCAGGAGAACCGCTGAAAGGGGTAGAATTTGAACTCCGTGACAGTAAGGGAAAGGTTCTGGAAACCTTAAAGACAGATGCTGCAGGTCATGCGGAAAGTAAGCTGTATGAGATTGCCACATTTAAGAACGGCAAATATGATGCGGCGATCAAGTATTATCTGGTGGAAACAAAGACACTGGACGGATACACACTGGATCAGAGCAAGCATGAAGTGACGTTTGCCTATGCAGATGACAGTACGCCGGTTGTAGAAGTTACTTTCAATCTGACAAACGAGAAACCGGAAGTTCCAGAAACACCGAACACACCGGATACACCACAGTCCCATGAAGAGACGAAGGTATCAAATGCACCGAAAACAGGTGACAGCACGAATATCTGGCTGCCGATCCTACTTCTTGTAACTTCCACAGGAGGTATGGCAGGACTTTATATCAGCAGAAAAAGGAAAAGACAAATAAGGAAACCAACGGTTATGATTGGGAGCTTCTATGTGAGGCTCCCTTTTTCATACAAAAAAATCACAGAAAGGAATAGAAAACTATGATGAAAACAATGGAAAAAAGACAGGAAGCAAGAAAGAAACCAGGAGAAAACTTTAAAGAGAATGATGGCTTATCAGAAGAAAGCCGAGCAGATGATCAGTAGAAAAAGAATGAACCATCACATGATCAGAAAGGGGTAAAAGCGTATGATGAACAGAAAAGAATTTTATGAATATGTCAAAGACAATGTAAAGGAGTATCTGCCAGAGTCTTACAAGGACGCAGAAATTAAACTGCAGGAAGTAGAAAAAAACAACGGTTTGAAGCTGACAGGTATTACGATTCCAAACGGAGATCAGAGAATCGTACCGACAGTCTATCTGGATTCCCTCTACCAGGAATATATCCATGGAAAAGATGTAGACTCTTGTGTTAGCGATGTGGCTGATATGCGTATTGAGGCACAGGGAAAAGCAGAATTTTTTGATATGGGAGTTACAGATATTCTGGATTATGAAAAGATGAAAAATAAGTTACAGATAAGAATTTGTGACAAAGAATGGAATACCGATCTTCTTGCAGATAAAGTAGTCACAGAACACGGAGATTTTGCAGCTTATTATGCAGTAAACCTGGAGGAAAATGGAGAGGGAATCAGCAGTATTCCGGTAACTGTTTCTCTGATGAACGAGTGGGGAGTATCTGCCGAACAGATTCAAGCGGATGCGATGGTGGCAGATAGGAACAGAGGAGTGCAACTTGTGGATATGACACAGATTATCAATCTATGATTTTTGGAGGAACCAGAAGAACCTTTTGAATGAAAAACTGGATATGGAAGCTGTGGAGAACCCAATGTTCTGCCTGACCAATGAAGCTAAGATGAATGGAGCGTCCCTGTTACTGCAGGAAGATATTCGTAAACAGATTGGGGAATGCCTGGGAAGTGATTACTTTGTCATCCCATCTTCCATTCATGAAGTGCTGATTCTCCCTGATAACGGAATTTTTCAGGTTCCGGAATTAAATGCGATGGTACAGGAAGTCAATGAGACAAAGGTAGAGAGGCAGGAGCAGCTTTCCGATAAGTTCAGTTTTGTGATGGAAAGACGGCAGTAATGGAAAATGCTGAGCGTAGGGAAGCACGTCTGGAGAAAGAAAAAGCAGCAGAAAAAGCGGAAGTAAAAGGTGGAATCCATGGAAGACTGGAGAAAGCTAAGGCAGAAATCAAGGCAAAAGAGGCAGACAAAGTGCCAAAGAATAAGTCAAAAGAGCTTGCCGCAGCATTATAAAGAGAAACAACGATGATTTTAAGGGGACTGTGCTAAGCAGTCCCTAATTTTATGAAAAGGAGTAGCGCATGGCAAATAAATTATATGCAATGGAACAGCTGACGGAAGAGGTGGCAAAAGATGTAGCTGCCAGTCCGCAGGAATGGATGCGGTTTCTAAATACTGCATCCAGGCTGTACCGGTACACTTTTCCGGAACAGCTCTTGATCTATGCACAGCGTCCGGGAGCAACTGCCGTAGCATCCATGGAAATCTGGAATCAGAAGATGTACCGATGGATCAAAAAGGGATCCAAGGGATTGCCTTGATTGACAATACTTCCGGACCGAAAACGAAACTTCGGTATGTATTTGATGTGCAGGACACTTATAAAGTGCGGAATCTTGGAAAGGATCCTCAGTTATGGAATCTTCCAGTAGAAGGAGAACATCTGGTGGCAGATTATCTGCAGGAGCAGTTATCACTGGAAGATATAGAAGGAGGACTTGCTGAAAGTCTGCATCAGGCAGCGAAGGAGAGTATGCAAGAATGGCTTCCAGATACATTGGAAGAACTGAGACTGGACGTAACAGGGACATTTCTGGAAGAACTGGACGAACAGAATCAGGAAGTCGAATTTCGGGAACTGATGACCAATAGTGTCTGGTATGTATTACTAAACCGATGTGTGGCTGGATGTACAGGAATATCTGGATGCAGAGGATTTTCGGCATATAACGGACTTCAATCAGCTGATAGTATTAGGACATCTGGGAAGTGCAGTCAACGAGATCAGCAGACCAGTCCTGATGCAGATTGGACGATATGTGCTGAATAATCTGGAAAATGACCTGAAAACGGTTGCAAAAGAAAAAGAAGTAGCTTATAATGAATTTAACACGTTAATGCGTGAAAACAGTACAAATAAAACAGAAGATAGAGAAGAAAAAAAGGAGGAAACAGACTATGAGAGAGATCAGTTACAGCCAGAACGGAGAGTATCAGATTCCAGATATCAGCCTGGAAGAGACGAGAGGAACCATCGGCAAGTATGGAATGATGCGGAAAGAGTATCTGAGAAACCACAAGGTAGCAAGGTTCAACATTCTGACTCTGCAGAACCGTCTGGACAGTCACCTGATGGAGATCGACAGTCAGGCAAGGCAGAGAGTAGACGACCTGATGAACGAACTTCTGGAGAAAGATCCGGCACCGGACAAGATGGCAGACGCGATGGCGTGGACCAGACACATGAACCAGATCAAAGCACAGGCAGAGGAACTGGTGATTCAGGAGATTATTTACAGTTAAGCCTGTTCCCAACAGAAGAGGAACAGTTAGGAGAAATAAGGAAAGCGGCAGCTGCATTAGAACAGCCAGCCGCTTTTCTTATTTCTGATGAAGTGGTAGATGATATTCTCCGCACGGGAAGCGGACAGAAAAATACACTGTTTCATATTACTGCAAGATTGATTGAAGGTCTGGATAATGAAGAAATGCGGAGCTTCCTGAAAGATGAATATGGAACTGGTGGCAAAGGATTTACCATAGATGGTCAGAAAATCAGTATCTGGTATGACAATGATGGTATCCGTATCCGACGAGGAGGAATCTGCCAGAAGAAACTTTGACCGCATGGTTACGTGGGAAGAAGCAGCGGACAGAATCCGGGATATGTATGAGGATGGAAATTACGTGGATAATCTGATTTCCAATAATGCCATTGAACAGGAGCAGGAAGAAATGACCAATCTTCTTGCACTCCATTTTCGGGATACCTGCAGAAACTGGGAAAAGAAGCAATCATATTCAGACTGGCAGGATGTAGTGAGTGGAGCATGGACAGATCAAGAGGAAGCAGATGCGATTGTCTATCGTTTTGAATGGCTGCAGAAATATATGGATGAGAATCCGGGAGATTATCACCGCTGGGAGATTCAGCATAATCCGGAATATTTCCAACGCTTTCAGGATCTTCAGAGGGAGCGTTCCTGGGTAGACCAGAAATTTACGGTCGAACGTCCGGCACTATCCTTTATCACACAGGATGAAATTGACGCAGTGTTAAGAAGAGGCGGCATTACTGCCGGAGGACGTAACCGAATCTATGAGTATTTCATGGAACATCATGATATGAAAGATGCAGCTGAGTTCCTGAAAAATGAGTATGGAACAGGTGGTTCCTCACCCGGAATACCAGGAGCAGATGCTTCCGACGCATCCCACGATGCAAAAGGATTAAAACTTGCAAAAGGGAAGATTGGCAATCCAGAGGTAGAAGTTTTATTAAAGTGGAATAAGGTTGCAAAACGTGTCCGCCAGTTAATCCGCACAGATGATTATTTGTCACCGGAAGAAATGGAAAAGTACGAAGAGCGACAGGAAGCACAAAGACTGGCAGATTTGGAAGAAGCACAGCAGATGTTAGGAGAACAGCTGGAGCAGGATACTTTGACAGCGGAAGATATAACGGATTTGCGATTAGTTGATTCAGAATATATGTCTGGTACCAGAACAAAAATCCACGATTTTGCTTGCAAAGTTAAGGGAGAAGCGAATCGACTTCAATACACATTAGAATATCATGATGATGGAGAAGGTTTCACGATTCATACGGAAAAAGATGATATTTGGAGCGAATGTCAACACAAGAATTGGAACGTCTGGATGTAAAACTCGGACAAGAAGTACTTTATTATCATTATCACAACAAAACTGTAAATGCGGATACCTTAGATGAATTACGGGAAATCAGGGAAGAAATTATGGAGGAAGAGTCCTCGTATTTTACTGCTATTTCTCAACGTGTGTGGACAGATTATGATAAAAAAGAAAAAGAATTATCGGGAGAAGCTGAGGTATCGGAAGAAAAAGAATCTTTGGAAGAGATTAACGGAATAGCAGAACCGATTCCAGCAACGAACTTCCGCATCACAGATGATGAACTTGGACAGGGAACACCGAAGGAGAAATTCCGAGCCAATATCATGGCTATCCAGTTGTTAAAGAAATGTGAGGATGAGAATCGCAATGCAACACCGGAAGAACAGGAAATCTTATCCAGGTACGTTGGCTGGGGAGGTCTTGCAGATGCATTTGATGAGACAAAAGCTGCATGGGAGACAGAATATCTGGAATTAAAGACAGTCCTTACACCGAGGAATATGCTGCAGCCAGAGCTTCCACCTTAAATGCTCATTATACACAGCCGATTGTGATTGAAAGTATGTATCAGGTGTTGGAAAATCTGGGATTTACAAAAGGGAAATATCCTGGAGCCATCTATGGGAGTCGGTAACTTCTTTGGAAAGCTTCCGGAGAATCTAAACCAGTCCAAACTCTATGGAGTGGAACTGGACAGTATCAGCGGCAGAATTGCTAAGCTTCTCTATCCAGATGCCAATATCCAGATCAAAGGCTTTGAGAAGACGGATTATCCTAATGATTTCTTTGACGTGGCGATTGGAAATGTGCCATTCGGTGCATACAAGGTCAATGACCGTCAGTATGATCGCTACAATTTCATGATCCATGATTACTTTCTCGCCAAGACTATAGATCAGTTACGTCCAGGTGGTGTAGCTGCGTTGATCACAACAAAGGGAACTATGGACAAGGCATCACCGGAAGTCCGGAAATATCTGGCAGAGCGGGCAGACCTGCTGGGAGCTATTCGACTGCCGAACACAGCTTTTAAGGCAAATGCGGGAACAGAAGTCAGTGCTGATATCTTGTTTTTCCAGAAGCGTGAGAGCCTCACAAAAGAGATGCCAGACTGGATAAATCTGGAGAGTGATGCAAAAGGGATTACGGTTAACAGTATTTTGTTCAGCATCCGGATTGATTCTTGGTGAGATGAAAGAAGTGTCCGGTCCGTATGGTATGGAAACAACCTGTGCTCCAATGGAAGGAGCTGATCTGGAATTACAGTTACAAGAAGCTGTGAAACACATTAAGGGAAGCATGGTAGCGGCAGTAGATGTGGAAACAGAACTGGATGAGATGCCAGAGAGTATTCCGGCAGATCCGAATGTTAGAAATTACAGCTATACGGTTGTAGATGATCAGGTATATTACCGTGTCAATTCTTTGATGAATCAGGTGAAAATGCCTGCAGTCACTGCAGAACGTGTAAAAGGTATGGTTGCAATCCGTGATACCGTCCGGGAGCTGATCGCCATGCAGATGGAAGAATCTGTCACAGATGAAGAAATCCAGAAAACAGCAGAAGAAACTGAATCAGGTATATGATACTTACACAGCAAAGTATGGAGTCATTGGAAGTAATGCTAACAAACGGGCATTTTCTGATGACGCTTCTTATTGTCTGTTGTGTTCTCTGGAAGACTTGAATGAAGATGGAACATTGAAGCGAAAAGCGGACATGTTTACCAAACGAACCATTAAAAAGGCGGTCGCTGTGACAAGTGTGGAGACAGCCACAGAAGCACTTGCTCTGTCCCTAAATGAAAAGGCTAAAGTAGATCTCCCATATATGGCACAGTTGACCGGAAAGACCGAAGAGAAAATCACAGAAGAACTGGTTGGAGTTATCTTCAAGAATCCACTGACAGACCAGTGGGAAAGCGGAGATGAGTATCTGTCCGGAAACGTCAGAGATAAATTAAACACAGCGAGAACCTTTGCAGAGAATCATCCGGAATTTACACCGAATGTCCGTGCTTTAGAGGCAGTTCAGCCAGAAATCTGGAAGCGTCCGAAATTGAGGTGCGTGTTGGAGCCACTTGGATTGAACCTTCGGATTATCAGGACTTTATGAGGGAACTGCTTCATACTCCGAGGTATCTTGCGCAGAAGGAAATACAGGTAAAATTCTCTGAGGTAAATGGTGAGTGGAGGATTACAGGAAAGAACGCCGACAGTCCAAGAAATGCGTTTGCCTATGCAACGTATGGAACGGAGAGAGCAAATGCCTACCGGATTCTGGAAGATACCCTGAACCTGAAAGATGTAGCATCTATGATAAGAGTGTCAATGAGAATGGTGATGAAATCCGTGTCCTAAATAAGAAAGAAACCATGCTGGCATCACAGAAGCAGGATGCCATGAAAGCAGCATTTAAGGATTGGATTTTTAAAGACCAGCAGAGACGTGAAAGGCTGGTAAAAGTTTACAATGAACGATTTAATAGTATCCGTCCCCGTGAATACGATGGTAGTCACTTGAGTTTCCAGGAATGAACCCGGAAATAGAACTTCGTCCGCATCAGAAAAATGCTGTCGCACATCAGCTTATACGGGGAGAATGTGCTTCTGGCTCATGTAGTAGGAGCTGGGAAGACCTACGAGATGGTAGCTGCTGCAATGGAAAGTAAAAGACTGGGATTATCTCAGAAAAACCTCTTTGTCGTGCCGAACCATCTGACGGAGCAGTGGGGTGCGATTCCTACAGTTATATCCGGGAGCAAATATTTTGGTTGCAACCAAGAAAGACTTTGAACCGGCAAACCGGAAGAAGTTCTGTGCCAGAATCGCTATGGGAAATTACGATGCCATTATTATCGGTCATTCCCAGTTTGAGCGTATCCCAATCTCTGATGAGAGGCAGGAAGCCATGCTGCAGAGGCAGATTGATGATCTGGAAATGGCAATCCAGAGTGCAAGGTATGAACAGGACGGTGGGCGTTATACCGTCAAACAGATTGAAAAGACAAGAAAAACACTGCAGACAAGACTGGAGAAACTGAATCAGAAAGAGAAAAAAGATCAGGTAGTTACGTTTGAAGAACTGGGAGTGGATCATTTGTATGTAGATGAAGCACACAGCTATAAAAACGCATTTCTCTATACAAAAATGAGAAATGTAGCCGGGATTGCACAGAACGAAGCACAGAAATCCGCAGATATGTTCAATAAATGTCAGTATCTGGACGAGATTACCGGAGGGAAAGGCATTACTTTGCTACGGGCACACCGATCAGTAACAGCATGACGGAATTATATGTTATGCAGAGGTATCTGCAGAACAGTAAATTACAGAATATGGGACTTGGATTGTTTGATTCCTGGGCTTCCACTTTTGGAGAGGTAGTCACGAGTATCGAACTTGCACCCGAAGGAACAGGTTATCGTGCAAAGTCCAGATTCGCACGATTTTATAATATTCCGGAACTGATGAATATGTTCAAGGAGATTGCAGATATCAAGACTTCCGATCAATTAAAGCTTCCAGTGCCAGAGGCGGAATATGAAACAGTGGTGCTGAAACCAACGGAACAACAGAAAGAAATCGTAGAAAGTCTGGGGGAACGTGCAGAAGTTGTCAGAAACGGCGGGGTAGATGCTTCGGTCGATAATATGCTAAAAATCACCAATGACGGAAGGAAGTTGGCACTGGATCAGCGTTTGGTGAATGAATTATTGCCAGATAATCCAGAAAGTAAAATAGCAGTTTGTGCAGAGAAAAGCTATGAGATATGGAAAGACACGGCAGCACAGAAATCCGCACAGTTGATTTTCTGTGACTTGAGTACACCGAAAGGTGATGGCAGTTTTAATGTTTATGATGATTGAAGCAGAAACTGATAGCGAAAGGTGTACCGGAAAAAGAGATTGCTTTTATTCATGATGCAAATACAGAAGCAAAGAAGACGGAGCTGTTTGGGAAAGTGAAATCCGGACAGGTTCGTTTTTTGATTGGCTCAACAGCAAAAATGGGTGCGGACTAACGTGCAGGACCGTTTGATTGCGCTGCACCATCTAGATATTGGCTGGAAACCATCTGATTTGGAACAGAGGGAAGGGCGTATTATCCGTCAGGGAAATCATAATAAAAAGGTTCATATCTTCCGGTATGTAACAGAATCCACCTTCGACAGTTATATGTGGCAGTTAGTCGAGAACAAGCAGAAATTCATCTCTCAGATCATGACGAGCAAAGCACCTGTGCGAAGCTGTGAAGATGTGGACGAAGCGGCACTGTCCTATGCAGAGGTCAAAGCTCTTGCAACCGGAAATCCAGCAGTAAAAGAGAAGATGGCATTGGATGTGGATGTGGCGAAATTAAAGCTTTTAAAAGCGAACCACATGAATAACCAATACCGTCTGGAAGATGATATTGCAAGGAATTTTCCGCAACAGATTGCAAAACTGATGGAGATTATTGACAGCTATAAGGCAGATATCGCTCATTACTTCAGAGCATAAAATCACAGATCCAGAGCAGTTTACTATGGAGATTGGCGGCAAAGAGTTCACAGAAAAGAAAGAGGCAGGTACGGCACTTCTGGCGGTATGTAAAGATATTAAGCTGTAGATGCAGCTATGGATATTGGAAGCTATCAGGGATTTAACATGAGAATCCAATTCGACAGCTGGAGAAAAGAGTTTATCCTGTCTGTAAAGCATGAATCGGTAGCTAAAGTTCGGTTGGGAGCCGATGCTCTAGGAAATATCACTCGTATCAACAACCTTTTAGAAAGCTATCCGGAAAAACTGGCAGAAGCAGAACAACGGCTGGAAACGGTTCAGGAGCAGATGACAAATGCCAAAGAGGAAGTCGGGAAGCCATTTCCAAAAGAAGAGGAGTTGAGCCAGAAACTGGAGCGGCTGTCAGAATTAAATGCACTTGCTCAATATGGATGAACGGGAAGATGCAGAAACAGAGGTGTCTGAATCAGAAGAGAAAGAAGAAAGACCGACACGTGGTTCTATCCATGAGAAACTGCAGATTTATAAAGAAAAGAGTCAGCGGGAAAGTGAAACTGGCAAGGAAACCAGAAAACGGGACTTCGGTCTGGAATAAATAAACAGGAAAGATGGCATAATTTGGTAGAAGAAGGTTCTGCCGTTATGCCTTTTTTTAGAACACAGGAGGAATTTGATATGGCGAGAAATATGATAACAGGAAAAGAAACGCAGAAAATGCAGGAATATACGCAGGAACGGATCAATCAGGCAGAGCGTAGAGGCATAGAATTTCCAACAGATGTAAAAGAACAGATTTTTGAATATGCAAATCTGATTGGCGAGGAAGAGAAAGTAAGGACTCTTGGTAAGAAATCTGGCAGATGCAATCAACAAAGCAGATCAGGATAGGTGTAGAGGATCTACTGGATGACGCAAGAATGGATATTCAGGACTTACTGGATCCAACCATAGGCAAGCTGGAACTTCGGGACTATGGATATACAGCAGAAGACATGGTGCCACTTAGAAAAGAAGCAGCTTTGGATTATCACAGAATGGGTTCTAAAATTTATTGCCTGGAAGTGATGGCGGCAAGGGAGAGTATGCGAGTAAAGAAATGATACAGGCACACGACGGTCTGTTTGGAATGGAATTGCAGATGTGGGAACGGATAAGGGATAACAGGACCTAGATTATGCCGAAGAAAATTTAGGAGCATTTCAGGAGCCTATGAGTGTCATTGACCAGGAAGAAGCACTGAAATTATACGATGCCGGAGCAGATATCTATCTGATCACTAATTTTTCATCACCAATCTATGTCACAGAACGTAAGGAAATCGAACGAGGACCGGAGCATTATCAGATGTCTATGACAGAACGGGAGCGTTTCCGTAACCTGGAATGGGAAATGCAGAAATATCCACAGATTCAGTCATTGAAAGAAGCAAACCTGTTGTTAGGAACAAGGGGTATTTGGTATTTATCAGATCCGGGATGATTTAACGGGCGAAAACTATGCTTTTATGAATATGAGTTTTATTGAAAGTCATGGTATGAAGATAAAAAAAGAAGATTACAAGCTGGTCTATGTTGGTGAATTACAGGAAATACGTCACTGGATGATATTTTTGAAAGGTTCAACATTGATAGACCGGAAGACTTCCGTGGGCATTCCCTGTCTGTCAGTGATATCGTAGTTCTGAATGACGGGGAAAAAGTAACTGCTCATTTTGTAGACAGTATCAGTTTTGAACAGCTAGATTCTTTCCTGAATCTGGAAGAACAGATCCTTAGTGAACTGGCATATGAGGTAGGAGAACGGTACTTTGCTATTCAGAGAACAGAAGAAGGATACGATTATTCCTTTTACGATGAAGATTTCCGCCTGATGGATGGTGGCGTCTATGAAAATGATGAAATTTCTATTGAAGAAGCGGCAGAGGAACTTCTGGAAGACGAAGGCTGGACTGGAGAACGCATCCGTGGAGATTATGATCAGTTGATGGAAAAAGTGAAAGAAATGGATGAGGTTGTAATGGCAGAGATTCAGAAAAGCCAGGGCGAATATAAGCCATTGGCAAAGGTAGAAGAACTGGAAGAGGCAAATTATAACATGATTGATAATGTCCTCAATAATATGCCACCGAAGAAAGAACCGTATCTGGAATACTTTGCCGCAGAATGTGATGAGTTCCATGATATGGGAGCTTATGAAAAAAGTACCGATGTTAATCAGATTGCTGCGGTCTATGAAAAATATAGGGAGAATCCTGAAACTGCGTATCTGGGATGCTCAATGGGAATTATCTATCGTGATCCGGAAGACAGTTACTATGATGATGCCGAATTTGCAATCGTAAAAGGAAATACAGTATTTGGAAATCTGATGGATGATGTTCAATTTTATGGAGAGCTTGCACTGGTACGGGAAGGGATTGAGAAAATTCATGAAGCATTGCCAGACTACAAGTATGTACCGATGAGGGATGTTCGAGAAGCAATGTATCCAGAGAAGATGACCACAGAACAGCTGGCAGAGGCACTGGATGAGATTGCGGAAGCACTTCGATCCGTATGACTACCGGGACCATGTAGAGCCAGGGCAGGATACCTTACAGGAAGTCATGCTGGATCTGCAAAGTGGAAATGTTGGTTCTTATATTTCCTTTCTGAAGGATGTGATTGAAGAAGACTGTGAGCAGTCCGTGTGGGCAGGTGTTTTGCTGGAACGGCTGAAATCCTACGAACCAGATATATCCAAAGAAACAGAGCCGATGGTGTATGTGAATTACTGTGAAAAGCGGAGCTGATGGAACCACGCTGTCAGAAGCTCTCAGATCTGGATTCCCGTACTGCACAGAAGGATAAGGAATGGTACGCAGACCGTAATCCGAGGACGGATGAGCCGATGGTAACAGCCCAGATGTTTTTTACTATATATTATGCGGAAAAAGGTGATAAAATGCTGCAATATTTCAAAGGGAAAATAGATATTGGAACAGGAAATGGCGGTATTTTAAGTCAGCTGAAACTCCAAAATGAACTGAAACTTACGGATGAAAGTTGGATTGGTTATCTGAAAAACAAGGGAAATGAAGAGTTTCAGAAGTGTATGGAAGATCTGACCGATATGCAGAACCATGTGCTGCCATATTTGCAGAGCTTTTGCAGTCTGGAAGAAAAAAGTGTGCAGGAAAAGCAGGAACGGCAGGTTGCAGAAAAGCAGGACAGCAGAGTAGAAGCGTCAAGAGCAGCGAATGTGACAAAAGGGGATAATGACAAAGCTGTGAAAAAGGTAGTTTCGAGTATGCAAACAGAAAAGAATAAAGCAACTACGAAGGCAAAGAAGCCATCTATTCATGAACGACTGGAAATCAATAAGAGAAAAATCCAAGAAAAGCAGGGAAAAGATGACCCGGAGAGAGGAGCTGATCGGGATGTAAGAACGGTATAAATTTATAGAAAGGCACTTGGCTCCGTTTTGGACATAGCAAAAGTGCTGACAGTGACGAACGAAGATGTGCTGCCTGCTTATTTGCAGAGAGTATCTGATTTTGAAGACTGCCTACTTGCAACTTGTACGAAGGCGAATCAGTGTGATGCGATTGTGACAAGGAATAAAAAGGATTTTCTTTCCTTTTGGATTACACTGCTTTCTCCGGAAGAACTGCTGAATATTTATTCGTAAAAATATGTTTTTACAATCGGTAGCAGAAGGAAAGTTGAATGATAACTCCGATCCAGCATACTGGAAAATATAAAAATTTTATAACAAAGTGGAAAACCCTGCGTAGGATCAGAAATGTTCTCACAGGGTTTCATGTATCTAATAAAATATAGAAATTTAGCGGATTTCTGCTAGAATAAGAAAAACTGTTAAAAAAATATCGTACATAGATCAAAAAGACTATATATGGGCGACCTTTTAAAGCCGATTTATATAAAATAGAAGAAAAAAAGGTGGTCGATACCGTGGATATAAAAACAGCGGTCATATATCGGTTAAACGATCTGATTAAGCAGAAAGATATCACAGTGAATGAAGCGGCGGTGCGCTCAGGCGTCCCGCCTTCAACACTGAAAAATATTTTGTATGGACAAAGCAGGAATGCTGGCGTAGTTACAATTAAAAAGATATGCGATGGATTGGATATTACAATACAGGAATTTTTTGAAGATCCCATCTTTGCAGATTTGGAACCGGAGTTATAGGAACAGGCAAATAATCTTAGGATTCAGATTCTGCAAGATGGTTTTTTTATGGGAAAGGGTTAGAAGAAACTAACACTGGAGGATGAATATGTGTAAAATAGCAATTTGCGACGATGATAAAGAATACAGGGAGAAAATAAAGACGGTCATAGAAACGGAAGGGATTCTGTCTTCGAATGAGATACGGTTTTATGAATATGAATCAGGAAAAGAATTATTGGAAGATGCGGATATTTTGCATGATCTGATTTTTATGGATATGCGTATGCCTGGATTGGATGGGAATAAATCGGTACTGAAGCTGAGGGAATACAATAGGGCAGCGATATTGGTGTTCTGCTCCGGCTGTTTTGAACCGACTCCTGATAGCATCAATATTGGGCAGCCGTTCCGGTACATCATGAAGGATCTGCATGACAGAAGTCTGAAAAGGGAAATCCCTGCGATTTTATCAAAAGTAAAATTGCGCTGTGGAGATTCTTCCGTGACAGTTACATCGGCGGGAAGAATAATGCGTATCCATACGGAAGACATTTTATATATCTGTCTGGCGAAAAGGGGTTGCTCTATATACGTTGCTAGGCAGGGGGAGATAGATGAGATGCATTGTAAGGAATCTTTAGGCGATTTATATGAACGTCTGGCCGGAAGGGGATTTGAGTATGCACACAACAGCTATATTGTGAATTTGGCAAAAGTGGAAGGATTGGAAAAGAACGTTGCGTTGCTGCCGTTTGGAATCCAGTTGAATGTTTCAAGGTCGAGAAAAGGTCAGTTTGCTGACGCTCTGATCATGTTTCTTGGGGAAAGGAACGGCATGGTATGATAGTAAGAGATTTTTTGATCTGCCTTCTTCAGATGTATCTGTTGGAGGAATTGGAAAAGAACATACTCCCATACAGAAGAGAAAGATTCTGGGAAAAATTTCTCGTATATTGTATCGCAGCACTGGCAATGTTCGGAACCAACCGCCTGGAATCCTCAATACTTAATATGGTAATGATTCCGGTAATCTATATGATTGCGTCTATGGTTGTGTTCCGGGGAAATATATGGAAGAAGCTGGTTACGGTATGCTGCTATTATGTGCTGGCAATTATTCCCGAATTTCTCTTTGCGGCACTTACGAATGCGTATGGCGTGACAGGTGCATCCGAGGGCTTCAGGACTGAAACAGAAAAGACATTAGCGCTACTACTGATGAGTACCATGACATTTCTGTTTATTAAATGCATTAATCAGGTAACGAGAAAAAGGGATTATCTGACGATTGAGAATAAAACTTTTACTGTGCTGCTCATGCTGCCAACCGCTACGATCATTATATTAGGATGTGTGTTTTATTCAAATATTTCTTTTGAAGGAATGAACAGGGTTATGGTTCCGGTAGGAGCTTCACTGCTGCTATTGACGAATATCTTCATTTTCTCAGTGTTTGACCGGTTTGTAGAGAAATCAGAAGAAGTGAAGAAGATGGCCCGGCTTTACCAGAAAAGCAGGGCGGAGATTGCTAATTTACAGTATATGAATAAGGTCAATGAGGATAACAGGGCATTCTTACACGATATAAATAAATTTATTTGTACAGTAGCCGGTTGATGGAAGAAGGAGAAAATCAAGAGGTTAAGGAGATTATGGAACATTTAGGTGTCCGGATTCAGAGCCTTCAAAAAAGTGTGTATTGCGAACACCCGATCTTGAACAGCATCCTGTGCGAAAGAAAATTTCTTGCGGAATCTAAGAATATTTCCTATAGGATTACCCTGGGTAATGATCTCAGGCTGGATTTTCTGGAAGAGTTGGATTTGATCTCGATCGTAGGGAATCTTTTGGATAACGCACTGGAAGCGGCAGAAAAGACAGAAGATGGCAGATATGTGGAATGCAGGATGTATATGGGAAATGCGGGGCATTTCCTTGTTATGGAATTTTGCAACGGGTATGTTGTTCCGCTGTTAAAGGACAAGGACAGGTACATAAGCACCAAAAGAGACGCGGACAGTCACGGGATCGGACTGCACACGGTTGGAAAACTGGTTAAAAAGTATGCGGGAATTATGCGAGTGGAGGCAGGAGAACGGGAGTTCTCTGTTAAGCTGATCTTTACAATCAAATAAGGACGTGCAAAAATCGCCCAAAAAGTTACCGTTTTTGCCACGGTAATTGAAAAGAGGGCGATTTTTGTGTAAACTTTCGGAAAAAAGGAGGCTTTGTAACTATGAAAAAAATAATCAGAAAAAACTTGGGTATCAAAGTACTTGGAGTTGTAAACTGTCTTGCACTCTGCCTGACGGCATATACGGCAAATCTGGCGTGCAACTGGCTGTACTATCAGGAAGAAGAGCCGGAAGAAGTTAAGAAAATGAGGAAATTCTAGTGTGGAAAAAAACTACCGGCTGGCTTTTTGAAGTGCAAAAAAGGAACGGGATTCTTGAAGAGAAAAGACCGCAGGTTGTATGAATATGCTTACGGTGTACTGCTGGGCAGGGTGGTAATATACCTTATCACTGTCATACTTGGCATCGCAACGGGGAATTGGCTGGAGATGCTAGTCTTTTTATTGCCCTTTACTGTTCTAAGGCAGTATGCCGGAGGAATTCATTTAGAAAAGGCAGGGGGCTGCATGGCTGTTTCCAGTATCCTTGTCCTTCTATGCAGTCTGTATCTGGCGTCTGCTCCGGCTGTAATATGGCAAATGCGGATCATATGGTTTGTCGCGGTTGGCGTTATATTTATCATGGCGCCGGTAGATGCCAGCAGCAAGAAGTTGGATGCGAAAGAGAAAAAAGTTTATGGGATGCGCGCGAGGGTAATTTTAGTTATTGAATGTGCGATAGCAGGTGTTTTTTCTGTGACCGGATATTCCCTGATCGTAAAGGGGGCTTATGGTAGCGCATATTGTTTTGGCGTCCGGTTTGATATTGGGATGGATCAAAAATTTTTTTGACAAAGAGTTAGATGTAACTAATTACAGGTAGAAATAAGAAGTGATTGAGAAAAACATATTACAAAATGATGGTAAACAGAGAGAAAAAGAACATTATGCCAGAGGAATATAAAAGTGAATATGAAATTGATAAAAAATACGGAAAATATTAGTAAAGAGAAAATAACCTTGTTTTGTCTGCCATTTGCGGGAGGCGGTGCTTCTGCTTATAACCAGTGGGCGAAAAAGATGCAGGGGAAAGTAACGGTATGTCCAGTTCAGCTTCCGGGAAGGGAAGAACAGATCATGGAGAAACCGTATATAGATATGTCGGTTATGTTAGATGACCTGGAAGAGGCTGTAAGAAAGGTTGTGTACGGACCGTATGCCTTATGGGGACACAGTATGGGTGGGAAGATCTCTTATGAGCTGGAAAAACGGTTGGAGGCAGCGGGATATACTGCAAAATGTCTGTTTATTTCCGGCAGCCGGGTTCCTAGTATTCCGGAGCCAAATCCAATCTATCATCTTCCGGATGAAGCGTTTAAGAGGGAACTGGGAAGATTTGAAGGGACGCCAAAAGAGATACTAGAGAATCAGGAATTGTTGGATTTCTTTCTGCCTATGCTGCGGGCGGATTTTACCATGGATGAAACGTATTATGATAAAGCGGGAGTAGTGCTGCATACACCTATCTCTGCATTTGGCGGAGAAAAGGACGGAGAAGCGGATGAGAGTGCGATCTTGGAATGGGGAAAGTATACGGACAATGATTTTAACTACCGGATATTTCCGGGAGGACATTTTTATCTGCGGGATTGTGAAGACGAAGTAATAAGTGAGGTCATGAGACTGCTTTAGAGAATGAAAAATGGAGATTAAACGATACGGAGAAAAGGAATTTCTGTCAGCAGACAAACTTTATATCCGTGAAAATGAGATACATATATGGTGTATCCGCTGGTCTGAAATGACAGATTTCTGGAAGAACCATGAATATATCCTGAGTGGGCAGGAATTGGAGCAAGCTGGAAGATTCCGTTTTCCTGAAGACAGGATGCGTTATATAGCCGGGAAGGTTGTCGTGCGGATCCTCTTAAAAAGATACTTAGATATGGAAACGATTGATTTTTCTGTCAATGAACTGGGTAAGCCTTATCATAAAAAGATTGCGGGAAAGCGGACAGTGGATTTTAACATTTCGCACTCGGGTGAATTCATACTGGCGGTATTCGCTGTCGGAATGGATATCGGAGTAGATGTGCAGGAGATGGCAGAGTGCCCGGACTATAGGGAGATAGCGGAAAATTTTTATACTGCAGAAGAAGCGGAAGATGTAAAAAATGAAGGACCGGATCTGTTTTTCCAGTACTGGGCGGCGAAAGAGGCATATGTAAAGGCGCTTGGGATTGGATTAGGAAGAGGAATGGATTTCTTCTCTGTCAGAAACGGAAAAATTGCAGAAAAAGATAAGAAAGATCAGGACTGGTTTCTGTATCCGGTCAGGATCAAAGGATATGCTGCGTATGTGGCGGCGCATGAGAAAGGAGACAGATAAAATGGGTTATAAGAAAGATATGAGCAAATATGAGAATCTGGAAGGCTGGGAGAGATGTGGATTTGGAGAACAGCTTGATAGGTGGGCGGAAAAATATGGAGAAAGAATTGCGGTCACGGACAGTGAAGACGAGATCAGTTATATGGAATTAAAGCAAAAAGCAGATTGTCTTGCGGCAGCTTTTCTGCGTAAAGGGATTTTAAAGGGAGATAAAGTGCTTGTGCAGCTTCCGAACAGGATTTCTTTTGTGATCGTGTTTTTTGCGCTTTCCAAGATTGGGGCGGTGCCAATCATGATGCTGCCGGCCCACAGGGAGGCGGAACTGGAAGGAATTATTGAACTGGCAAAGCCGGCCGCTTATATTGTGGTGGAGAAATATCTGGGATTTTCATATGTGCCGATGGCAAATGCGATGAAAGAGAAATATTCATGTATCCGGCATATATTTGTAGATAGCGAATCCGGGGATATCAGTGGAATGATTGCGGAAACGTATGGAGAAAATGGAGCATTTCCGGCTGTGGATGGGTATGAAACGGCGGTGCTTTTGCTGTCCGGCGGGACGACAGGGGTTCCGAAACTGATTCCGCGCACCCATACGGATTACATGTATAATGCCCGCATGTCCGCGAAGAGATGCCGCCTGGATAGCAGTGACGTTTATCTGGCGTCTCTTCCGGTAGCTCATAATTTCCCGTTATGCTGCCCGGGGCTTTTAGGCACGCTGGACGTGGGAGGAAAAGTTGTGCTTGCGTCTGCGACCAGCCCGGATGATATCCTTGACGCAATTACAGAGGAAGGTGTCACGATAACGGCATTGGTTCCTGCTATGGTTACTGTGTGCATGGAAATGCTGGAATGGGATGAAGATTATGATATATCCAGCCTGCGGATTTTGCAGGTGGGCGGCGCAATGCTGGAAGATTCCCTTGCGGATAAGATCATTGAAGAATGGCCGTGTAAACTGATGCAGGTATTTGGTACGGCGGAGGGGCTACTGTCCTTTACTAGCCCGGAGGATGAAGGTTCCCTGATCGCAAGATGCCAGGGAACTCCGGTGTCTCCTGCGGATGAAGTGAAGATTGTGGATGAAGAAGATAAGGCCGTACCGGAAGGAGTTTTTGGGGAATTATTATCCAGAGGCCCGTATACGATTGATGGTTATTATATGGCGGAGGAAGCGAATAAAAAGAGCTTTACGCCGGACGGATTTTATCGGACGGGCGATAAGGCTATGTGGACGAAAGACGGAAGACTGCGTTTGGGTGGGAGGATCAAAGAGCAGATTAACCGCGCCGGAGAAAAGATCATGCCTTCAGAGATTGAAGCTTACCTTTGCAGGCATTCGAAGATCAAAGAGGCAGCCGTTGTCGGCGTTCCGGATGAAACCCTTGGAAACCGGATATGTGCATTCCTTGTGACCGATGATGAAGCCGGGATCGATTTACAGGAAATCCACAGGTTCCTGCGGGAAATAGGCGTTGCGGCGTATAAAATGCCAGATCAGATAGAATGGGTAGAGACATGGCCGCTGACCAGCGTAGGAAAATAGATAAGAAAGCATTAGAACGGATGGCTCAGGAAAAGTAGAAGGAGACAGTAGCATGGAATATATAGAGATAAAGGAACAGATCAAACAAAAACTGCCGGTAGCCAGAGATTTGGGAGATTCCGAAAATCTGCTGGAGCTTGGGCTTTCATCCCTGACGATCATGCGTCTGGTAAACCAGTGGAGAAAACAGGGGGTTAAGGTTTCATTCGGTTCATTGATGGAAAATCCTACCCTTGAAGGCTGGTGGGCGCTAATCCAGCGCAGCATGAAGAAAAAAGCGGGCAAAAAACGGGCGCAAGAATCTAAGATAACGCCGGAAAAGGATATGAAACAGCCGTTTCCTTTAACAGACGTACAGTATGCATATTGGGTTGGCAGGGATGAAGAACAGGCTCTTGGAGGGATAGACTGTCATGCATATTTGGAGTTTGATGGGGAAAACATAGAACCGGAGCGTCTGGAAAAAGCATGGAATGTGCTGCAGTATCATCATCCCATGCTGCGTGCCTGCTTTCTGGAAGATGGGACACAGAAAATCCTGGATAAGCCGTATTGTGAAAAAATAAAGGTTCATGATTTTTCACGGATGCCATCTGAGGAAGCCGAGGTAATGGCAGTATCTGTCAGAGAACGTTTATCCCATCGGAAGCTAAAGATCGAGGAAGGCGAAGTGGCAGGAATAGAGCTTACGCTTTTTCCTGAAAATAGGGCACGCATGCACGTGGATATGGCACTTTTGGTTGCCGATGTACAGAGTTTGCAGATCTTATTGAGGGATTTGGCATCTGCTTACCGAGGGGAAAACCTGCCGAAAGAATCAAAAGGGTGGAATTTTGCTTCTTATCTGGAACGGCAGAAACAGGAAGAAGGGGAGGAACGGAAAAACGCAGAAAAATACTGGAAGAATCGTTTAGAGCATTTGCCAAAAGGCCCTGACCTTCCATTGGCAAAACGTCCGCAAGAAGTGGAAAAAACGGTGTTCAACCGCAGGATTGTGAGAATCGAAAAGGAAGAATGGGATCATTTGCAAATGCGGGCAAAAAAATACCAGACAACTCCGGCAATGGTTCTTCTTACTGCATATGCGACGGTTTTGGAACGGTGGAGCAGGAATCATCGTTTCCTTATTAATATTCCATTTTTTAACCGGAAAACAGAGCAGCAGGGATTGGAAGACGTGATAGCAGATTTCACTACACTGTTATTGCTGGAGATTGACTGCGAAGGGAATCCGACGTTTGCAGAATTGCTAGACAGGATCCAGAAGCAGCTCCATGAGGATATGAAGTATACGGCATATTCCGGCGTGCAAGTCCAGAGAGACCTTGCACAGATGTATGGAGACGCATCGGCAGTGGCGCCGGTTGTTTTTGCCTGCAATCTGGGAACGCCGTTGGTAAATGATACGTTCCGGAAAGAACTGGGGCAGTTTTCCTATATGATTTCCCAAACGCCGCAGGTGTGGAATGACTTCCAGAGTTATGAAGATGAAAATGGCGTACAGCTTACATGGGACAGCGTGGATAAGTTATTCCCGGAGAATATGATCCCGGATATGCTGGAGTGTTTTGAGAATCTTCTGCATGAATTGGGAAAGAAGGACTGGAATCAGCGATTTGATGTGCTTCCTGAAAAAAGAAAAAGAGAAATTGAAGATACAGCGCGTACAGGAGTGCCGGAGCGTGTGGAATGCCTGCATTGGGCTGTTATGAACCATGCGGAAGTTTGCCCGGAAGATATTGCGCTTATTGATGCGGGAAGCGGAAGATCGGTTTCCTATGGGGAATTAAAAGCACGGGCGACAGCAGTGGCGGCAGGGATTTCAGAAAAGGATATTAAGGGAGTCCCGGTTGCACTTACCCTGCCGCGCGGGATAGAACAGATCGAGGCGGCATTAGGAATTTTGCTTTCCGGAAATTCATACCTTCCGGTCAGCTTAAGCCAGCCTAAAGATCGGAGAGCGTTAATCCATGAGAAGACGGGAGTCCGCTATGTGGTCACGAATCGGGAATTATCCGAAAAACTGGACTGGCCGGAAGGTACGGAAATCCTTGTGATGGAAGGTATGGAAGAGGGACAGGAAAATGTGAGACTGCCAGAGGTGTCGCCGAAGGACAGCGCCTATATCATCATGACGTCAGGCTCTACAGGTGTTCCGAAGGGTGTAGAGATTGCGCATGAAAGCGCATGGAATACGGTTCAGGATATTAATGAAAAGTACCATGTGACAAGTGCAGATCGGGCGCTGGCTGTATCAGCTATGGATTTTGACCTGTCGGTATATGATGTTTTTGGAATTTTAGGCGCAGGAGGAACATTGGTATTGCTTCCAGAGCAGGAGAGAAGGAATGCGGATTACTGGCTGGAACAAGTGTTGAAATATCAGATTACCGTTTGGAATTCAGTGCCGGTGCTTCTGGATATGCTTTTGATACGGGCGGAATCCATGAAACAGAAACTGCCGATCAGGGCGGTTATGCTTTCTGGAGATTGGATTGGGATGGATCTCCCGCAGAGGGTTGCGGCATGGACAGAGGATTGCCAGTTTGTCGCTATGGGAGGAGCTACAGAGGCAAGTATCTGGTCCAATTATCAGAATGTTACCCTGCCGATGCCGAAAAACTGGAAATCTATTCCTTATGGAAAGCCACTCAGATATCAGGCATATCGTGTTGTGGATGAGTATGGAAGGGATTGCCCTTACTGGGCAGAAGGCGAACTCTGGATTGGCGGTTTTGGTGTAGCAAAAGGATATAGGGGAGATTCTGCGCTTACGGGGCAGAAATTTATCACAGATCAGTATGGAAGATGGTATCGGACCGGCGATCTCGGAAGAATCTGGGATGATGAGACAATTGAATTTTTGGGAAGAAAAGACCATCAGGTAAAGATTCGCGGACACAGGATTGAATTGGGAGAAATTGAACATGCGATTCAGGAGTTTCCGGGTGTGGCTCATGCAGTTGTTGATACAGTTAGTGATGGTCATGGCAATAAAACGCTGGCTGCTTATATCGGAGCGCCGATACAGGAAGATTCTAAAGTTACAACGTATTTGTACGGCACAGATATCTTTGGCGGGGGCTGGAAAGAACTGAAGGATGATGTCAGCAATTGGCAGATGCAGCAGGAACGGAAGACAGCATACAAAAATTTCCTTGCCTATGCAGACCAGAGATGTGTACAGCTTATGCTGGAGACACTCATAGAGTTAGGCATTTTTGTATCAGAGAAGGAAGTTCTTTCGCAGAAGGAAATTTTTGAAAAAGGGAGCATTACGGAAACACAGAAGAATACTGTGGCAAGATGGTTGGAAATTTTAAAGAAGGAAGGAATCCTGAGAGAAGAGGACGGCAGACTATCGCGTACCGGGAAGGAAGTGGCTGTACCGGAAAAAGCTGGAGATACGGAAACGTATTTTAATAAACTGAAGCCGTATCTGAAGCATATGGTTACTGGGAATGAAGTTCCGCTGGACGTATTCTACCAGAAAGAGCCGGCTTTGGCTCCAAATATGCTGCTTCGGAGGATTCCGGGCTGCGAGGAAACAGTGGAAAGACTGGTGCAGGGATTAAGGCTTCTGGCAGAAGAACGCAGAAAAGAGCCACTCCAGATTATAGAAATTGGTACAAGGGACACTGCAATTACAAGACAGTTTTTGAATGCACTGGAAGATGTAAGCGTGGCTTATACTTATGCGGATTCTTCAAAATATTTTCTGCAGGAAGCAGAGAAAGAACTTGCGGGATATGAGAGAGTCGAGTTTGAGATGCTGAATCTGGAAGAAGGCATGGATAAGCAGCAGATGTCCTTGCATAGTTATGACGTTGTGATATCGGTAAATGCTTTACATAGAAATATTGATGCTGCGGATGCGGTAAAGAAAGTAGCGGAATTACTGAAGCCAAACGGAATATTGCTGATGACTGACCTTGTGGTAAGGACATACCTTCAGGAACTTACAGCGGCTTTTTTGGAAAATGGTTTTGCGGATATTCGGGACAAGAGAAAAGAAGCAGGGCTGGTTACCCCGGATTGCCTGCTGTGGAGAGAATGTTTATCAGAGGCAGGATTGGGCGAAGACTGTGCTGTGACAGAGAGATATGGAAGATGTATATGCTGCAGCAGACAGCAGGCGTCTGTCCTGTCCTATCATAATGGAGCACTAAGGGAATATCTGTCAGAAAAACTGCCGGAGTATATGGTTCCACAGAATTATCATTTCATGGAGCAGCTCCCAACATTGTCCAATGGGAAGATTAACAGGAAGCAATTGCGGGAAGATTTTAAAGAAGAAACTGCGGTTATCCGATTTTCAAAGGCAACGACAGAAACAGAAGAAAAGCTTTTAGATATCTGGAAACAATTATTTGGATATGAAAATATCGGAATTGAAGATAATTATTTTAGCCTTGGGGGAGACTCGCTGATTGCCACAAGGTTGATCTCGGAAGTACAGAAAACCTTTGGCTGCAAAATAACGATCAGTACGATTTTTGAAAATCTGACCGTAAAATCTCTAGCAAAAGCTATTGAACAGTCCGAACAGAAAGAAGATACACTGCAGATCAAACCGAATCTGGAGGAAGCATATCATCCGTTCCCATTAACCGATGTGCAGTATGCTTACTGGCTTGGCAGAAGCGGATTGTATGAATTGGGAAATGTTGCAACGCACTGTTATTTTGAACTGGATGCAGACGGCCTTGATACTGAGTGCGCAGAGACGGCATGGAATCTGTTGATACAGAGGCATGGGATGATGCGTGTTATTATCCAGCCGGATGGTATGCAGCGCATACTGGAGAATACTCCACAGTATCATATTGACGTGACGGATATCCGACAATTGGAAGTGACAGAAAAAGAAAAGGCATTGGATGAAAAACGGGCAGAGATGTCTCATCAGGTAATTCAGACAGATGAATGGCCTCTGTTTGATGTGCGAATCACTAAAATAGAGGACCAGAAGCATAGAATCCATATCAGTTTTGACAATATTATCTTTGATGGCTGGAGTATGTTCCATCTCTTAAATGAGTGGGCAGAAGTATATCGAAATGGAAAAGCGGAAATGCCGATTACTTTGTCTTTCCGGGATTACGTGCTGGGACTGGAGCAGATAAAGTCTACCTCTGCTTATGAGAAAGATAAAAAATATTGGGAAGACCGGGTGGAGACTTTTGCGGACGCACCGGATCTGCCGCTTGCAAAGAACGAAAGCCAGATTACAGAGCAGCGTTTCTGTCGCCGGAGCGCAAAACTGTCACAGAAAGAATGGCAGTCTGTAAAAGACGCGGCGGGAAGACTGGAGGTAACGCCTTCTGTTCTTTTGATGAGTGCTTATGCGGAGACTCTCCGCTTGTGGAGCAGTAATAAGGATTTTACACTTAATCTGACGCAGTTTGACCGGAAACAATTGCATCCGGAAGTGAACAATCTGGTTGGAGATTTTACAACACTGACATTGCTGGAGATAAAGAATGCAGGGAATAATTTTGCGGAAAGGACAAAGGCAATTCAGAAGCAGCTTACAGAAGATCTGGAGCATACAGCTTATGGCGCGGTTGAACTGGAGCGCGAATTAAAGAAAAAGACTGGAAATATGCGGGGCGCTATTATGCCGGTAGTGTTTACCAGTGGCCTTGGCGTGGAGCAGTGGAATGAAGGAAAGTGGCTTGGAAAACTGAACTATAACATTTCACAGACGCCGCAGGTGTGGCTGGATCATCAGGTGGTTGAAATGGATGGCTGTTTATGCCTGTTTTGGGATTCCGTGGACGAATTATTTTATCCGGGAATGCTGGATGAGATGTTCCGGGCATATACCGGCCTGCTTCATACGCTAGCAGTTCATCCGGAGATCATGCAGGAAAAAACGGCAAGTCTGGTAACAGCGGAAATTTCAGAAAAACGGCGTCAGGCGAATGAAACGGCGGCTGAATTTGAAGAGAAAACGTTGGATGGATTATTCTTGGAGGCGGCAGACAAATTTCCGGATAAGGAGGCGCTGGTAACGTGCAGCAGGCGGATGACTTATCGGGAGATAAAAGAAGAGGCGTTTTACATTTCCGGGCAGTTGAAGAGCATGGGAATAAAAAAAGAAGAGACGGTAGCTGTATTTATGGAAAAAGGGTGGGAGCAGGTAGTTGCTGTTTATGGAATCCTGTTTGCCGGAGCCGCATATCTTCCGATAGATATCCATAATCCGAGAGAACGAGTTGAAAAGATTCTCCGTGACAGTGGAACAAGAATCATTCTTGTGCAGAATCAGGCGTATGATCAGGATACCGAATGGCTGCACGAGTGGGATTGTATTTCTGTGTCTGGATTAAAAACCGATTCTGAATACAAAGCACAGGAGAATAAGGCGGGAGACCTTGCGTATGTAATCTATACGTCGGGAACAACCGGGATGCCGAAAGGAGTAATGATTACTCACCATAATGCAGTGAATACAATACTGGATATCAATGCACGCTATCAGATTACAGAACAGGATACGGCGTTTGGAATCTCCAATCTTCATTTTGACCTGTCTGTTTATGATGTTTTTGGCGTTTTAGGCGCAGGTGGGAAATTGGTTCTTCCGGATCCGGAATATGGAAAAGATCCAGCGCATTGGATTCACTGGTTGAATCATGAGAATATTACCGTATGGAACAGCGTGCCAGCTTTTGTAGAAATGCTGGCAGAATATGAGGAATATCAAAGGCAGGTAACTTCACAATCGTTGCGGTTGGTAATGATGAGTGGCGACTGGGTTCCGGTTTCACTTCCGGGGAGAATCCGTAATCTGTTTCAGAATGTTGAGATTGTTGCACTTGGAGGAGCGACGGAAGGCAGTATTTGGTCCAATCATTTCGAGATCCCAGAGATTGTGCCGGAAGATTGGAAGAGTATTCCGTATGGGAAACCGCTTGCAAACCAGAAGTATTATGTTCTGGATCAGAATATGGAAGATTGCCCTGACTGGGTACCGGGAACACTTTATATTGCCGGAGATGGCGTTGCACAGGGATATTTAAACGATAATGAAAAAACAGAAGAAAAGTTTGTTGTTTTAGATAGAACTGGGGAACGATTGTATTGTACTGGAGATATGGGACGGTATTGGAATGAAGGTAATATTGAATTTCTTGGAAGATTGGATAATCAGGTAAAAATCAATGGATATCGGGTAGAATTGGGCGAAATTGAAGCTGCATTACGAAGGATTCAAGGTATAACGGAAGCGTTTGTTTTTTTTAAAAGGGATAATGCGATAGAAGACATATGTGCTGTATTAGTAGAGGAAAAAAGGTATCGTGACCGGATAGACAAGTTTTATAAGGAAATGTTAAAAAAAGATCTTCCGATCTATATGATTCCAACAGAATATATTAAAACGAATGCTATTCCGCTTAATTCAAATGGGAAAAAGGATATTCATAAAATTTTGATTGTTGCAGAAAAAAATAGAAAGCCTATTTTTAAAAAGAATAATAATTGTAAACAGCTTACTCAACTTCAGGAGCAATTACTCGCAATTTGGAGAGAAGTTTTAAAAATTGAAAATATTGATATAAATGATAACTTTTTTGAAATAGGTGGAAATTCGATACAGGCAATACAAATTACTAACCAAATGACGGAGAAAATAGGGTGTTTTATGGATATCGGCAAGTTATTTGAGTATCCGACTATCAGCAAAATCGAAAGATATATATTAGAGGAAACGTAATGAGTAAATACATATTTAATAATGATACCGATATTTTGGAGTTTTTGGAGCAACTTAGAGAGAATGGCATTCAAATTTGGGGAGAAGGGGAGAAAATTCGATACAGATCTAAAAACAGACAATTGGCACCGGAAACATTAAGGATTCTTAAAATGGCTAAAGGTCAAATTTTAGATTTCTTTCGAATGATCGAAAAAAATGTGATTCCATTAACATCAATACAAACAGCTTATGTTGTGGGACAAACGGCTGGGTGTGAGTTGGGAAATATAAATGCGCATTATTACATCGAATATACAATAGAATCTTTGGATGTTGAACGACTTGAGCAAATGATAAATCTGGTTATTTCTAAAAATGATGCATTACGGTTGATTGTAACACATGAGGGGAAAGCGAGTTTTTTAGATAATGTGCCATATTATTCTGTGCCAGTTTATTCATTATATGAAGGGAATGATAGAGAGCAAAAGCGGCTAGAGAGAAGTCATCATAGGTATAATTATTATAAATGGCCCATGTTCCATTTTTGCGTTGGGAAAACATCAGGAAAGACAAGTGTTTTACATGTAGATTTTGATTGTATCATTTTGGATGCATGGAGTGCAAAATTACTGTTGAACGAGATTTTCAGTTTGTACTATGGAAAAGATGTTAAATTTCCACGAATCTCTTTTATGAATTACATGAGATTAAAAACAGATAAAGGAGATTTGGAAGCTGAAGAATACTGGAAAGAAAAAGTAAAAAATATGCCGAGCTTTCCCAAACTGAATTACCAGAAAAAATTTGCAGAAGTGCAGAATGTAAGATTTGATAGAATTGAATGTGATTTTTCTTTTATAGAAACACAACGATTATATCAGAAAATAAAAAACTATCATTTTACTCCTGCTGCAGTAATTTCTACAATTTTTATGAAAACACTGGCACAATATAGTGAAACTCCAGGACTTTCCATAAATGTAACATTGTTTAATAGACAGTTATTGCATGAAGATGTGAATGGGATACTGGGTGAATTTACTAACAATGCAGTAATATCATACCAAGAAAAAACGGATTCTTTATTGGATGCTATTCGAGCAACTCAAGAACAGATGTGGCGGTTAGTTCAATATAGAAAATTTGAAGGAAGCAATATATTAAAAATGCTTTCTTCAGGTAGAGCAGGAAAAGCGATTATGCCAGTAGTGTTTACTTGTATGCTGGAGGGGAATGTGTCTAAGGTAACAAAAAAAAGATATTCATTCAAAGAAGAATATGCGATAAGCCAAACACCGCAGGTGGTTTTAGATCACCATGTAAGAGATGATTTGGGATATTTGAAGATTTCATGGGATTATATTATTGACATCTTTGATAAACAATATATTACTGATATTTTTGGCGCTTATGTAAATAATATAAAGAAATTTATGGAAAAATATTAGGGAGAATAAAAATATGTTTGTAAAAGAATTGGAAATTACTTTGGAAAATGGAATGAAAATTTCAGGAGAATTAGATTTGCCAGAAAGGCAAGGTCAATGGAAAACGATTATTTTATTTCATGGTTCCGGTCCATCTGATCGGCACGCTACAGTTGAATCCATGGGAGGTATAGTATCCCGTAATTTTGATTTATTGAGCGAAGGGTTTGTGAAAGCTAGATATGCGGTATTTCGTTATGATAAAAGAGAAAATTATGATATAGAAATAATTATTCGGGATGCCAGAGAGGTAACGAGATTTGTTTCTGGCTTGTCTGAAGTGGAAGGAATTCTGTTTTATGGATGGAGTGAAGGAGTACGAGTTTGTACAACTTTAGTTTCAGATTTTCCGAATGTGCAGGCTTTGATTCTTCAGTCGGGTATTGCAGAAGGATGGAGTTCCTATTTCTCTTATATATTGCGCGAACTTACAGTAGAAAAGTTGAAAGAGTTGGATAACAATAGTGATAGCATATTAGAAATTTCGGATTTTTTGAATTGTATACCGGACTCCACATCTATCTCTTTCTCTCTGTATTTACTTATTCTTGGTACGGATAAGGAGGGAAATATGAAATTTAATGAAGAACTTGATCCAGAAGGGAAAGGAAGATTCAGCATAATAGATAATTGGATACCATTGGCAGATGAAATAGTTGCAGATCCTACTACTTTAATTCGATTTGCTGAAAATGCTCCTGGAGAAACATGGGCAGGAATATTAGATGACATAAAAAAAATCCAATTACCTATTTTAGTACTTCATGGTTTGAATGACGGATGGATTTCTCCGGTAGAAGCTGTGCAAATAGCAAAGGCAGCAAGGAATAATGCAGATATAATTTTGTTTAAAGGGTTGGGACATTCACTTTCTAAGGTAAGTTCTCCATTAAAGGATGAAGGCGGTACTATAGAAGATGAGGTTATTGTGAGAGTCGTAAAATGGCTTAAAAAGAATGTGGAATAGTTGAGGAAAGGAAATGTATATGATGAACGATCGAGAGTTTTCTAATAGAAAGGAAACATTACATGGAGAATTTTATGAAAATGCATTGAAATATCCAGAGAGAATTGCGCTTATCTATGAAAATGAGAAAGTTTCTTATAAGATGTTGCGTTTATATGCGTTGCGTGCAGCAAACTATATGTGGCAAAGAGGAGTAAGAAGAAATGATAAGATTGTGGTTATATTGCCGAGAGGTATTGGACAAGTAGCTGCATTGTTAGGAATTCTTGCAATAGGTGCAGCGTATGTTCCGATTGCGATGAAGCAGCCGTTAGGACGTCGGAAAAAAATCATAGAAAATGTCAAGCCGGCTCTTGTATTGCAGGATGAAGCCTTTTTAGAAGAGAATCCATGGACTGGGTGTATTGAAAATAATTCAAAAGATACTGCCTATATTATTTATACATCGGGCTCTAGCGGAGAACCTAAAGGAGTAGAAATGAGTCATGTGGCTGCAATGAATACAATAGAAGAAATTTTACATATGTGGAATATTGGTGCGGAAGATTCCGTATTAAATATATCAGCATTTGATTTTGATTTGTCGGTTTTTGACATATTTGGTCTTTTAACTGTTGGAGGGACAATTGTTTTAATTGATGAAGACGACTTTAGAGATCCAGAAGTATGGAAAAATCTGATAGAGATTTATGGAATTACTATTTGGAATAGTGCCCCCGCGTTATTGGACATGTTTTTGATAATGGGGGAAAATAATCATTTTGGTAAATTGCGGTTGGCATTAGTGTCAGGGGACTGGATTCCTTTATATTTACCGGAGAAATGGTATAAAGTAACTTCAGTAAACTCGCAATTTGTAGCGTTGGGCGGAGCGACAGAAGGCGGAATTTGGTCCAACTATTATTGCGTTTCAAAAGTAGATAAATTGTGGAATTCTATTCCTTATGGGCAAGCATTACCAAAACAGAAATATAGGATTACGGATGAAAATTTTGTGGAGTGCGGAGTTGATATTCCTGGTGAATTGCAAATTGGAGGTGGAAGTCTGGCGAAAGGCTATATTAATGATGAAGAGCTAACAATGAAAAAGTTTATTACGGATGTAAAAGGGGAACGTTGGTATAGAACAGGAGATCGGGGAAGGCGATGGGCAGATGGAACGATAGAGTTT
>VOFB01003705.1_pt1 | contig 102243 bp, 171 predicted proteins | sample 5384141 | NCBI WGS metagenome assembly VOFB01 (sample SAMN12384721, study PRJNA508395) | human gut metagenome | isolation source: healthy gut A | host: Homo sapiens | reverse complement strand
ACAGCTCCTCATCGGACAACAACAACAGCAATACGGACAACGACAATAAAGAAACCAACAGCAGCGGCGAGACCAGTGGATTTTACGATCAGAGCGGCAACTATATTGCAGTGACCAAGGACAGCAATGGCAACTGGGTGGACAGCTACGGCACGGTTTACTACTTCGGCGAAAATGGAGTGACGGACAATGCCGGAAACTATTTCCCTTACAAAGGGACAGATGAAAGCAATGGTTTTTATGACAAAGACGGAAATTATGTGACGGTTACCAAGGATAGCAACGGCAACTGGGTGGACAGTGCCGGAACGGTTTACACCTTCGGGGATACGGGCGTGACGGATTCTTCTGGAAATTTCTATCCCTATTAATAGAATTTTGAATATTTTCCTCCATTTTACAGATAATAATTCCGGGTAAGCAATACGGATTATGATAAATGTAAGATGGAGGAATTTTTATGAAGGCAACAGGAATTGTCAGGAGGATTGATGATCTCGGACGAGTGGTGATACCAAAAGAGATCCGCAGGACACTGCGCATTAAAGAGGGAGCTCCGCTTGAGATCTTTACGGACAGAGAAGGGGAAATCATTCTGAAAAATACTCTCCAATTGGGGAGTTGAGCGCTTTTTCTAAGGAATATGCAGAGGCCCTGGCCCAGGCATCCGGGCATGTGATCTGCATTACGGACAGGGACCAGGTCATTGCCGCCGCAGGCGGATGCGTAAAGAATACATTGGGAAACCCATCAGCAGACAACTGGAAACCGCTATTAACGATCGTGAGCAGATACTGTCATCGGGAGATGACAGCAAATATGTGAAGGTGACCGGTGAGGAGAGTGAGGAGAGCCTTCCCCCAGGTGGTCTGCCCTATCCTCTGTGAAGGCGACGCCATCGGGGCGGTGATTCTGATTGGTAAAGACGCAAAACGCAGAATGGGTGAGACTGAGCAGGTTCTGGCCAGGTGCGCGGCAGGTTTTATGGGGCGCCAGATGGAACAGTAGGCGTCTGGACATGATATTCTTCCAGGGTCAGCCCAGTGAGCGTCAGATAGAGGGCCAATGATCTGGTGACATACCGGATATGCCAGGGTTCGCAGGCATATCCGGTAATTTTTTCTTTGCTTTTCGGATAACGCAGAATAAATCCATAGAGAGGGGCATGACGCTTAAGCCAGATTCCCTCGGCAGTGTCCGCAAACTCTTCAATCAGATCCAGGTCCACACCGGGACAGGAGACGTCCAGGGCCAGCCCGGTCTGGTGTTCGCTGCCGCCGGGCGGGGCAATGTAACTGGTGTCCGCCGCATTGTCATAGATTTCCCGCTGTCTTTCATAGGAGCGGTAACCAGAGATTCCATAGAGAGAGACAGACCCGCTCCCAGGGCCCCGGCGAAGAGCTGTTCTGCGGCTTTTGCGGCACGGTATTCCAAAAGGCGTTTCGGGTCCCCCTCAGGGGCAATAAACGGGATGGAGGGCTCCATCAGATTGTCGGGAATATATGAAGGTGCCAGCCGATGTTCTTTGTTGACCAGCATTTCATATTCAAAACAGTACGATAAAAATCCCCACAGTCATCGCATAAAAGCTGCGTAGTACTATAACTATGAGAGGGGGATGTAAATTATGCTTAGTTTGTAATTATTCAGCAGGTCTGCGCAGTTACCTTAGTTTTTGTTGAGCGCTTCCGTACTCATCTCCTCCAGCAGGTTCGTTTTGAGACGGTAGAGCTTATCAGAGAGATCCACATAGACCTCCTGGGATTTACGAAACGTCTGGTTTCATCCCAGAGGGTGTCCAACTCTTTCTGACAGTAACTGCGGATATCCATCACGCTGGGGGAAGTGTAGACACACTCCCCATTTTGAAAGACAGGAACCAGCAGTTTACGCAGGGTATAGCTGCCGCCCCGGATCTTGGTCTTCTTCCATGTGGCAAGGGGATCGAAGATAATCATGTCTTTGTCAGTGTCGAATTGTTCGTCTGTGAGTGCGATCAAGTCCGCCTTAATCTTGCGGTGTCTTGTCGTAAATGCGGAAAATGGTTTTGTCACCGGGGTTTGTGATTTTCTCTGTGTTTTCGGAAAGCTTAATTTTGGGGATAAAGGTCTGTGTCTTCTCGTCTTTGATCGCTGCCAGCTTGTAAACACCTCCGAATGCGGGCAGTCTCTGGAGGTGATGAGATTGGTTCCCACACCCCAGGAGGAAATCCTGCAGCCCTGGAGCTTCAGGCTCTCGATCAGGTACTCATCCAAGTCGCTGGAGGCAGAGATGTAGGCATCCTCAAAGCCAGCCTCATCCAGCAGAACGCGGGCTTTCTTAGACATGTAGGCCAGATCTCCGCTGTCCAGGCGGATTCCATAGTTCTTCAGGGAAATGCCGGCGTCTCTCATCTCCTGGAATACCCGGATGGCGTTTGGAACACCGGACTTTAAGGTGTCATAGGTGTCTACCAGGAGGCAGCAAGCATCCGGATAGAGGGATGCATAGGCTTTGAAAGCGGTGTACTCGTCTGGGAAACTCATGATCCAGCTATGGGCGTGGGTTCCCTTTACAGGGACATCAAAGAGCTGTCCGGCCAATACATTGGAAGTACCGATACAGCCTCCTATCATGGCGGCTCTGGCTCCGTACACCCCGGCGTCCGGACCCTGGGCCCGGCGCAGCCCGAACTCCATGATACCGTCTCCCTTAGCTGCGTAAACCACACGGGAAGCCTTGGTGGCGATCAAGCTCTGGTGGTTTATGATGGTCAGTATGGCAGTTTCCACCAGCTGTGCCTCCATGATGGGGGCAACCACCTTGATCAGTGGTTCCCTGGGGAAGACCACTGTTCCCTCAGGAATGGCATAGATATTTCCTGAGAAGCGAAAGCTTGAGAGGTACTCAGAAAATCCTCCTCAAAAATGCCCAGTCCCCGCAGATAACTGATATCCTCACCGGAAAAATGCAGGTTTTTAATATAGTCAATCACCTGATCCAGACCTGCTGCAATGGCGTAACCGCCCCCGGAGGGATTGGTCCGGTAAAAAGCGTCAAAGATTACGGTCTCACGAGCCTGACTTTTGAAATAGCCCTGCATCATCGTCAGTTCATACAGATCTGTTAACAGCGTCAAATTCATAGTACTCATAGTATTTTCCCCGTTTCTCTATTTTGTGGCAACAAAACTCTTTTCTATAGTTATAACACATTGGTACCTTTTATCCAAGACTGATATTTTATCAGTAATTTTCTGCCTAAGCTCCTCCTGCTCGCTTTGACTGCACTGGTAGGGGCACAACCAGATCAAAGATCAGGTTGATCTGCTGCCTGCCGTCCACCATTCGGAAATCGTGCATGGAAAGTTCAGGGTTTACCTCCCTTAAAACGGAATCCAGTTGGGAGCGCACAGCCAGGATATGCTCGTCCCTGGTCTCTATGGGGTCCATATGGATGACCAGTAAAAGCCCCAGTTCATGTCCTACCTCCCGCTCTATCCTGTCAATGGTCTCATGGATCTCCTGAATATCCGCATCCTTTGGAACCTCAGCGTGTATGGAGGCCATGCTGCGGCCCGGACCATAGTTATGTATGATCAGGTCATGGCTGCCCATAATACCCGGATAGCTCTCCACGAGGACAGAAATTTTTTTGGCAAGCCCCGGGTCTGCCGGGGAGCCGATCAGCAGGGCAAGGGTGTCTTTGGCGATGCCGATACCTGCCCAGAGCACCACAGCGGCCACCACCACTCCCACAATGCCATCCACATTGATTCCCAGAAAGTGGAAGACCAGGAGGGATACAATCGTGGCGGTTGTGGTAAACACATCCCCCAGAGCGTCCGCCGCTGTGGCCAGCATTACCTGGGAGTTGATGCGCTTTCCAAGTCTGCGGTTGAAGGCACCCAGCCAGAGCTTGACGCAGATGGAGAGACCGAGAATGGCTATGGACACAAGCTTGAAGTTGAGTTCCTCCGGATTCATGATTTTTTTATGGAATCCGTGAAAAGGAAAAGCCCACCTGGATTACCAAAAAGGCTACAACCAGAGCGCAGATATATTCAATACGCCCATGCCCAAAGGGATGATCCTCATCTGCAGGCTTGCCGGCCATCCTTACCCCGATGAAGCTGATAATGGATGAACCGGCATCCGAGAGAGTGTGGAAGGCATCCGCTGCGACAGAGATGCTGTTCAATACCATTCCGATGATGAACTTGACCACAAACAACAGTACATTACATAAAATACCCACAATGCTGGACAGTATACCGTAGGCTGTGCGCACGGAGATACGGTTGGTTTCCTTCCAGTCCTTTACAAAAAAGTTTAACTAACAGATCCGTCATGGTTATGCTCCTGTTCTACTTATAATATCAATGTGATTATACTCCATATTCTGCCAGGATGGGATAAAAATTTTTCCTTTTCTATTGTAAATTGACAGGGAAGAAAATCAATGGTAGCATAGTAGACAGCGGATTATATAAGAAGGGGACTGCAAAGATGGAACAGACGAAGGAACAGAAAAACTTTAAAAAAGATTCTGGTGGGGCTGATATTCCTGGTCCTGGCGATCCTTGTGCTCTATTGGGTTTACCGGACCTTTATGCCCGGGGACAGAGCGGTGACAAGAAGATTACGGTTCAGGTAATACACGGGGATCAGACAGAAAGGACCTTTGTTTACCAGACGGATGAGGAGTACCTGGGTGCGGTGCTGAAGGCGGACAAGCTGGCGGAAGGGGATGAGGGGCAGTTTGGTATGTTCATCACCTCTGTAGACGGTGAAAAAGGCGGATGACACAAATCAGCAGTGGTGGTGTCTCACCAAAAAAGGGGGAACAGGTCAACACTTCTGCGGACCAGACTCCCATCAGCGATGGAGATACCTATGAACTGACGCTTACAGAAGGATATTAAGGTGCTGCCATGAAAACCAGGGAGCTTGTGACTATGGCTTTCCTCACTGCCATCATGTTTGTGGGACAGGTGGGGATGGCCTTTCTTCCCAATATTGAGATCGTATCTCTGCTCGTTATCCTCTACACACAGTTATATCGAAAAAAAAGTGTTTTTGATCATTTACCTCTTTGCGTTTTTGGAGGGTGTAATATACGGATTTGGAATATGGTGGATCAATTACCTCTATATATGGAGTATATTGGCGGTTGTGGTACTTTTAGTTCCAAAGAAACAGCCTGTTCCTGTGTGGGCTGTCATTTCAGGTATCTATGGTCTCTCCTATGGGTTTTTGTGTGCAATTCCTACTATATAACCGGAGGGGCCGGGGCCGGATTTTCTTACTGGGTTACCGGAATACCATTCGACATTCTGCACTGTGTGGGAAATGTGGGGTTACTTTGGTTCTCTATAAACCTGTCTCTGCGATTTTGAGAAGGCTGACGGATTTACAGAGGACGGGTATGAAAAACAATTTTTGAAAAATTGAAAAAATTTGAAAAAGGACTTGCATTTTTAAAAAGAATCCTTTATAATACGTTTTGTTGTGAACGATGGGCTATCGCCAAATGGTAAGGCAACGGACTCTGACTCCGTCATTTCCAGGTTCGAGCCCTGGTAGCCCAGCTGCTAAGGCTGCTTTGAAAAAAATGCAGCCTTTTTGTTTATATCATAGGAAAGTCCTTCGGAATTCCCTATGATATAAAAAAAAACCCTCCGGGCGGGATTCATTTTACCTAGAAGAAAGGAAGCGTAGAATGATTTACCAGTTTGAGAGCCGTGTGCGCTACAGTGAAGTGGACAGGCACCAGAATCTGACTCTAAATGCAATTATAAATTATTTTCAGGACTGCAGCACCTTCCACTCAGAGCATATTGGCCTGGGACTCTCTTATATGGAGGAACATCAGAAAGCATGGGTGCTATCCTCCTGGCAGATTGTGATTCACAGGAACCTAAAGTTCGGGGGAACCTATCACTGTGCAGACTTGGCCCTATGACTTTAAAGGGTTTATGGGGAGCAGAAACTTTGCCCTCCTGGATGAGGAGGGAAGCGTGTGGTCAGCGCCAATTCTCTTTGGTCTTTTTTAGATGCAGGGACAGGCAGGCCGGTAAAGGTTGCTCCGGAACAGATTCGGGGATATGTGCTGGAGGAGAAGCTTCCCATGAAATATGCGCCCAGGAAAATTGCTCTTCCAAAGCAGATGGAAGAGATGGGGCAGATTACGGTCCAGAATCATCATCTGGACACCAACAACCATGTGAACAACGGTCAGTATGTGCAGATGGCCTACGAGTTCCTTCCGGAGCAGTTTGTGCTGCGCCAGATGCGTGCGGAGTATAAGAAGCAGGCAAAACTGCACGATCATCTGGTACCATGGGTGAAACTAGAGGAAAAAAAGCTGTACCGTGGTGCTCTGCGGTGAGGACAGGACCACATACGCGGTGGTCTCATTTGAGGAATAACAGGAGAGGAATATGTTACAGGTTGGGAAAAAAGCAGGATCTAGTGATTGTAAAAAAGTAAATTTCGGCGTCTATCTTGCGGAGGCAATGGATGCCTCAGACAAGGTGCTTCTTCCAAAGAAAAGAGGTACCTGAGGATGCCAATACAGGAACCAAGCTGTGCGCGTTTTTGTACATGGACTCCCAAGACCGTATGATCGCCACACTGCGGGAGCCTGTGCTGGAGCTGGGCGGCCTGGCTGTGCTGAAGGTGGCGGATGTGGGCCGGATCGGAGCATTTTTGGACTGGGGCCTGGAAAAGACCTGCTGCTGCCGTTTAAACAGCAGACCAGGAAAGTGCGCCCTGGGGAGAGCTGCCTGGTGGCGCTTTACCAGGATAAGAGTGGGAGGCTGTGTGCCACCATGAATGTATATGAGTACCTGAGCACGGATTCCCCATACCGCAAGGATGACCGGGTGCAGGGAACCATCTACCAGACCAGCAGTGAATTCAGAGTGTTTGTGGCAGTGGACAACAGGTACTCCGGTCTGATACCTCAGAGAGAGGCTGCAGGTCAGTACCGGATTGGGGACAGCATTTCCCTGCGTGTCACGGAAGTGAAGCAGGATGGAAAGCTGGATCTGAGCGCCAGAGAGAAGGTGGAGGTGCAGATTGACCGGGATGCAGAGGCGATCATGAAAGTGATTGAGGAGTATGAGGCGTCCTGCCCTTTGGAGACCAGGTCTCCCCGGAGATCATCAAGCGGGAGTTCGGCATGAGTAAAGCGGCTTTTAAGAGAGGTGTAGGCCGCCTGTACAGCCAGGGAAAAATCGAGCTTCTGGAGAACCGCATAAAAAAGTGAAGTAAAACAGAAAAAATATTTGATTTATAATGGTATATAGTTTATATTATAGGTAATAAACATAAAAACATCAGAATTTCTATAGAAAGGGTTTTAGCAATGAAAGTGCAAAATATTACAGATATTGAAAAGTTTTTCAAAGTGATCGACAGCTGCGAGGGAAAGGTAGAGCTGGTTACAGGGAGGGTGACAGACTGAACCTGAAATCCAAACTTTCCCAGTACGTTTCCATGGCAAATATCTTCTCTAACGGGGGAGATCCCTGAGCTGGAGATCATCGCGTATGAAAAGAAGATATTGATAAATTGATTTCTTTTATGGTAAATAACTAAGAAGTGATCGGCAAGTTAGCTGCCCGGAGGCGTTGTTTCCTGGCAGCTTTTTACCATTGTAAAGGCAACCGGTATCAAGCAGAACGCAGCAAAAGATTTTTACGAGAGAAAGTTAGAAGGAGAGGTAAATTGGACTCGATAGACTATTATGAACGGTATGCAGGCGTATACTATGAAAATACGGCGGACCTGGATCTGGGGGAGGTTCTGGACCGTTTTTGGATCTGCTCCCTGAAAATGCGGAGGTGCTGGATTTAGGCTGCGGTTCCGGAAGGGACAGCCTTTATCTGGAGGACAGGGGCTGCTATACAACCCTGCTGGACGGCTCCAAGGAGATGTGCAAGCTGGCTGAGATCCACACGGACAAAGAGGTGCTGAATATGACCTTTGAGGAGATGGATTTTGACGAGGTATTTGACGGCATCTGGGCATGTGCTTCCCTCCTGCATGTGGAGGAGAGAGATATGGACCGCATCATGGGAAAAGTTATTGCAGCGCTGAAGCCCCGGGGATTCTCTACATGTCGTTCCAGTACGGTACGGCACAGGAAATTCGCGGGAACCGTTTTTTCACGACTATACGGAGGAGGGTGCTTACGCCATGCTGAAACGGCAGCCGGGTGTGAAGGTTCTGGATATCTGGACAACACCGGATGCTGCTGGAAAGAGCAGAAAGTGGCTGAACGTGTTGGCTAAAAAGACAAGCGGAGTATTGGAAAAAGAATATGAATAAAACAAAGAGTATAAACAGGCTGTTATTATTTATGGTGATCTGGGCACTGGCCTCCAGCTTTGGGCTGGGATGGCTTTTCCGGGGTTGAGCGCAGCCCAGCTTCTGGTGGTTTCAGAGTTGGTCTATTTTCTGCCGGTGGTGGGATATTTGCTGATTAAGAGGATTCGTCCCAGCCAGTGGATTCCCTTTAAGCTGCTTCCCATCTCAACCATATTGATGTCAGCGCTGGCAGCCTTTTGCTGCTGCCTTTAGTGACCTTTATCAATCTGTTGTCTATGATGTTTGCCACCAACTTTGTGAATGGAACGGGGCAGCAGCTGATGGAAAACCCGTTTTTGGTCAATCTTTTGTCATGGCAGTGGTTCCGGCAGTGGTGGAGGAACTGATTTTCCGCGGTGTCTTGTACCACGCCTACCGGGAAAACGGAGTCATATTGGGCGCAGTAGCCTGCGGGCTGGCATTTGGAATCATGCATCTGAATCTGAATCAGTTCTGCTATGCTGCGGTTCTGGGTATAATTTTCTGTATTTTTGTGGAAATCACAGGAAGCATCTTTTCTTCCATAACAGCCCACTTTGTAATCAATGGGTGGAATGTACTGTTGCTGGCAGTGCAGCAGCCCCTGCAAGAATTTGTGAGCAGTATGGGACAGGAGACCAATACGGCTCTCACACAAAATGAGATGGTGGATGCAGTTCTGTACTATGGTATTATGGCAGTGATTGCCACTGCGCTGGCCATAGGCGTGCTCATCTGGATGACAAAGCACTGTAAGAGAGAGGCGCATATGCGTTGGTGCTTTTCAGGCATCCCTTGCCTGAGGGGCATAAGAAAAGCTTTGTAACCCCCTGCTTTATCATTGCGGCAGCGGTTGCCCTGATTATCATGATTCTTCAGGAGATATTGATTTGAGATAAGGATATGAGAGAGAGGTAAGCTTTGAATTTTACACATTTGCACGTCCATACGGAGTACAGCCTCCTGGACGGCTCGAATAAGATAAAAAGAATATGTTGCCAGGGTCAAGGAACTGGGAATGGACAGCGCTGCGATCACGGACCACGGGGTCATGTTTGGCGTCATTGATTTCTACCGGGAGGCAAAAGCCGCCGGGATCAATCAATTCTTGGATGTGAAGTCTACGTGGCGCCAAATTCTCGTTTTGACAAAGACAACCGGCGGGGAGGACCGTTATCACCATCTGGTATTGCTTGCGGAAAACAACCAGGGCTAGGGCAACCTGATGAAAATCGTGTCCAAGGGGTTTGTGGAGGGATTTTACTATAAGCCCAGAGTGGATATGGAGGTGCTTGAGCAGTATCATGAGGGGATCATAGCCCTCAGCGCCTGCCTGGCCGGGGAGGTACAAAGATATCTGGTGCAGGGGGCTCTACGAGGATGCAGTGAAATCAGCTTTCCGGTACCAGGAGGTGTTTGGTAAGGGAAACTTTTTCCTGGAGCTGCAGGATCACGGAATACCGGAACAGAAGCTGGTGAATCAGCAGCTTCTGCGCATGAGTCAGGAGACGGGCATTGAGCTGGTGGCCACAAATGACGTGCACTACACTTACGAGGAGGACGTGGCTCCCCACGATATTCTGCTCTGCATCCAGACCGGAAAGAAACTTGCGGATGAGGACCGCATGCGCTATGAGGGAGGCCAGTATTTTGTGAAATCCCCTGAGGAGATGGAGGCGCTGTTCCCCTACGCAAAGGAGGCACTGGAGAACACTCACAGGATTGCCATGCGCTGCCATGTGGATATTGAGTTCGGCGTTACCAAACTGCCCAAGTACGATGTGCCGGAGGGATACAGTTCGTGGGAATATCTGAACAAGCTCTGCTTTGAAGGGCTTAAGGAGCGGTATGAGATCCAGAACAGGGGAGCTTGAGGAGAGGCTGAACTATGAGCTGAACACAATACGGACCATGGGGTATGTGGATTACTTTCTGATTGTATGGGACTTTATCAAGTTTGCCAGGGACCATGATATCATTGTGGGCCCGGGAAGGGGTCCGTGGCTGGAAGTCTGGTGGCGTACACCTGGGTATCACCAAGCTTGACCCCATCAGGTATAATCTGCTGTTTGAGCGTTTCTTAAACGCTGAGCGCGTATCCATGCCGGATATTGATATCGACTTCTGCTTCGAGAGAAGACAGGAAGTCATAGACTATGTGGTGGAGAAATACGGAAAGGACCGGGTGGTTCAGATCGTAACCTTCGGTACCCTGGCGGCTCGGGGTGTAATCCGGGATGTGGGCAGGGTCATGGATCTGCCGTATGCCATGGTAGATTCCATTGCAAAGATGATTCCCACGGAGCTGAATATCACCATTGACAAAGCGCTGAATCAGAATGGGGAGCTAAGGCAGCTCTATCACGACGATGAGCAGGTCAAAAATCTGATTGACATGTCCAGAAGGCTGGAGGGACTACCCAGGCACACTTCCATGCACGCGGCGGGTGTGGTGATCAGTCAGAAGTCCGTAGATGAGTATGTGCCTTTGTCAAGGGCCAGCGATGGTTCTATCACCACCCAGTTTACCATGACCACGCTGGAGGAACTGGGGCTTTTGAAGATGGACTTTTGGGACTGCGCACCCTTACCGTGATCCAGAACGCACAGAAACTGGTGGAGAAAAGTACAGGCAGAGCCCTTGATATGGACAGGATTGATTACAATGACAGGGCGGTGCTGGACTCCATCGGAACGGGAAAGACGGAGGGCAGTATTCCAGCTGGAGAGCGGTGGTATGAAAGGGTTTATGAAGGAGCTGAAGCCACAGAGCCTGGAGGATATCATTGCAGGTATCTCCTTGTACCGTCCGGGCCCCATGGACTTTATTCCCCAATATATCAGGGGAAAGAACAACCCGGATACCATCACCTACGACTGCCCGGAGCTGGAGTCCATTCTGGAACCCACCTACGGCTGTATCGTCTATCAGGAGCAGGTCATGCAGATCGTAAAGAAGCTGGCGGGCTATACGCTGGGAAGGAGCGATCTGGTGCGCCGCGCCATGTCGAAGAAGAAGGCCTCTGTCAGGGAGAAGGAGCGGCAGAACTTCGTATACGGGAATGAGGAAGAGGGAGTTCCGGGGTGCATCAAAACGGCATCCCTGAGAAGGTGGCAAATAAGATCTATGATGACATGATCGATTTTGCCAAGTATGCATTTAACAAATCACATGCCGCGGCGTATGCGGTGGTGTCTTACCAGACTGCGTATCTGAAACACTACTATCCCGTGGAGTTCATGGCAGCTCTAATGACCAGCGTGATTGACAATCCCAGAAAGGTGTCGGAGTACATTCTGACCTGCCGTCAGATGGGAATTTCCATCCTGCCGCCGGACATCAACTGTGGGGAAGGAGCGTTTTCCGTTGACGGGAAAAATATCCGCTACGGGCTTTCCGCGATCAAGAGTATCGGCCGTCCTGTGATTGAGGCCATTGTGAAGGAACGGGAGGCCAGAGGCCGGTATAAAACACTGAGAGACTTTATCGAACGCCTTTCCGGAAAAGAAGTGAATAAGCGGACCATTGAAAATTTCATCAAATCCGGGGCTTTGGACAGCCTGGGGGAACCAGAAAACAGCTCATGATGATCTACGTCCAAATCATGGACAGCGTGAACCAGGAGAAGAAATACGCCATGACCGGCCAGCTCACCCTCTTTGACTTTGTGGGTGAGGAGGAAAAAGCAGGCCTATGATATCCGGCTTCCAGATGTGGGAGAGTATGATAAGGAACAATTGCTGGCTTTTGAAAAAGAGGTCCTGGGCGTGTATATCAGCGGGCATCCTCTGGAAGACTATGAACAGCTGTGGAAGAAAAATATATCAGCTGTGACCTCCGATTTTCTTCTGGATGAGGAGAGCGGACAGGCCAAGATGGAGGACGGCAGAAAAGTTGTGGTAGGGGGTATGATTACCGCAAAGACTGTAAAATATACACGCACCAATAAGACCATGGCGTTTATCACTGTGGAGGACTTGGTGGGGACCGTGGAGGTTGTGATTTTCCCAGAGATTATGAACAGTTCAGGGGCCTTTGGAGGAGGACCGTAAGGTCTTTATCCGGGGCAGGGTGTCCGGTGAAGATGAGAAGGACAGCAAGATGATCTGTGAAAAGATATGGAGCTTTGAGGATATACCAAGGGAGCTGTGGGTACAGTTTCCCAGCATGGAGGACTACAAAAACCAGGAGGACGCGCTCTTTGGATTTATCCGTGAGGAGGAGGGGCAGGGACCAGGTGGTGATCTATGTAAAGTCGCCCAAGTCAATTAAAAGGCTCTCGGAGAACTGGGGAATTCAGATAAACCAGGAACTTTTGCATAAGTTGACGGAATATTTTGGGCCGGAGAACATAAAAGTTGTGGAAAAGTCTATTGAAAAACTTGGAAAAATGCATTAGAATGATGTAGGATGACGAACCAAAAGACACAAAATACTCGTAGATCACGGAGGTATTAAATATGGCAAAAGAAGGCGTAAAGACAATAGGAGTTTTGACCAGCGGTGGTGACGCCCCCGGTATGAACGCGGCCATCCGGGCCGTAGTCCGCAAGTCCATTTCCAGAGGACTGAAGGTAAAGGGCATCTTAAAAGGGTACAACGGGCTTTTGAATGAGGAGATAATTGACATGACAGCCCGCAATGTATCAGATACCATAGCCAGGGGAGGTACGATCCTCTATACAGCCCGTTGTGCGGAGTTCCGCACGGAAGAGGGGCAGAGAAAAGGCGCTGAAGTCTGCAGAAAGCACGGCATTGACGGTCTGGTTGTGATCGGCGGTGACGGTTCTTTGCCGGGCCCAGAAGCTGGCGGCTTTGGGTATCAATACCGTAGGTGTTCCGGGAACAATAGATTTGGATATTGCATGTACAGAGTACACCATTGGATTTGATACAGCGGTAAATACAGCGATGGAGGCCATTGACAAGGTGCGTGACACCTCCACCTCCCATGAGCGCTGCAGTATCATTGAGGTGATGGGCCGGAATGCGGGTTACTTGCCCTCTGGTGCGGAATCGCCAACGGTGCGGAGGATATCCTGCTTCCTGAGAAGTATGACTATGATGAGCAGAAGCTGATCGATAACATCATCAATAACCGGAAACACGGAAAGAAACATCATATCATCATCAATGCTGAGGGTATCGGCCACTCAACCAGTATGGCCAGACGAATCGAGGCGGCCACCGGCGTGGAGACGAGGGCCACGATCCTGGGTCATATGCAGAGAGGCGGAAGCCCTACATGTAAAGACCGTGTATGCTTCCATGATGGGAGCCTATGCAGTAGATCTTCTTGCGGAAGGGAAGACCAACCGCGTGGTGGGGTACAAAGACGGTGAGTACACAGACTTTGATATTGATGAAGCTCTGGCTATGCAGAAAAATATCAATGAATATCAGTTTGAGGTGAGTAAGGCCCTCTCTGTCTGATGGTGAGGAGAAAAGGTATGGCAGCAAAATCGTTTGTTGTGTTTGGACTCGGAAAGTTTGGCTACAGCGTAGCCACTTCCCTGTGTAACAATGGCTGTGAGGTGCTGGCTGTGGATCTGGACGGGGATATCGTGGAGGATATAGCAAACGATGTGACCTTTGCAGTAAAGGCCAATGTCACGGACCCGGATGTATATAAGAGCCTGGGGATTGGGAACATGGACGGCGCTGTGGTGGCCATCGCGGACAATATGGAGGCCAGCATACTGGCTACGATTTTTTCCAAGGAGGCAGGAATTCCCTATGTGCTGGCAAAACCACATCCGCCACACATGCAGCAGTGCTTCAGAAAGTGGGGGCGGACCAGATCATAATGCCTGAAAAAAGAGATGGGTTCCCGCGTGGCCAGGAACATGGTTTTTGGTAAATTCATGGATACTTTTGAACTCTCCTCTACCTATAGCATGGTGGAGATGGAAGTCCCGGAATCCTGGGCCAAGAAGTCTTTGAGGGAGCTGGATGTGCGCAGCCGGTATGGGTGAATGTGATTGCCGTGAGGGATGGCGAAAAGATCAATGCGAATATCGACCCCGACATTCCCCTTCTGGAGCATCAGATTATCCTGACTGTGGGCAACAACGATGATTTAAAGCGTATACAGTAGAGTAAGGCGGCGCCGGGGGACTGGCGCTGCTTTTTTGTTTCATAGGAAAGTTCGTCCTATGAAATAAAAAATGCTCCGCAGGCGGAGAATCCCGCGAGCAGGGATTCTTTTTGCCCGAAACTTTCCGGGAGGAACAAAGCGGACTGAACCGCTTGTACAGGAGGATTTTATGGATGGATATAAGCTGAACTTTACGGACAAGATACTGGACAATGTACATGGGTTTATTGAATACACGGATGTGGAGCGGGAGATCATTGAGCTGCCTGTGTTTAAGCGGCTTCAGAGTATCAAGCAGCTGAGCCTGACCAACTGGATCTTTCCGGGGGCTGAGCACACCAGGTTTATCCACTCCCTGGGAGTTATGCATATTGCGGACCAGATGGCCATTCAGTTGAGATATACGGATGAGGAGCGTCAGCTTGTGCGCCTGGCGGGACTGCTGCACGATTTGGGCCACTATCCCCTTTCTCATGTGGGAGAGCGGGCTTACATGCAGTTGTCTGAGAAACCGGAGGATATTTTGGGGGAATCAGAAGAAAAGGTGATTTCAAGGCTTGCGGCGCTGAGTCACCGGAAAATGGATTTCATGCAGGAGGCCTCAATTCCTATCACCATGAACGGATCACAGAGGCAGTGATACGCAGTGACCAGGGAGATTCCCGCTATTATTGAAAAAATATTGCGGAGGCAGCAGGCTGATTAATATAGATAACATCTGTTCCATTATTGTGGGCAGCACTCAGAGGAATCCTGAGATTTCCGGCCTGGTTCAATTGGTCCACTCAGAGCTGGACGCAGACAGGATTGACTATATCATGAGGGATGCCACCTTTTCCGGAACCAGCTATGGTAGTTTTGAGCTGGGACTGTTTCTGCGCAGTTTGACAAGAACCTCCTACAAGGGGGCGGGAGATTGTGGGTGTGCACGCAAAGGGGATCTCCATAGCGGATCAATTTCTGATGAACAGGTACTATTCATTTACCCAGGTGTTTTTTAACAGACATGTATCCATCCTGGAATTTATGGCAGGATTTTTGTCAGAACAGTTTATTCAAAGGGAACAGGGGAATATCCATCCAGGGAAAGGCTTCTGGAATGGATAAAGGGGCATCATACAGGTACGGATTTTCTCTACTTTACGGACAGGGCATTTTGGGACAGCCTCCATCATGCTGATTTAAGCGGGTGTCCCGCTGGGCATCTTCTCGGTCAGAAGCTGCTCAGATACCAGGAGCTGGATTTGACAAAAAACAGGGAGATTTGCATCACCTTTTCTTCCAGTGAGGAGCTTCTGAGGCTTTTGGGTGAGCATGCCATCTATAAAAACCTGATGGACCCCTCAGTGCCGTATATTCCGATCTTATGTATTGAAAAGTTTACGGATCAGATACCCGTTGAGAGGTATGAAGGTATGCTAAGGCAGATGTGTACAGAAGGCGGGATATCGGGAGGCGGATGCCCAAAGGATGAGGATACACAGGCTGCAGGAGGGATCACCATCATTGAGGAGGGCAGGGAGCCCATGCTGCTGGCCGACAGCCCAGCCTCCCTCATGTCAGGCTGTACGATACCGGGGGTGTATCCTGCGGGAATACCAACCGGGAGTGCCTTGCCAAGTATAATAGGTACCCGTTGGATGACGGAAGGATGCAGAATTTACGCGGGCAGAAAACACTTGACAAACCATACTGTAACAAATATAATTACAGTATAAATGTAACCAATATAATAAAAGTAAAATATTTGGTTCTATAAACAGAGAGCAAAAAAGAAAGGAGAGTGGGAAGATGACAAGTGAGTTTGCAGTAGCTGTACATGCCCTGGTATTTCTGAATCACAAGGGGGAGACTCTGCCCAGCGAGTCCCTTGCGGAAAATGTGTGTACTAACCCGGCTCGTATCCGCAAGGTTATGGCGAAACTTAAGAGGAAAAAATAGTTGGGACAAAGGAGGGCTCAATGGAGGGTATATGATGATCCGAAGTGCGGCGGATATCAGTTTGAGGCAGATCTGCGAGGCGCTGGAGGCGGAGGTGGTCACTTCCTCCTGGCATTCCGGAAGCAGTGATATGAAGTGCCTGGTGGCATCGGGGATGGCTGGCATTATGGATGAAATCTATGATAAGATGAACGGACAGTGTAAGGAGATACTAGGAAGCATTACCATTCAGGATATTGACAACAGAATATTTGGTGGGAATCAGCCGGAGATAGCGAAGAGTAAGGAGAAGCATGCATGATAACAAGCGTATCGAATCCTCAGATTAAGAATCTGATACAGCTGCAGAAAAAGGGAAGGCCCGCAGAGAGCAAGGGGTTTTTTGTGGCGGAGGGAATCAAGATGTTTCAGGAGGCTCCCAGGGAGCTGGTGGAGAGAGTATATATTTCTCATAGTTTTTCCATGCGTCCGGAAGCGCGGGAGCTGGAGGGGCAGAGGAATGTGGAAGTCCTGGATGATCAGGTGTTTCTGAGTGCAGCGGACACGAAGACACCCCAGGGAATCATGGCTGTCATCCGGCAGCAGCACTATACACTGGAACAAGTGCTGGCCGGCAAGCATCCCTTGTGCTTGTGCTGGAAAATCTTCAGGACCCGGGAAACCTGGGGACCATCCTGCGCACAGGGAGGGGCTGGAGTAACTGGGGTGATCATGAGCTCTGACACTGTGGATATATATAATCCAAAAACCATCCGGTCTACAATGGGTTCCATTTACCGCATGCCCTTTTTGCGAACAGGGGATCTGGTGAGTGTGATGCCCGAGCTGAACCGTAGGGGCATCACTGCCTATGCCGCACACCTTATGGGAAAGCAGGCTTATGATGATCCCAACTATTGCAAAGGATGTGCCTTTTTGATCGGAAACGAGGGAAATGGTCTCTCAGACAGTCTGGCGTCTCTGGCCCAGGAATATATCCGGATTCCCATGTGTGGAAGCGTGGAGTCCTTAAATGCCGCCGTTGCCTCCTCCCTGTTGGTCTATGAGGCCTTTAGGCAGAGAAGGAGATCCCAATAATCTCCATTTTGAAAAAACTTGACAAATAGCTGTAACTGGTATACAATACAACCGTAACAATAATTAATAATTTCGTAACAATTGAAAACGGAATGTAATAATATTTCGGGGAGCAATTGTTCAGGAGGTTAAAATGAAGGGTAAAATACAACCTGTACTCGGTTGTACCGTATCTGCACTTGCGGTTTCCATGTTTACGTCCATGGCAGTTATGGCAGCATCACCGGATGCAGAGATAGAGAATTCAGTATGGTCCTACAGGGCGGTGGCCAATGTATCCACACAGGTCAACATCAGAGCAAACGCCTCAACGGACAGTGCGATCGTGGGATATCTGCCCAAGGCAGCATCCGCGGACGTGATTGAAAAAGGCCAGGAATGGTCACACATCATCTCCGGTGGCGTGGAGGGATACATAAAGAATGAGTATCTCGCTTACGGAGAGGAAGCCAAAGCGCTGGCCGGCGTATACGGAAAACAGGGAGTGAAAGTTTCCTGGGATGATGTCATCCTATTTTCCAACCCAAACTCCAGTTCCACAATCCTGAATAAAGCGGATGGGGAAGTGAGTATGAGCTGATCTCAGAGGAGGGGCTTTGGTGTGCGGTACAGATGGACGATGTCACGGTAGCATATGTTCCCGCTGAGGACGTACAAAAGACCACTATGCTGGAGAGAGCCATCCCTGTGGTTACATCACCTGAGACATCCGGATATACACAGACAGCTTCAGGCGGCGGGGAGGCTTACAGCCAAACGGATGCGTCCGGGGATACAACCGCTTCTGCAGGTGCAGAGGACGGTTCCGGTTATGATGCATCCGGAGACCAGAGCGCTAGTCAGGATTATACAGATCAGGGCAGCACAGACCAGAGCTATACAGATCCGGGAACAGCAGATAACGGATACACAGACAGTTCCGCATCAGACAACAGCTATACGGGCCAGAGCGGATCGAGTGACGCCGCATCCGGAGGGGATAACAGCAGCACGGATGCTTCCGTGTCAGATCCAGGCAGCGCCGGGTCAGCCCAGACCACTCCCTCAGAGGAGACAGTTACCGCAGCGAGCTCAGATGACCTCTCATTGCTGGCAGCGCTCATATACTGTGAGGCAGGTAACCAGAGCAGAGAAGGAAAAGTAGCAGTAGGCGCAGTTGTTATGAACCGTATTGCCAGCAGTTCTTATCCAAGTACCATTTCGGATGTGATTTATCAGAGCGGACAGTTTGCCCCTGCTATCACAGGCTGGCTTGGACAGGTGCTTGCAAGTGGAGCCCCCAGTGACTGCTACGAGGCGGCACAGGCGGCCTTAAACGGAGAAAATCCGGTTCCGGGAGCACTGTATTTCAACAACAGTGCGGGCAAGGGAACTAAGATCGGAGATCACTGGTTTTATTAAAAGCATTAAGATATGAACCGGCAGCCGCCGTGTCAGAGAATAGCCTCGGCACGGCGGTTTTTGCAGTTATTTTTCATACCTATGGAAATTTGTTTTAGTTGTATTTTGAAAGATAATATAGTAATATTATAGAGAACAGGAAAGGAGGCTTACTATGGAAATGGAATCCATTTGTTGGCTGGGGTTGCTTGTACTGTTTGTAATCATTGAGATTGCCACCATGGGGCTGACTACGATCTGGTTTGCCGGAGGCCGGTTGCAGGATTTATCGCCTCCATTTTTAGGCGGAAGTATCATTCTTCAGGTAGTGTTGTTCCTGGCAATATCCATAATCTTACTGATTTTTACAAGACCCTTTGCGGCAAAATATATTAATAAAAACAAGGTCAGAACAAACATTGATGAGCTGATCGGAAAGAAAGCGGTGGTCATTGAGCAGATTGACAATCTGGCAGCCACCGGGCAGGCGCGTCTGAAGGAAAAAGAGTGGACGGCCAGAACAGAGCAGGACAATGTAAAGATCCCCGAGGGGACGACAGTCACTGTCCTGCGGATCAGCGGTGTCAAGCTGATCGTGGAACCTATTAATGAAAAGCAGCCAGAAGTAGGTAACAGGACAGCTTGGCTGAACTGTTACAGAAGTAGAGACGGAGGGAAGAGAGATGGATGCAACCTTGGAAGTATTTTAGCACCGTTGTTAATTGCAGTATTGGTTATTATTGTATTGCTTATTCTGATTTCGTGCATCAGGATTGTACCCCAGGCTTACGCTATGGTAATTGAGCGGCTTGGAGGGTATAAGACCACCTGGGGGAGGGACTTCATGTGAAAGCGCCGTTTATTGACCGTGTGGCCAAGAGAGTCATCTTAAAAGAGCAGGTCGTGGACTTTGCACCCCAACCCGTAATCACAAAGGATAATGTCACCATGAGGATTGACACCGTGGTTTTCTACCAGATCACAGATCCTAAGCTGTATGCTTACGGTGTGGAAAAACCCGATCATGGCAATCGAAAATCTGACGGCCACGACACTGCGAAATATCATCGGTGACTTAGAGCTGGATGAGACCCTGACTTCCAGGGAGACCATAAACACCAAGATGCGTGCTTCCCTGGATGTCGCCACAGACCCATGGGGCATCAAGGTTAACAGGGTGGAGCTTAAAAACATCATTCCCCCGGCAGCGATCCAGGATGCCATGGAGAAACAGATGAAGGCAGAGCGTGAGCGAAGGGAAGCAATTCTCCGCGCAGAAGGTGAGAAGAAGTCCACGGTTCTGGTAGCGGAAGGTAAAAAACAGTCTGCCATCCTCGATGCGGAGGCTGAGAAGCAGGCTGCAATCCTTAATGCGGAGGCTCAGAAGGAGAAGATGATCCGTGAGGCAGAGGGACAGTCTGAGGCGATCCTGAAAGTGCAGAAAGCCAATGCGGACGGCCTGCGTTTCCTCAAAGAAGCCGGTGCGGACGAGGCAGTCCTGGCACTCAAGAGCTTTGAGGCTCTGACCAAAGTTGCAGATGGAAAAGCAACGAAGATCATTATCCCGTCCGAGATCCAGAATGTGGCAGGACTTGTAAAATCTCTGACTGAGGTGGGGAAGGATGATTAGGGAAGATCACTAGTAAGAAATGCAACAGTTACAAATAGACTACCGACTATCCGGAAGTTCTGTCCATTGGGCAGAACGGTCCGATAGATGCAGTTAAAGAAGCAGCTTACAGGAAAAAGGAGAGATAAAAATGAATTTAAAAGGACGCAATTTTCTGACACTGAAGGATTTTACACCCGAGGAGATTACATACCTGCTGGATCTGGCGGCAGAACTGAAGGATAAGAAAAAGCGGGAGTTCCTGTGGATTCCCTGAGAGGAAAAAAAATGTGGCTTTGATTTTTGAGAAAACCAGTACCAGGACCAGATGTGCTTTTGAGGTGGCGGCCCATGATTTGGGGATGGGGACCACCTATTTAGATCCCAGCGGCTCACAGATCGGAAAGAAAGAGAGCACCTCGGACACGGCCCATGTGCTGGGGGAGCATGTTTGAGGGGATAGAGTACCGGGGGTTCGGCCAGGAGATCGTAGAGGAGCTGGCCCGCGAGGCGGGAGTGCCTGTGTGGAACGGCCTGACGAATGAGTACCATCCAACCCAGATGCTGGCTGACCTGCTGACCATAAGGGGAGCAGTTAGGGAGACCTGAAGGGCAGAAAATTGGTGTACATGGGAGATGCCCGGTACAATATGGGCAATTCCCCTGATGGTAGGCTGCGCCAAGATGGGGATGCACTTTACCGCGTGCGCCCCAGAAAAATATTTTCCTGAGAGTGATCTTGTAAAGACCTGTCAGGAGTACGCAAAAGCATCCGGCGGCAGTATCACTTTAACAGAGAATGTGGAGGAGGGAACCCGGAATGCGGACGTGATTTACACGGATGTGTGGGTATCCATGGGAGAACCGGACGAGGTGTGGGAGGAGCGTATCCGTGAGCTTTCCCCCTACAAAGTGACGGCCCAGGTGATGAAAATGCAGGGGATCAAGCAATTTTCCTGCACTGTCTTCCTGCTTTTCATGATTTAAAGACCAAGATTGGAAAAGAGATGGGAGAGCGCTTCGGCCTTACGGATATGGAGGTGACAGATGAAGTATTCCAATCTCCGCAATCCAAGGTATTTGAGGAAGCGGAAAACAGAATGCATACCATCAAGGCGGTCATGCTGGCCACACTCGGGGAATAGAGGAACAATGAAGACGGATAAAGGCAGAAGTACCCTGGATGTGGAATTTCTGGGCAGTGTGGCGGGGTTGATTCTTATTGTATGCGCTGTGATGGCATTTCTGGATTTAGAGCGTGCACCGGGATTTTTTGTTCTGGTAACCGGGATGGGGATTGTGGTTAATGGTATCCTGACGTATCTGAGACTGAGAAAAAAAGAACTATGTCCTGGGTGCTGTGCTGGGTATCCTGACCGCAGCACTCCTGGTGCGGTTTGTGATGCAGATTTTGATAGTTGAAGGTGCTTTGTGATGAAAAAGTGAAATTTTGCATATTTTGAGAAACGAGAAGGATTACGTCTCCGGGCAGGAGCTCTGTCTCAGATTCGGGGTTTCCCGGACGGCTGTGTGGAAGGCAATCAACCAGTTGAAGGAGGAGGGCTATGAGATTGAGGCAGTACCCAACAAGGGATATCGGATCACGGCTTTTCCGGACGTAGTTTCCGCTGAGGAGGTGGAGAGTCTGCTGGAGACAGGAGGGCAGGGCGCACGGTTGGGTATTTCAGGACTGTGGACTCTACCAACAACGCTGCAAAACGCCTGGCTGAGGAGGGCGCTTCCCACGGCACTCTGGTGATTGCGGAGGAGCAGACAGGGGGAGGGCAGAAGAGGCAGAGGCTGGACCACTGCATCCGGTGAGGCTGTGGCCATGACCCTCATTATCCGTCCTTCCATGCCCCCGAGAAGGCCTCAATGCTGACGTTGGTTATGGGGATGGCCGTCACAGCGGCCTGTCAGGAGATGGCGGGAGTCAGAGCGCAGATTAAGTGGCCCAATGATGTGACGGTGGGCGGCAGGAAGGTCTGTGGAATACTGACAGAGATGAGCGCTGAACTGCACGCAATCCACTATCTGGTGATCGGAGCCGGAATCAATGTAAATATAGATGAAATTCCCCAGGAGATCAGTGAGGTAGCGACCTCCTTGTCCATAGAGGCGGGGCAAAAGCTGAACCGGGCAGAGGTGATCCGCTCCTGTATGAACCATTTTGAACAGTATTACCAAAGGTTCTTGGAGACTGAGGATATGACCGGGCTGCGCAGGATGAATACAATGACATGCTGGCAAATATGGACCGCCAGGTCTGGTGCTGGAGCCTGGCAATGAGTATAACGGAATTGCCAGAGGAATCAATGAAAAGGGAGAACTTCTCGTGGAGAGGGAGGACAAGGAAGTGTCCGCCGTGTTCGCAGGGGAGGTGTCCGTGCGGGGGATTTACGGCTATGTATAGCTATAGCCCGGCAGCCTGTCAGCGATAATAAGACGAAAGGGAGGACCCATGGATTCAGAGAGAGTGGTGCTGTGCGGAGCCAGCGCTTATGAAGAGAAGTTTTATCTAAACGACCGTTTTCAGGCGCTGCCCCAGAGTATTCAGGATGAGCTGAAGGTGCTCTGTGTACTCTACACCCAGGATGTGGGAGGTGTGCTGACCTTAGAATATGATGAGGAGGGGCGCCCTGTGTCTGCACACAGAGTACAGAGAGGATGATTTTAGTTATGATGAGATTGGCAGCGTGCTGAAAATCAAAGAAGTTCAGATGGAAAAGAGGGAACTTTTTGAGGCGCTGGAAATGTATTATAAAGTATTCTTTTTAGGTGAAGACTATGAAACTACAGATCGGTAAGGTAAAGATAGAAAGTCCGTGTGTGCTGGCGCCGATGGCAGGGGTAACTGACCTGCCTTTTCGTTTGCTTTGCAAGGAACAGGGAGCGGGACTGCTGTGCATGGAGATGGTCAGCGCCAAGGCAGTCTCCTTTCACAACAAAAATACGGAGGCCCTGATGCAGATCGCTTCGGGTGAGAATCCCATTGCTCTGCAGCTTTTCGGGTCAGACCCGGATATCATCAGTGAGACAGCAAAGGTCATTGAGGAGCGCCCCTTTGATATCCTGGACTTCAATATGGGATGTCCGGTGCCCAAGGTGGTGAACAACGGGGAGGGGTCAGCGCTTATGAGAAATCCCAAACTGGTGGAGCAGATACTGACAAAGATGGTGAAGGCCACCTGCAAACCGGTGACGGTCAAGATCCGAAAAGGATTTGACCCGGATCATGTGAATGCAGTGGAGATTGCTAAGATTGCGGAGGCCTGCGGAATTGCGGCAGTTGCGGTGCATGGCCGAACCAGGGAGCAGTATTACTCCGGGGAGGCAGACTGGGAAATCATCCGCCGGGTAAAAAGAGGCTGTCAGCATCCCGGTGATCGGAAACAGGGATGTGACATCTGCCATGAGAGCAAAGCAGATGATGGAACAGACCGGATGTGATGCTGTTATGGTTGGCAGGGCAGCCAGAGGAAACCCCTGGATTTTCAGGGAGATCTCTTCCTATATAAAGACCGGGGAGATCCCCCGCGGCCCGGAAGGCAGGAGATTAAAGGAAACGATACTGCGCCACTGTCAGCTGCAGCTGGAGTATAAGGGAGAGTATACGGGGATTCGTGAGATGAGAAAGCATGTGGCCTGGTATACAGCAGGTTATCCCCGCTCCTCAAAGCTCAGGGGAGAGTCAATGAGATAGAGACGATGGAGGGGCTGAAGCAGCTCCTGGAGGAGAGCTTTTGACCCAAAGGGCGTATGTGCTGGTATATTTAAAACAAGCTCTCCATATATTAAAACTGTGTAAAGTCTGCCGTCAATCTTGACAATTTTACAGTGATAGGATATAATACTGTGATTGTTAAGCAGACTTATTGAGCATTGGCCACAGTTACAGCACCCAGGAGGGATCTGTCACGCAGAGGGTGACGGGCGCTGGCACTAACTTGCCGACTGCGAATGGAATGAGAAACTGCATAATGTGAAAGGGTGTAGAATAAGAGATGGAAGAAAAGAAAAATTTGCTGACCTATGCAGGATTAAAAGCATTGGAAGAAGAGCTGCATGATTTAAAGGTCGTAAAAAGAAAAGAAGTAGCAGGTAAGATCAAAGAGGCAAGAGAGCAGGAGACCTGTCCGAGAATGCAGAGTACGATGCAGCTAAAGATGAGCAGAGAGATATTGAGGCCAGGATCGAGGAGATTGAGAAGATTCTGAAGAATGCAGAAGTTATTGTGGAAGACGAAGTGGACCTGGATAAGATCAGTGTCGGATGTCAGGTGAAAGTCTTTGACGATGAGTTTGAGGAAGAGATGGATTTTAAGATCGTGGGTTCTTCTGAAGCGAACAGTCTGCAGGGTAAGATTTCAAATGAATCACCAGTGGGCAAGGCCCTGATCGGTGCTAAGGTGGGCGAAGAGGTCGTAGTGGAGACCGAAGCCGGACAGATGAAATACAAGGTGTTGGAAATTCAGAGATCAAATTAGGGAGAGGATAAAGTGGCGGAACAGAAGAATACACAGGAACAGGATATTAATCAGCTGCTGAAGGTGCGCCGGGAAAAGCTGGCAGACCTCCAGGAAAACGGGAAAGATCCGTTTGTGATTACAAAATATGAAGTAACACATCACAGCCAGGAAGTGAAGGACGGATTTGAGGCATTGGAAGGCCAGACTGTCAGTCTGGCAGGGCGTATGATGTCCAAACGTGTGATGGGTAAGGCATCTTTCTGCAACGTGCAGGATTTAAAGGGCAATATCCAGTCTTATGTGGCGAGGGACAGCATCGGTGAGGAAGAATACAAGGCGTTTAAAAAATGGATATCGGCGATATTGTGGGCTTAAAGGGAGAGGTGTTCCGGACCAAAACCGGGGAGATTTCCATCCATGCGGCGGAGGTGACCCTGCTCTCCAAGAGCCTGCAGATTCTGCCGGAGAAATTTCACGGACTGACCAACACAGATATGCGTTACCGACAGAGATACGTGGATCTCATCATGAATCCGGAAGTAAAGGACACCTTTGTCAAACGCTCTCAGATCATCAAGGAGATCCGAAATTTCCTGGACAGGGAGGGATTCATGGAGGTGGAAACCCCAATGCTGGTGGCAAATGCCGGCGGCGCTGCTGCCAGACCATTCGAGACTCACTTCAATGCCCTGGATGAGGACCTGAAGCTGCGTATTTCCCTGGAGCTGTACTTAAAAAGGCTGATCGTAGGCGGTATGGAGAGTCTATGAGATTGGCCGTGTCTTCCGCAACGAGGGACTGGACACCCGCCACAACCCGGAATTCACCCTCATGGAGCTGTATCAGGCCTACACCGACTATAATGGCATGATGGATCTGACTGAAAAGCTTTACCGCCATGTGGCCCAGCAGGTACTTGGAACCACTACCATCACCTACAACGGCGTGGAGATGGATCTGGGCAAACCATTTGAGCGGATTACCATGGTGGATGCGGTTAAGAAATACGCAGGGATTGACTTTGACGAGATCAAGACAACAGAGGAGGCCAAGGCACTGGCTAAAGAAAAGGGCATTGCCTTTGAGGAACGGCACAAAGAAGGGCGATATTCTCAACCTGTTCTTTGAGGCGTATGTAGAGGAGCACCTGATCCAGCCCACCTTTGTGATGGATCACCCCATTGAGATCTCTCCCCTCACCAAGAAGAAGCCGGAGGATCCGGACTATGTGGAGCGCTTTGAGTTCTTTATGAACGGCTGGGAGATGGCAAACGCCTATTCCGAGCTGAACGACCCCATCGACCAGAGAGAGCGCTTTAAGGCTCAGGAAGAACTGTTAGCCCAGGGCGACGAGGAGGCCAACCATACAGACGAGGACTTCCTCAATGCGCTGATGGTGGGGATGCCGCCTACCGGGGAATCGGATTTGGTATTGACCGCATGGTGATGCTGCTGACGGATTCACCGGCTATTCGGGATGTTTTGTTGTTCCCGACAATGAAGACCCTCGGTGGTATAAAATCCGAAAATGGTGTAAGTTCTAAAGAGGTTTCTACACCAAATTCAGAGCCTGAGAAAATTGATTTTTCTAATGTAAAGATTGAGCCAATCTTTGAAGAAATGGTAGATTTTGATACCTTTGCAAAATCAGATTTTTGTGCAGTAAAGATCCTGGCTTGTGAAGCAGTTCCGAAATCCAAGAAGCTTCTGAAGTTCACATTGGATGACGGAGAACGCAAGGATCGCGTGATCTTAAGCGGTATTCACGAGTATTACGAGCCGGAAGAGCTGGTTGGTAAGACAGCAATCGCTATCGTAAATCTGCCGCCGAGAAAGATGATGGGAATCGATTCTGAAGGTATGCTGATCTCAGCAGTACATGAGGAAGACGGTCATGAAGGACTGAACCTTCTGATGGTAAATGACAGAATCCCGGCAGGTGCAAAGCTGTACTAAGAAGTACCGTTTTACCCTATAAAACGGGATGTACTTCATTTGTGAAAAAGCTCTGAAAATACACAAATACACCAAATTTACACCAAATGGTGCTTGAAACGGTGCAGAGCCTTAAAAATCGCATAATTTTCAAGATATATGGGCAGTTCCAATGCGGGATTGCCCATTTTTCGTTATAAACCGATGTTTGCACAGAAGATGGATAACAGTTAAGATGTTCCTGACGATACGATATTGTATGAGCTTAAAATCGGAGGAACAAGAAATGTATATGCGACTGACACCGAGAGAAAAAGAGATGGCGGACATGTTTGAGCAAATGAGCAAGGAAGAACAGGAAATTATGATTGAGCTTGCCAAAAGATTACGAACGGAAGACCTAAAGAATTGGTAAAAAGAAATAAATCAGCGATTACTATATAGATGATGTGTAATCGGTTGTATATTGCCCTTTGAGAGAGGAGAAATCCTTTTCTCAAAGGGCTTTTTTTCTATTATGATAGGGTTTCGCAAACTACAAGAAAAAGCCGAAACTTCATATACTCTAATCACATAGGAAGTGGAGGTTTTGATATGAGTAACAGTTTAGCGGCAGTACATCCGTGCTTGCGGTCACGAATGGGAAACAAGAATAAAGAAGCTCGTTCCAGTGGCGAGAAATGCCCCATATGCTCCGGTGCGAGAGTGATTGAGGAAATTAACGATTTATGTACATTGAAGCCGGAATTGGCTTCGGAGTGGTCAGAGAAAAATGAAATCAAGCCGACAGAGGTATCTATCGGCTCACACAAGAAAGTGATATGGAAGTGTAAATTAGGACACGAATGGATAGCCACTGTAAAGAGCAGAACCATCAACAAAACAGGTTGTCCGTATTGCTCCCATAATAAAGTTCTTGCCGGATTTAATGACCTTGCAACCCTGTTCCCGGAAGTTGCAAATGAATGGTCGGACAAGAATGAAAAGAAGCCTACCGAAGTTATGGCGTTTGCAAACAGCAAGGCTTGGTGGAAGTGCAGAACCTGCGGTTATGAATGGAATACGCTTATCTCTACACGTTCAGGCGGCAGTAAATGTCCTTGTTGCAGTGGCTATACATTTATAAAAGGCAGGAATGACCTGAAAAGTACACACCCACAGATCGCCAAAGAATGGTCAGAGAAAAACTATCCTCTGCAACCGGATGAAGTCAATGCAAAGTCGAGGAAAAATGTATGGTGGCATTGCAGAAAATGTGGAAACGAGGGAAATCAGTTATCAATGCCCGTGTGAAAGGAACGGTTTGCCCTGTCTGTGCAGAGCGAGAGGTACTTGCCGGATACAATGATTTGGCTACGACAGATAAGCAGCTTTTTGACAGAATGGAATTATGAATTAAATAAGTTGAAGCCGACGGAAGTTTCAAGAAATTCAGCAAAGAGAGCATGGTGGAAATGCAGATACGGTCATTCTTGGAGTATGAAGATAAACGAGCGTACTGTTCTCGTAAAAGGGTGCAGAATATGTGAGCAGGAGTATCTGTCATTGTTCCCGGCTCTTGTAATCAGTTATTATGCCAATTTGAAAGGATTGAAAGTTGAACTTGGCTCTGACAGGTTATTCGGCATTCCACTTGATGTATATATCCCACTGGAGCAGGTTGCCATTCAAGTGAATACGGACTCGGAGAAGATAGATATAATAAAGGAACATCTCTGTAAACAACGTGGAATCAAACTCATTAAGTTGCCGATGAAACCAAACGAAGCGGAACCCGAATATGCACAGCGTATCAAAGCAGCATTTCAGAGCGTACATATATTTATATCTTCCGATACAGAAGAAGATGTTAAGATAATCAGGAAAATATTTAAGAACTGGAGGAACAGCCGATGAGAGAAAAGAAATATCACATTTATCTAACCGATGATGAGCAAAGCAGAGTGATACAGTCGCTTATCAATCTGAAAAACAACCTCATAGTACAAGGAAGATACACCGACGCAGTAGATGAAGTTCTTCTGAAAGTGCTGTCCGCAAAGAAAAAGAAACTGAAAATCAAATAATTTCAAGCATTTATGCCGTCTGTTTTTAACCGAAACAGGCGGCTTTTTTTGTTGTCAAAAATTTTTGATTTTTTTTCGGAAAAGCAGCGATTTTGGGTGTCCAAAATGAAGCCTTTTGTGCAATGAGTGAAGGGGTTATTTCTGATGATGAAAACGGAAGCCTTTTCACCTGTTCTTTGACAACTGAATACACAGGTCGTTAAGACTTTAATTTTGATGATAGCCACTTTAGTGGGTACGCCAAAACTTCTGAAAATTTCAGAACAGCGAGAACTCCTGCTATGAGTATCGGATTGCAACCGATATGGCGATGACAGTCAGAAAGATAATGATACTTCTCTACGGAGCTGGCGGAGTACCCGGCAGAGGTTAGATTCCTATGATACAGATAAGCAGTCTGTTCCTTAACGATTTCCCGAAAGCGATATGCTTGGCAAGGGATATTGAGAATAAATATTGCCACGACCGTTTAGGAAATGAAACGGTCAAGTACATAGCCATTTTTATTGGCTATGAATAAATCGAAAGGAGGACGCAAGAGGTGTCAACTGCAAAACGATTGCCATATGCAATCAAAAAGGCGGAGTCGGAAAGACAACGACAACGGTTAATCTTGGCGTTGGGCTTGCAATGCAGGGTAAGAAAGTGTTGCTCATAGACGCAGACCCACAGGGAGATTTAACCACCTGTCTCGGCTGGAGAGATACAGACAATTTGGGTATCACGCTTGCAACGAAACTTACAGATGTGATTAGTGAAACGATGAATGACCCGACAGACGGTATTCTGCATCACGAGGAAGGCGTTGACCTTTTACCGGCGAACCTTGAACTTTCGGCGATGGAATATAACCTAATGAATGCTATGAGCAGAGAAACCACTTTGAGGAATTATTTAAGTCAGGTCAAAGACAGATATGATTTTGTCTTGATTGACTGTATGCCTTCTCTGAGTATGGTAACACTCAATGCTTTATCTGCGGCAGACAGCGTGATTATTCCGGTGCAGGCACAGTATTTGCCGGCTAAGGGTATGACCCAGCTTGTGCAGACCATTTCAAAAGTCAAGAAGTATATCAATCAGGACATTAAGATAGACGGTATGCTTCTCACTTTGGTGGATAACCGCACAAACCTCGCCAAAAGTACGGTGGAAGCGTTGCGGGAGAATTTCGGAAATCAGATTAAACTGTATCGCACATCTATTCCGATTGCTGTAAAAGCCGCAGAAACTTCTTCCAAAGGAAAGAGCATTTTTGCTTATGAGCCAAACAGTACGGTGTCTAAGGCATACACCGAATTTACGAAGGAGGTGTTAGCTGATGGCAGGAAGAAAGAGCGACTTCACTCTCACGAGGCTCGATGACCTTTTACAACGCAGGCACAGAGAGAGGAAGAAAGACTTTCTAAAATCCGAGATATTCCATTAGAGCTGATTGACGATTTTCCAGACCACCCATTCAAGGTCAGGGACGATGAAGATATGCAACAGCTTGTAGAGAGTATCAAGGAGCGTGGAGTAATTACTCCGGCTACGGTAAGGCAGAAAGAGGACGGAAGATATGAACTCGTATCCGGTCACAGACGAAAACGAGCAAGCGAAATTGCAGGTTTTGAAACACTAAGATGTGAAGTCGTTGACCTTAATCGAGATGAAGCCACAATTTTAATGGTTGAAAGTAATTTTCAAAGGTCACAGATACTCCCATCTGAAAAAGCCTTTGCCTACAAAATGCGTTTGGACGCAATGAAAAGACAAGCAGGCAGACCAAGTAAAGAAAATTCGGACCCAGTGGGACCGAATTTAATTGGAACACGCTCGAATAGTCTTTTGGCAGAAGAAACGGGCGACAGCACATCCCAAATTAAAAGATATGTTCGCCTTACAAACCTTGTTCCCGAACTGCTTGAATTTGTTGATGAGGGCGAATTAAAATGCGACCTGCGGTTGAATTGTCGTATCTTGACGAAGATTGTCAGCGTGATGTAGTTGACGAGATTGATATGAACGACGCTACACCGTCTCACGACCAGACTATCCGTATGCGAAAGTTTTTCGATGAGGGCAAACTCACAACCGAAGCTATCAAAGCCATTATGTCGGAGGAAAAGCCGAACCAGAAAGAGAAGATTGTGTTAAGGGGAGACAGAGTGCGACAACTCATCCCGAAGAATATCCCAATCAGCCAAACGGAGGACTTCGTGTGCAAGGCATTGGAGCATTACAACAAGTATCTCAGGCAACGGGCAGAGCGTGACAGCAGATAGCCGCTTTTGTTACTCCCCCTTCTCACACTCTACCCCTAATACCTACTGTTTACCTGCTGAAAAGATATATTCTATCTCACTTGAATATACCTATCTCTCATAACTTGTAGCTGTCTAATAAAAAGGTTCGCACATTTGAAGTGCAAATAAAATGTCTGATACGATAAAAAGTTTGGATATTCGCACCTTTGCTGTTTTTTGCCTGATTGATTACGATTAAGGCGAAAGGAGCGATAGCTTATGAGAAAGAAATGGATGGTCTGTATGATTGCCTGCTTGATGATTTTGCTTGCCGGATGTAACGGTAACACAGCGAAAGAAACCGCACGAAATGACACGAATGAAAGGATTTCTTCTACGGCTGGTAATACTGAAACAACGAACGGAACAGAAAAAGCAGAGGATACAAGTGTTGTTCCCGAAACGGAGCAATCGGTATCAAGTGAAGCAACAACAGAGCCGAGTCAGCAGGAAAAAGTCGGATGTTTCTTCTTCGGCAAGTAAATCGGAAGTTACAAAAACAATGATTCCGTACAGGTAACGAAAACACCTGATACTACCCAAGAGCAGAAACAGTCACAGCTACAACAGCAGTCAAAGCCGGAAACACCGACGGTTAAGGAAGATGTGAAACCCACGCAGCCAAAACCGACGGAAGAAGTAAAGCCGAGTTTTGATGTTAATTCCTATGTCAATTACGCTAAGAGTTATGCTCAAAGTATCGGTTTGGAGTTGGACAGTACCGCAACGGATTGTTGGGATAATCCGATAACCGCCAATGCCAAACGCACAGGCATTAAGGACGACATTCAAAGCAGGCTGAACAGATACAAAAATGTTGAAGGCTTTACGGCAGTATGGATATGGGCTGAAAAACTATCCGATACGGAATATGAAATCTATATCGGATACTGCTAAAAAACAAAATAAAATACAGTATTGGACGCACTGAGATAATCGGTGCGTTCTTTCATTTTAAGGAGGAAACTTAGATGGTAAAGACGAAAATCAAGAGAGCCGTATCATTTGTTATGGCGACGGTTCTCAGTCTCAGTGCCTTTATGAGTATTGGGACAAGCACAGCGTTTGCTGCAAGCGGAGAAAAGACCAAAGTGTATATGGTTGATTTCCCTCGTGACGGCGACGCAAATTACGACGGTGTGTGGGGACACAGTAACCTTACTTTGAAGAACGGTTGGCATACCGGCAGTTCTACCCACACTAACTTAAAGGCAATCGGTTCATATTCCGGTAATATTGCCTATTGTGTCGAGCCGGGTGTTTCGCTCAGCTCCGGTCAGAGTATGAACAAATACGATGAAAATTATTTTAACAATATCACAGCAAACGGAGTTATCTCCGGCGATGAAATCAGACTCTTTATCGGTCGTATCTTGCAGTACGGCTATCGAGGAACGATTTCAACAAGCTGGAGGTCGCAGAACGAAAGTGCGGCAAACAGTATTGCTCACGCTTATGCAACACAGCTTCTTATTTGGGAAACAGTCGTAGGAGAGCGTGACGCAAACTTTAATCACAAAGCAGCAAGTGGTTGCAGCAATGTGAAAGATGTTATTAATGCCAAACATCCGCTTCGCAGTAAGATTATGAATTACTACAACAGTATGGTCAGCAGTGTGCAGAATCATACAGTTGTGCCGAGCTTCTGTACTAAATCAAGCGGTTCAGCGAAAGTAAATGAACTTGAATGGAACGGAAGCAAATATGTTGCGACTCTTACAGACTCAAACGGTGTACTCTCCAATTATGATTTCAAGGCGAGTATCAGTGGTGTAACATTTTCCACAAGCGGAAACAAACTTACGGTGTCAATGGATAAAGCACCGAGTAAGGAATTTACCATTACCGCAAGTAAGAAAAACGGTGTCCGCAGAGGTGTCGTCGTATGGTCTGAGGGAAAGCACGGTCAAAATTCAAGTGTGCAGGATGTTGTTACTTACGCACAGGAAGTCAGCGACCCTGCGACTGGATATGTAAAGATGAAAGTCAGCTACGGTTCTTGTCAGATTGTGAAAACATCTGAGGACGGAAAGGTTGACGGTATCAATTTCACTATTTCAGGCAACGGAGTAAATCAGACAGTTACCACAGCTAACGGCGGTAAGTTCCAGATTGATAACCTTATGCCGGGCGTATATATGGTTACAGAGCAATCAATCGACAAATATGTACCGCAAGAGGTTCACAGAGTAACCGTTGTTGCCGGTCAGGTAGCAACAGTAAACTTCAATAATGTTCTCAAAAGAGGTAATCTTCAGGTCATTAAGTCATCGGAAGATAATCTTGTTGAGGGTGTGAAATTCCACCTTTACGGTACTTCCCTTGCAGGTATTGCCGTTGATGAATATGCGGTTACTGACAAAAATGGTGTAGCAACATTCAAAGATGTGCTTATCAGCGGAAGCACACCATATACGCTCGAAGAAGTGGATACAGAAATCCGTTATGTCGTTCCTGAAAAACAGACTGCACCGATTAAATGGAACGAGGTTACAAATCGAGACTTTACCAATATTCTTAAAAAGTTCAGCGTTACAGTAACAAAGAGTGACCGAGAAGAAGGCACTGCTCAGGGCGACGCTAAAACTCTCCGGTGCTGTTTACGGAATTTATAAAGGCGACACACTTGTGGATAAGTATGTAACCGACAGCGAGGGGCAGTTCACAACTAAGGAATATGTCTGCGACAGCGATTGGACAATCAGAGAAATCACACCGAGCGAGGGTTATCTCCTTGATAAGACAATCCACAAGGTAGGTGCAGAGCCAAAACTCTTTACGATTGAACATAATCTTGTGGCAAATGACGTGACAGAGCAGGTTATGAAAGGCAATATCGCTATCATCAAACATACCGATGATGGGGAAACCAAGATTGAGACACCGGAAAATGGTGCTGAATTTGAAGTGTATCTGAAATCTTCCGGCTCATTTGAAAAAGCCGACAAAGATGAAAGAGATACTATAGTTTGCGATGAAAACGGATTTGCTCAGACAAAGGATATGCCGTATGGTGTATATACCGTTCATCAGACGAAAGGCTGGGAAGGTCGTGAGCTTATGAAAGATTTTGATGTTTTCATTTCTCAGGACGGACAGACCTACCGTTATCTCATCAACAATGCCAACTTTGAGTCATATATCAAGGTCGTAAAGGTTGATGCAGAAACAGGCAAGACAATTCCGTATGCAGGTGCGGGCTTCCAGATTTATGACCCTGACGGCAACAAGGTAAGTATGACATTTACTTATCCGACACCGACAACCATTGACACATTCTATACTGATGCAGACGGTCAGCTTGTTACACCTGAAAAATTGGACTATGGCAAGGGATATTCTCTTGTTGAGGTTCAGGCTCCGTATGGATATGTACTCGACAGCACACCTGTTTCCTTTGATGTAACAGAAGAAAATTCCACACAGGAAGGTGGTATCACATTGATTAGGGTGGATAAGCCGAATATGGCACAGAAAGGTACGATTTCCGTTGAGAAAAACCGGCGAAGTATTCTTTGGTGTAAATGTATCCGGCGAGGAAGATGAAGATGTGATTTATCAGCCGGTATATAAGGTCAAAGGACTTGCAGGGGCGGTTTATGAAATCACAGCCGATGAAGATGTTATCACACCGGACGGTACACTTCGTTATCACAAGGGCGATGTAGTAGATACCGTAACAACCGATGAGGACGGAACAGCCAAGAGTAAGGAACTCTATCTCGGTAAATATACAGTTGTTGAAACCAAAGCACCGACAGGTATGGTCATCAACAAAGAAAAGCATTCAGTAGAACTCACTTATGCCGGACAGGATGTAGCGGTAACAGAAACCGCAACAAGCTTCGTAAACGAGCGACAGAAAGTGAAGATTTCTCTTGAAAAAATCTTAGAGCAGGACGAAACCTTTGGTATCGGCAAGAATGATGAAATCAAAAACATCAGTTTCGGACTCTATGCAAAAGAAGATGTTGTATCTTCAAGCGGCACAGTTATTCCGGCTGACGGATTGATTGAGATTATCACGCTTGATGAAAACGGAGCAGCGACTGCAAATACAGACCTTCCATTTGGCAGCTACTATGTCAAGGAAATTGCCACAGATGAGCATTATATCCTCTCCGATACACAGTATCCGTTCACATTCAAGTATGCTGGTCAGGATACCGAAACGGTTGAAATCAAAGTAAATGCCGGTAAGCCGATTGAGAACAAACTCATTTACGGTTCTGTATCTGGTAAGAAGATTGACGAGAACGGAGAAGCACTGGGCGGTGCTTTAATCGGTATTTTCAAAGCAGATGAAACCGAGTTTACAAAAGAACACGCTATTATGACTGCCACATCTGAAAAGGATGGCAGTTTTTCTTTTGCCAAAGTTCCTTATGGAAAATGGATTGTAAGAGAAATCGAAGCTCCAGAAGGCTTTGTGCTTGATGATACTTCTTACGAAGTAAACATCGGGGAGAATGAGCAGGTCATCGAAGTGGAAATTACCGACGAGTATATTCACGGTAATATTGAACTTACCAAAGTGGACGCTGATTATCTGGATAACAAACTGACAGGTGCAACTTTTGAAGTATATAAGGATGTTAATGGCGACGGCAAACTGGACGATGGCGATGAACTTATCGGAAATCTTGAAGAAACCGCAACCGGTATCTATGAGATGAAAGAACTTCTCTACGGTAAATATCTTGTACGAGAAACCAAAGCACCGGAGGGATTTGTGCTTGATAAGGGTGTTTACTCCGTATTCATTGAAAAAGATGAAACTACCTACAAAGTAGAAAACAAAGCGGGAGTCGGATTTATCAACGAAGCAATGAAAGGAAACCTGAAAATTAAAAAGACATCTTCCGACGGTAAGGTGGAAGGCTTCACTTTCAGAGTAACAGGTGTCAACGGTTATGACAGCACCTTTACAACCGATAAGAATGGCGAAATCTCCGTAGATGGACTTCGTATCGGCGAATACACAGTGTCTGAGGTCAGCGACAATGTATCTGCCGGATATATTTTACCTGCCGATAAGAAAGTGACCGTAAAGGTCGGCGAAACGGTAGAAATCGAGATGCACAATAAACTTCGTGACACACCGAAAACCGGCGATGACAGAAAGACCGGTCTTTGGGTAGCACTTGCAGGTGCTTCTGCACTCGGTATCGTTGCAACGGTTGTTGCTTCCAAGAGAAAGAAGAAAAAAAGGAGGGCAATGAATAATGGACGCAAAGACAATCGTAGCAGTTGTTTTGGTCGCCTTTATTATCGGCGGCTTTATCTTCTTGCAGATTAAAAACAGAAAGAAATAAGAAACAAAATGGTGGGCGGAGCGTAAAAACTCCGTCCATTTACTTTATGGAGGTGCTTTATGAATAAGCAGAGAACGGTTGACAGCAAGGTGCTTGTAATCCTCAGAGAATGCCCTGAAACAAGGTATGACGATATGCAGCTTATCCTCTGCTATTACAACCGATACAGTTATTTGAAAGTCGGCGACTTGTCTCTTGAGGATATAGTCAACAACTACAAGGGCTACGGTTTACCGTGCTTTGAAACTATCCGCAGGTCAAGACAGAGGGTGCAGTCTTTGTTCCCGGAACTTTCCAGACAGTGCAGTGGCTGCGATTGCGGCATTCGTGTAGTCATAGAAATCGAATAAGGAGGACGGAAAGATGAGCAAACCGACATTTCAACAGAAAACAAAGTTAATGGCGAAATTGTTTGATTCCGGCTGTAATACGGAAAAGAAACTACAACAGCTTGATATGGAGAGTATTTTGAAGATTCCGGGTATTACGATACCGGATATGGCACTCATCATTGAACTTCAGAAAGAAACCAAAGCCAACAAGCTGGTCTCATATTTGGGAGGTGGAACGGATGAACAGTCAGGAACATAAGGTAAACAGTATCCGTTTTATTGACAGTGGATACAACGAGAAATTTCATGTAAATGACGGAGATAAAATCCTGATTCATACAAGAAACGGAACAACACTGGAGCGTGAGTGTAAATATATCGACGACTATCACACACAAATCGGTTCGGATGTTTTCCATATCTGCGAATTTGCAGAGCTGTGTGAAAGAAACGGTCATACCGTTGAACCAGCCGGAAAAGAAAAAATAAAACCGGCAAAAAAGCAAAGAAAAAGAACGATAAGGAGGTGCGAAAGCAGTGTCAAGAAAATACGAACTCATATCCGAACTCTATGACAGAACCTGCAAGACGGTTGTTTCCAATCCGCAGAACTGGCAGAATTTCTTGCAGTCTGCGTGCAGAAACTACAAGCTGCGATATGATGAGCAGTTGCTGATATATGCACAGCGACCGGACGCTACGGCAGTTCTTGAAATCGAGCGTTGGAACAGGAGTTTTGGACGATGGGTAAATAAAGGGGCAAGAGGTATTGCGGTATTTGCCGATGAAAACAGAGCAAGACAAAGACTTATCCACTACTTCGATATTTCCGATACTCACGAGAGCAGATATTCCCGTCCTGTTCCGCTTTGGGATATGAGAGACGAATACACAGACGATGTTATAGAAACGCTTGAAAGCACATTCGGAGAACTGGATAGCAAAGTCACTTTGGGCGAAGCAGTTATGAGTGCTGCACAAAATGCCGCCGAAGATAATTTGCCGGATTATCTTAATGACCTCATCTATGCTTCCGAGGACAGCTTCCTTTGAAGGACTTGACGAAACGATGATTGCAAGTCTGTATAAAAAGTTGTCACAAACAGCGTGGCATATATGATTATGACAAGACTTGGAATTGATACCGGCGAATATTTTGAAGTCGATGATTTTCGAGATGTTACAAATTTCAATACGCAGGATACGATGAACGCTCTGGGATTTGCCACAAGCGATATTGCAGAGATGGGACTTTCGGAAATCTCAAAAACAGTGATGGCATTGAACCGTCAAAATCGCATAATTGAAGCAAACAGGCAACCGGAATACAATAAAGACATCAAAGACGAAAGGAGTAGCGATTATGAACGAGATAACATACACGATGGTCGGGGATTACAATCTTCCGAACCTGACTCTGCCCGAACAGCCGGAGGTCATTCAGGGAAAATGGTCGCAGATGAGGAGAACTTATCTGAAAGAAACACCACAAGGTTCAGTATTACAATCTCCTGACGAAAGGGATACTGAGCAGTCATCTGTCAGAAGTACAGCAGAGGGCGACCAAACTGGAAGAAACGCTTATCAGGCAGATGGCACAGCAAGAGGGGCTGACGGAGCAGATGAAAGCGGACGATATGATGAATTGGGTTCGCTTGATGAACAACATCAGGAACTCGGCACAGGAAATCGTGAAAGCACAGGTAATATTCGTTTAGAGTATTACGACAGAAGCAACGAGGATAAGAGCCTGCCGTTTTCGGCAGAGATGATACTATCCGAGAGATACTCGGTACTACACCGCATTTATCGGCTTCTCTTGAAGATATTAAAGACTTCTATGAGAGAAATACCGATAGCGATACCCGTACCGAATATATCAAGAGTATCTTCAATAACGATTATACCGAACTCACATTGCAGGACGAGAGAACCGTAGGTTACAAGACATTTCAGAATGTTTTACACCTTTGGGAAGGTCATTATGACAGCAGAACTGCACAGAGTTTTTATAACTGGAGCGTGATTGCACAGCACTTTGAAGCAATGCGTCTTTTGGGAGAATTAAATGATAGAATGAAACCGCTACCGTCGGTAGACGGACAGATGAGCTTCATATTAGACGGTCAGGCAGAGGAAAACAAAACCTCTGCCTTTACTTTTTCTCAGGAGATTATCGACGCAGTTTTGACTCGTGGAAGCGGTATTCACGAAGGGAAAATGCGTATCTATGAGCAGTTTCAAAAGAGTTTATCTTCAAAAGAAAATGTAGACTTTCTCAAAAACGAATACGGTTGGGGAGGTTCATATCCTGTCATTATCGGTGCAGGTATTGACGAACAGCACGACGGGAAAGGCATAACTCTTTCAAGAGGATTTGGAAACGACGCACCTAAACTCACTCTTAAATGGACACAGGTGGAAAAGCGTATCGGAGAGCTTATCCGTGCAGACAGATACTTAAATCCAAAGGAAAAGGAGCAGTATCCGCAGTGGCTTGAGAAGCAGGAAACACGACGGGCAGAAATCGAGGAGCAGAAAAGAAATCGGGAAATTCTTTCTACTGCACCACCGGAAGAAGCAGAGCAGGCAAATGATGACGATATTATCGGTAAGGAAGTTGTGATTGACGACCGCCGATTTGTTATTGAAAGCGTCGGTAAAATAAGCGGCGATGTTTCTATGCGAGATGTCACTTTTGAGGACAGCGTAGGTTTCCCGATTAACCGTGTAGAGAAGATTGATTATGTCCGCAGTCTGCTTGCAGAGCAAACACAGGAACAGCAATTACCTGATACCCGATATGAATATCATCTTGGAGACACGGTATATATCGGTGCTTCGGAGTATGAAATCTTATCTTTTGATGATGAGAGAGTAATGCTTTATGATACAGAAATGCCACTGTTCAACAAGGAGTTTTCAAGGGAGAATTTGACCGCAAAGTGCAGGAAAATCCGCTGAATGACCACTTGAGGGTAACGGTATTACCTGCCGCAGAAAAAGCCGATACAGACGAAAATATCACGCATAGTGATACCGAAACTGAACAGAAAACAGATTATGAGGATGCGTTTTTCATTAACAGAGAACAGGAAAGCGTTACTTGATGTACTTTAATCCGGACAGTAGTGCCGGCGGTCAGTATATTACAAATACGCTTTCTTTTGATGAAATCAGAAATGCTGCACAGAACTATAAATCGGCAGATGAGTTCTTTGATTACCTTGGCAGTGTCGCAAATCAAACCCTTGCCGATATAGGTACAGAATGGTTTGAAGAAGCAGATAAAGCTTTCAGGCAGACACCGGATTTTACAGAATGTACGACAGAAACAATGGAATCACTCATTGAAAATACCGAAAGAAGCGATATGGTAGCAACCAATATTGGTAAAGTACCTATTGAGGACTACCGAGAAATCATTGCAAATCAGAATGGCTTTGACAGCTACGATGAGATGTATAACGAGGGCTTTCGTATCGGCAACGGGTATGATAAAGAGCCTGAACCGATAAAACCGCAGTGGGAGAATAAAACGAGCAAGGTCAAGAGTTTTGATTTGCACCCGGATATTCCGATGGCAGAGAGAAATACTTTTGATTTGCGTTCCAATCCGGTAGAGCCGGCAGGCAAGAAAGAACGCTTTCGCAGGAATATGGAAGCCATAAAGGTTCTGAAGGAATGTGAGTTTGAAAACAGATTTGCCACACCCGAAGAACAGCTTATTTTGTCGAAATATGTCGGCTGGGGAGGTTTGCCAGAAGCCTTTGATGAGAACAATTCGGCGTGGGCAGATGAATTTGTTGAGTTATACACAGCACTGTCTTCCGATGAATATGCCGCCGCAAGAGAAAGCACATTAACCGCCTTTTATACTCCACCCGAAGTTATCGACGCTATATACAAGGCAATGGAGCAGATGGGATTTAAGGAGGGCAATCTGTTAGAACCGTCCTGCGGTATCGGTAATTTTATCGGTATGCTGCCGAATTCAATGGAAAACACTAAGATTTACGGTGTGGAACTTGATAAGATTTCGGCAGGGATTGCTCAGCAACTTTATCAAAAATCTTCCATAGCTGCACAGGGATTTGAAGAAGTGAATGTGCCGGATAGCTTCTTTGACGGAGTTGTGGGGAATGTTCCGTTTGGCGATTTCAAGGTGCTTGTTAAGAGGTACGATAAGTATAACTTCCTTATTCACGATTATTTCTTTGCCAAGTCTTTGGATAAATTAAGACCCGGTGGAGTGATGGCACTTGTTACAAGTAAAGGTACGATGGATAAAACCAATTCGTCGGTCAGAAAATATATCGCACAAAGAGCCGACCTGTTGGGAGCAATCAGACTTCCAAATGATACCTTTAAGGGCAATGCCGGTACGGAAGTTGTATCGGATATTTTGTTTTTGCAAAAGCGTGACAGGCTCATAGATATTGAACCCGATTGGGTACAGCTTGGCACAACCGATGACGGTATCACGATGAACACATACTTTGTGGAACATCCCGAAATGATACTTGGCGAGATGAAAACAGTAAGCGGTCGCTTCGGAGAAGAAGTAACCTGTGTACCGTTTGAAAACGCCGATTTATCCGAATTATTATCGGAAGCGGTAGCAAATATACACGGAGAAATCAACGATTATGAAGTGGAAGATGAACTTGAGGAAGAAGACAATTCTATTCCGGCAGACCCGAACGTGAGGAACTTCTCCTATACGGTAGTGGACGATAAAATCTATTTCCGTGAGAATTCTCGTATGACTCCAGTGGAGGTGTCGGCAACCGCCGAGAACAGAATCAAGGGTATGATTGCGGTTCGTGACAGCGTTCGCAACCTGATTGAACTTCAAACCGAGGACTATCCGGACGAAGAAATCAAAGCCGAGCAGTCAAAAACTCAACAGTCTTTATGACAGTTATACCAAGAAATATGGACTGATTAACAGCCGAGCGAATATCTCTGCTTTCAGTGATGACAGTTCCTTTGCCTTGCTTTCTGCACTTGAAGTCATTAACGAAAACGGAGAACTGGAACGCAAGGCGGATATGTTCTTCAAGCGTACAATTAAGCCGCATAAGCCGGTAGAAAAGGTAGATACCGCCAGTGAAGCACTTGCTGTTTCTATGGGAGAAAAAGCCGGGATTGATATGGAGTATATGTCAAAACTCACAGGTAAAAGTGAGAAAACGCTCTATCAGGATTTGAAAGGCGTTATCTTCTTAAATCCGCTTCACGGATATGGGAATGTAACTGAGGCAAAGTATTTGATGGCAGATGAATATCTCTCCGGTAATGTCAGGGAGAAACTTATCACAGCAAAAAAGTCTGCCGAGGTGTATCCTGAAGATTATAAAATCAATGTGGAAGCATTGGAAAAGGTTCAGCCGAAAGACTTGACTGCAAGTGAAATATCTGTAAGGCTCGGTGCTACTTGGCTGCCGCAGGAGATAATCCAGCAGTTTATGTTTGAGTTTCTTGATACACCGAGATATGCACAGTGGAATATAAAAGTTCACTTCTCTCCCTATACGGGCGAGTGGAATATCGAGGGTAAAGTTATGACCGTTCAATGTCAAAGCGTACAGCACATACGGCACAGGTCGTATCAATGCCTACAAAATTATTGAGGAAACGCTGAACCTGAAAGATGTTCGTATCTTTGATTATGTTGAAGATGATGAAGGCAAGAAGAAAAGGCTATCCTTAATAAAAAGGAGACTGCCATCGCTCAGTCAAAGCAGGAACTTATCAAGCAAGGTTTTCAGGATTGGATATGGGCAGACCCTGACCGCAGAGAGAAACTGACGAAGATGTATAACGAAAAATTCAACAGCATAAGACCTCGTGAGTATGACGGAAGTCACATCACATTTAGTGGAACGAACCCGGAAATCACATTAAGGGAACACCAGAGAAATGCGGTAGCACACATTCTTTACGGCGGAAATACCTTGCTTGCACACGCAGTTGGTGCAGGCAAGACGTTCGAGATGGTAGCAGCATCGCAGGAGTCGAAGAGACTCGGACTATGTAATAAATCGCTGTTCGTTGTTCCAAATCACCTGACGGAGCAGTGGGCGGCGGAATACTTGCAGCTTTATCCGTCGGCAAATATACTGGTTGCAACGAAGAAAGATTTTTGAAACACAGAACCGAAAAAAGTTCTGCGGAAGAATTGCAACCGGCGATTATGACGCAGTCATTATCGGTCATTCGCAGTTTGAAAAAATCCCGATGTCTATTGAAAGGCAGAGGGCAATTCTTGAACAGCAGTTGAATGAATTGACGGAAGGAATTGCAGAACTAAAGCGTAACCGAGGAGAAAACTTCTCTGTCAAACAGCTTGAAAAATCAAGAAAATCCGTCAAGCAGAAGCTCCAAAAACTCAACGACCAAAGCAGAAAGGATGATGTTGTAACCTTTGAAGAATTAGGTGTGGACAGGCTTTTTATTGACGAAAGCCATTACTACAAGAATCTTTATCTTTACACAAAAATGCGTAATGTAGGTGGTATTGCTCAGACAGAAGCACAGAAATCTTCCGACCTCTTTATGAAGTGCCGATACCTTGATGAGATTACCGGCGGACGAGGAACTGTATTTGCGACAGGTACGCCTATTTCAAACAGTATGGTGGAACTCTATACCATACAGCGATATTTGCAGTACAACACCCTTGTAAAAACGGATTACAGCACTTCGACGCTTGGGCTTCTACCTTTGGAGAAACGGTAACAGCCATAGAACTTACGCCAGAGGGAACGGGTTACAGAGCGAAAACACGCTTTGCTAAATTCTATAACCTGCCTGAACTTATGGCGATGTTCAAAGAGGTTGCAGACATTAAAACAGCCGATATGCTTAACCTCCCTGTGCCGGAAGCAGAGTATCATAATGTGTCGGTTGAACCGTCTGAAATGCAGAAGGAAATGGTTGCCTCCCTTGCAGAACGAGCTGAGAAAGTTCGTGGCGGAGGTGTAGATTCCAGCGTAGACAATATGCTGAAGATAGTGCGCTGTTAAACGTAAAACGTATCTCCCAGAGGGGAAATTATTTGAAGAAATATAATTGGAACAACCAGTTTACTTGGCGTGGAAACACAAAGAGGACAATAGCATACTGGTAAAGCGGATAAATTCTTAGTCGCAAAAGAATGACGCTCCGCAAGTTCCGTGTCCTATGGTTAAAGCTGGATTGCTTGAATCTCAATTCTGACTTGGTGCATAGCATTGCCCATCGGAAAGCGACTGAAAAAGTGTGAACACTTTCAACCCGATGTCACCGTATAACTGTTGGTGTGATTTTACAACGGTTAATCTTCATACGACGAAAGAGTATACGATGAGTGTAAATAAAGGAATGAGTGAGGAACCTAAGGGACGCTATAGTACGTTTTTAACGGATTGCAGGATTGCCTAAGGGACGAGAGTCCTAAGGTAACGGAGTTGCCATAGTAGTTAGAGCAAGGGAAAACCTTGTACAATGCGTTTTTTAACGCTATGCGAAGGGCAACAGGTAATTTCGATTGATTAGAAAGGATTAGGTGCGTGAGATGCGTAATGCCAAAACTATTTTAACAGTCATTCAAACAAGAGGAAGTCAAAAACTGCCTTTGGAACGACTTTACAAATTGCTTTACAACAAGGAATTGTACCTTTTGGCATATTCAAAGCTATATCCCAATAGCGGAGCAATGACAAAAGGTGCAACTGATGAAACGGTTGATGGTATGTCGATAAAGAAAATTGAAAAACTTATTGATGATGTTCGTCACGAAAGGTATAAATGGAACGCCACACGACGTGTTTACATCCCCAAAAAGATGGAAAACAACGCCCTCTTGGCATTCCCACTTGGAGTGATAAATTATTGCAAGAAGTTATTAGTATGATTTTAGAGGCATATTACGAACTGCAGTTTAGCAAAAGTTCTCACGGTTTTAGACCGCAGAGAGGTTGTCATACTGCGTTGTCTGAAATTCTGACATGGAAAGGTACAAAATGGTTTGTAGAGGGAGATATTTCAAAATATTTCGATACCATAGACCATGATGTATTACTAAACATTCTATCGAAGAATATTCTGGACAACAGATTTTTACGCTTGATTGATAATTTGCTCAAAGCAGGATATTTGGAGGACTGGAAATTTCACAAAACCATAAGCGGAACTCCGCAAGGTGGCGTTATCAGTCCATTACTTGCGAATATCTATTTGAATGAGTTTGATAACTGGGTAGAAACCGTATTGATACCAAAGTACACCAAAGGAAAACGGCAAAAGAGCAACCCCGAATACAACAAGTTTAACCACAGAATTGCTGAATGTCAAGCTAACGGAGATTTTCTAACTGCAAGGAATTTGAAGATAGAGCGGCGAAATTTTCCCTCTATTGATACTAAAAATGCAGATTACAGAAGATTGCGTTATGTTAGATACGCAGACGATTTTATTTTAGGGTTTACCGGTTCAAAACAGGAAGCCGAAGAAATTAAAGCGGAGATTGGCGAGTGGATAAAAGCGAATTTGAAACTGGATTTATCGCAAGAGAAAACGCTGATTACCCACGCAAGTACAAATTTCGCAAGATTTTTAGGCTACGACATTAAAGTCCAAATGGTGGACGATTATGTTGACCCGACCGGTAGACGTGGAACGAATGGGGTTATTGCTTTATTTGTGCCGAGTAGTGTGATTGAGAAAAATGTGCTGAATATATGAGGAAAGGAAAGCCAATTCATATTGGTAAATTGCTACACGATGACGATTTTTCAATCGTTCAAAGATTTGGAGCAGAATACCGTGGATTGGTACAATATTACCTTATGGCACAAAATGTATCGTGGCTTTACAAGCTACACTGGATAATGCAAAGCTCATTGTTGAAAACGCTTGCATACAAGCATCAAACAACGGTGAGTAAAATCAAAAAGAAATATGAAGCTGAAACAGTGGATGAAAAGTCTGGGAAAACACTTAAATGCCTGAAAGTAGTTGTTGAACGTAAGGACAAGCAACCGCTTACGGCTCAATTTGGTGGTATATCCCTAACACACAAAAAGGAAAACAGTTATTGACGACACACCTTACAAGGTTTGGGGCGGTAGAACTGAATTGTTGAAACGCTTACTTGCGGATACTTGCGAGTTGTGTGGTTCGACAGAGGATATTGAGGTTCGCCATGTTAGAAAATTAGCCGACCTCAAAACAAAAAGGTAAAACCGAAAAACCAGTATGGATACAGATAATGGCAACAAGAAACAGGAAAACACTTGTTGTCTGTAGAAATTGTCATAACACTATTCATAATGGAAGTTTGAAATGAAATTACTGGCGAGCCGTGTGATGTGAAAATATCAAGCACGGTTCTGAGGGGGGCAGTTGGAAAAGGGGCGTATTTACGCTACCTCGCTGGCTGCCTACCCGCCACAAACGACGGTAGAAAACTTGCACTTGACCAGCGTATGCTAAATGCTATGCTGCCTGATTTTGAAAACAGTAAAATCAATGCCTGCGTTGATAATGTGTACCGCATATGGGAAGAAAACAAGGATAAAAAGTCGGCACAATTAGTGTTCTGCGACTTATCGACACCAAAGAATGACGGAACATTTTGTCTACAATGACATCAGAAAGAAGCTCATAGAGCGAGGTGTTCCCGAAAGCGAAGTCCGATTTATCCACGAAGCGGAAACCGATGTGAAGAAGAAAGAATTGTTTCAGAAAGTCCGTAAAGGCGAGGTCAGAGTGCTAATGGGTTCAACACAAAAGATGGGTGCCGGTACGAATGTTCAGGACAGACTTATCGCACTTCACGATGTGGATTGTCCTTGGCGACCGGCAGATTTGGAGCAACGTAGTGGTAGGATTATTCGTCAGGGGAATTCAAATCCAAAGGTGGATATTTATCGTTATGTTACCAAGCAGACCTTTGACGCATACCTGTATCAGTTGGTAGAGGGAAAGCAGAAGTTCGCTTCACAGATTATGACAAGCAAATCTCCCTGTCAGAAGTGCGGAAGATATTGATGAAACCGCACTATCTTATGCCGAGGTTAAAATGCTTGCAACAGGCAATCCGCATATCAAAGAAAAGATGGATTTGGACACACAGGTTCAGAAACTGAAGCTCTTAAAATCCAATTTCTTATCTGAAAAGTACAGCCTTGAGGACAAGATAATTAAATATTATCCGCAGCGTATCACTTCTCTTGAAAACCGAATTAACGGTTTGACGGAAGATGTGAAAACTGCAAAACAACACCCGAAACCAACAGATGACCGCTTTGTCGGTATGGAGGTTAAGGGTGTTTTTTATTCCGAAAAGGCAGACGCAGGTAAAGCAATTATCGAAGCCTGCAAGGAAATGACAAGTCCTGCACCTATTCCTCTCGGCAAGTACAGAGGATTTGAAACGGAGCTGTCTTTTGACACAACAGAGCGTTCTTACTGCGTGACAGTCAAGGGAGAAACTGGCAAACAGGTGTCGCTTGGCGATGATGTTTTCGGTAATATCACTCGTATTGATAATGCGGTTGAGCGTTTTGCAGACGACCTTGAAAAAGCAAAGGACAGTCTTGCTGATACGAAAAAATCAGTTTGAAACCGCACAGAAAGAAGTGCAAAACCGTTTGTGCAGGAAGAAGAATTGAAGTCAAAACTTGCCCGTTTGGACGAGCTGAATATCTTGCTCAATATGGATAAAAAGGAAAATGAAATTGTAGGCGGCGAGCCTGATGAGGGCGAATCCACCGAGAAGCGAAAGGAGAAGTCGTATGAAAGATAAGAATGAAATGTGAGGTGGTCAATATGCCATATATAGCACCGGAAGTCATAACTGAAGCAAAGAGAATGGATTTGCTGACCTATCTTCGCACCTATGAACCGGGCGAACTTGTCCGTTACAGCGGTAACACCTACTGCACCAGAGAACACGACAGTTTGAAGATTTCAAATGGGAAATGGATGTGGTGGTCGAGAGGTATCGGCGGCAAATCTGCCCTTGACTATCTTATCAAAGTCAAAGGACTTGATTTTGTAGAAGCGGTTGAAACCATTATGGGACAGTGTGCTGTTTCTGCTCCGGTCCATGAAAAAGAAATCCGGAGTTATGAAAATCAGCCGCTTCTTTTTACCGCAGAAAAGTCCGAGTAACGATGTGGTTACGCAGTATCTTTTCAGTCGAGGATTGATTATGAAATCATAAACTACTGTCTTGATAAGGAACTTATCATTGAATCACTGCCCTATCACAATGTTGTTTTTATCGGTTATGATGAGAAAAAAGAAGCAAAGTATGCCGCATTTCGGGCAACGAACAGCAGTCGTATTATGGGCGACTGCACCGGAAGTAAGAAGCAGTTTTCTTTCAGGCTGACAAATGAAGAAAGCAGAGAGGTACACTTGTTTGAATGTGCCATCGACCTGTTATCCTATGCCACATTAGCAAAGATGGAGGGCAGGGATTGGCACAAAATTAAACCTTGTTTCCCTATCCGGCGTGTATTCGCCTAACAGAGAAACGGAAAAGTCCAAAGTGCCGGTTACACTTAAAAACCTGCTTGAAAAGAACAAGAAGATTAACAGAATCGTGCTTCATTTTGATAATGATATTGCCGGAAGAAAGGCGGCAAATGCACTGAAAATTAAATTAAAGACAGATACGAAGTCGTTGACGATCCGCCCAAGTGCGGGAAAGATGTCAACGACTTTTTGTGTATCAAATTAGGAATTTCAAGAAAAGCGAAAGGAGTTTTGAGAGATGAGCGAAAAAATAAATGTACTTCTCATTGAACCGGGCAAGTATCCGAAACAGATTGAGATTGAGGATACGCTGGAAGCAATGCAGGAAACTGTAGGCGGATATATTGAGGAATATATGCCTTTTGACGATGAGGTTGCAATCGTATGTAACGAGGAAGGGAAGATGAACGGTGCTGAGTTAAATCGTGCAATTTACTCCGATGATAAAGAAATCCTCGACATTATTGCAGGCAAATTCTTTATCGCATACGCACCGATTGAGTCGGAGAGTTTTCTTAGTATGCCAAAGGATTTGATGAAAAGTATGAGGATAAGTTCCGGTATCCGGAGCGTTTTTATCAGACGGACAAGGGCATTGAAGCGAAAGCATATAAGCCAATTTCAAAAGATATGGAGCGATAAAAAGACAGACGATGGGGCAACCCCGGAGAGTCTGCATATTCTTAGCGAGCAGTGTATTTGGATAGCACACTACCAAATACCTCGTTAGGGGTTGCCCCTAATACCCCAAGAGAAAGGGAGAACGCTATGCGTGAGATAGCATTGGTAGCCATCGGTGTAATTGCCGGAGGCTTTATCGGAGTTACTTTTATGTGTCTGTTCCAGATAAATAAGGACAGACACTATATCATCACAAGAAAGGATGGCACAAAAAATGAGGAAAAGAAACATTCAGAAGATTGTTAGGTTCAGTCGAGATGAAGCACAGGATTTACAGAAGAAAGCAAAAAGGCTTGTCTGAGTGAAGCAGGACTTATCCGTTTGCTTCTTCGAGGATATGAGCCGAGAGAAAAGCCAGATGAAAGATTTTATGATGTAATGCGTGAGCTTTCTTCTATCGGCAACAACATCAATCAACTTGCAGTTAAAGCAAACGCTCTTGGCTTTGTTGACGCACCGCAGCTTAAAAAGGAAGCGGAGCGTTGGCATAAGTTTCAGGCAGATATTGAGCGTACTTATTTAAGACCTGATAAGAGCGAAATGAAATGGCAGTAAAGCAAGTTGTGGGCAGTCAATTCAAGGCTCGGTCAGGTCATTGATTATGCCGCCAATCCTGAAAAGACGGCGGCAGATATTTATACCGATGAACAGTATCAGGCACTTGCAGATGTTCTCTCCTATGCAAAGGACGAAGAAAAACCGAAAGGGAATATTTCGTCGAGGGCATTAACTGCAATCCGACCACTGCCCGTGACCAGTTTGTGTCAGTCAAGCAGGCATATGGTAAAGAGGAAGGCATACAAGCCTATCACGGATATTTGAGTTTCAAGGAACAGAATATCGCACCGGAGCTTGCACAGAAAATCGGAATGGAGTTTGCAAACGAAGTGTGGGGAAAAAAGATTTCAAGTTGTTGTTGCAACGCACCTGAACACCAAACACCTGCATTGCCACTATGTAATTAACTCTGTTTCATTCAAAGACGGCAAGCGATGTCAAGATACCTCGTGGTTTAAGTTCAGAAAAGTTGCCGACCGTATTTGTGAGAAATATGGATTATATTATAATCCGAATCCGAACCGCAGTAAACAATCTTCTTATTACTATAAGCAGGAACAGGCGGGAATGCCGACCAGATATTCTATGGTGCGAGAAGCCATAGATGAAGCGATTGCCCACAGCACAAATATCAGAAGTCTTGACTACACACTTACACAGATGGGATATGAGCATTGTCTAAGCGAGAGCCGAAAGTATTGGACGATTGTACCGAAAGGGTACACGAAACCCATACGACTTAAAAATCTCGGAAAAGATTATACCGAGGAAGCAATCAGGCGTAGGCTTATGGAAAATCAGAGAGTACGCATAGTTCCGTTTGCAAAGCAGACGGTGGTTATCAGGCAGTACCGATTGCCTACAAGAGAAAAATAAAATCAAAAAAGTGGGCGGACTGTATGGTTTGTATCTGCATTATTGTTACAGGCTCGGTTATCTGCCAAACTATAAAAACAGAATACAGCAAGGCTTCACTATCTTTTGAAAGAGGATTTATTGAAGCTGGATAAAATCACAGCAGAGACAAGGCTGCTCGGACGAGAAAATATTTCTACGGACGAGCAGCTTTTCTCATATAAAGAGTCGCTGAAAGGTCAAATTAAAACTTTGAATGACGACAGAACGCACCTGCGAAAAAAAAGCAAGAACGAAGATGAGTGACGATGAGCTGTCTAAGGTCAAAGAACAGATTTCGACGGTAAGCGATAAAATTCGGGAGCTGAACAAAGAGGTTCGACTCTGTGACGACATTGCCGAGAGGTCAAAGGTTATGGAGCAGAACCTTGAAACAATCAGAGCCGAAGAAGAAAAACAACAGCGAAAGGAGCAAAAGCGAAATGACAAATTCAGGTGACGCAGCAGAACAGGTCGTCAGGTTATCCCTTGAAGGCTTTGAACTTGCTGCAAGACTTACCGGTTCAGCCGCAAAGAATATCGCAATTCTTCTTGCTTCCGTATTGAAGCAGGAAGCAACGCAGGCGAATAAGACAAGAGGCAAAGCCCGTCTTACCAATATGATTAAATCGGGCAAGGAGTTGAAGGTGTTTTCCATTCCGAATAAGGATTTAAAGAAGTTTACCGAACAGGCAAAACGCTACGGTGTTCTCTATTGTGTTCTCCGAGATAAGAACACAAGGGGAGATAATGTTCCGATTGATATTATCGCACGTGCGGAGGACGCTTCTAAAATTCAGAGAATTGTTGAGAGATTTGAACTCGGTAAAGGTGGATAAGGCGGCAATCGTAACAGAATCGCAGAAAGCGGTTGAAAAACGAGAAGCCGTGGAAAAAGATAAGCCGACAAAATCCAAGAATGAAATCATCACGGAGGAAGCTGTACGAAAACCACTTCAGAAAGAGGAAAACGCACAGTCAAACCCCACAGCCGCCAAAACGGACAAAAACCCTCCGTCAAGGCAAAACTCAGAGCCGGAAGATATGCAAACTGATAAGGGTATTGCTGTTGACAGACAGAAGAAGCCATCGGTCAAAGAAAAACTTGACCGCTATAAGGCTCAGGCAAAACAGCAAAAAAGAAGCAGAACGCAAAGAGCCGGAAACAGATAAGGCAAAGCATCCTTCTGCACCGATGCAGACGGTACACCAACAGCCGAAAACAAAATCCAAGAAACCGAAAGAGAGGTAATTACAATGACAGAAAATTTTACTCCTGCAAAAGCAGGCACTCAGCGACCGAGACTTTCCAAAGAGGAATATGCCGAAAAGAAACGAGCCGAGAAAGACAGTGTGTATCAGCTTGCGGATGAAGCGGCGAAAGAGATTGTATCTTCGCCGGAGAAATTCAAAGCGTTCCTTAATACGCAGAGCCGACTTGACAGATATTCGGCAGTCAACGCACTTTTTGATTTACAAGCAGTATCCGCAGGCGGTACAGCTTAAAGATTTTGATGACTGGAGCAAAGAGAACATTAAAATCACAAAGGGTGCTAAGAGCATTTCCATTCTTGAACCGGTGGAATATGCAAAGCGTGACGGTACAACAGGTATTTCCTACAATGTGAAGAAAGTGTTTGATGTGGCACAGACCAATGGAAAACGACTGCCTGCACCGACAGCTAATCGTGACCCGAAAGCACTGATTACCACAATGCTTGATTCCTCGCCTGTGAATGTGGAAGCGACAAACGACCTCCCTTATCCGAATATGGCGGCGTTCTATAATAATGAGGAGCAAACCTTGTATGTAAAGCGTGATGTGGGAGACAGCGTAGCAGTTGCTCAGTGTGTGGCACAGGAACTGGGACACGCACAGCTTTCCATCAACAGCGACAGTTACAGTCGTTCTGATATGGGATTTCAGGCGGTATGTATCGGATATATGCTTTGCAAGAAGTACGGTATTGATACACAGAATTTTGCCATTAACCGTATTCCGGATAAGCTGGCAAACAAAGAGCCGAAGGACATTCGTTTTGAACTTTCCAAGACGAGAAATGCGATGACAGATATTCATTCCCGTGTATCAGACGAACTGTACAAGAAAAAGCAGGCACGCACAAAAGATTATGAAAGATAAGAGGTACAGATATGGCGAAAGAAGAGCTTTTACCATATAGCGTTGGATGATTATGAACACGGTATCGTTATCCGTTCTCTTAATGATGAGAAAACAGATTTAATGAACGAGGGAAATCAACCGATGCTGTGGACGACCTGATTATCAAGGTCGGGACTGCCCCAAAGAAAAAAATTCAAGGTTATCGAAAAGGAACGCTCCGGCGATGCGAGATAACGAAAGACAGTCTGCGATTATTCTTTCTGTCATCGGTATTGTTCCGGTTGTGTGGCTGGCACTTCTCATAGCTCCGTCAGTTAAAGGCGGATTGCCGGAGATATTGCCGAGCCTGATGAATGTATTTAACAATCCGTTTCATATAGAAGTTTGTGAGGACAGCGTGAAAACTGTCCTCATTTTGCTGTTTGTGCTATGGAATGGGTATCGGGATCTATTTCTCGACGCAGCAAAATTATCGCAGGCGGGAGGAACACGGTTCGGCAAAATGGGGCAGCGCAAAGAGTCGTGGATAAGAAGTACAGACAGTCTCCGTATTCCGATAATAAGCTGATGACGCAGAATGTCCGTATCGGACTGAATGCGAAAAAGCACAGACGAAATCTGAATACACTGGTATGCGGCGGTTCGGGTGCAGGTAAAACAAGATTTTACTGTAAGCCGAATCTTATGCAGTGCAATACCTCGTTCGTAATCCTTGATCCGAAAGGCGAAATCTTGAGGGATACGGGGAAAAACTTCTTGAGAAAAAAGGATATGAGGTCAGAGTTCTTGACCTTATCTCTATGGAAAAGAGCCACTGTTACAATCCGTTTGTGTATCTTCAGAACGACAACGATGTGCAGAAACTTGTAACTAACTTATTCAAAAGCACCACACCAAAAGGGAAGTCAGTCCCAAGACCCGTTTTGGGACACCTCAGCTTCTATGCTCCTTTTGGCGTTGGTGTTTTATTTACGCTATGAAGCACCGGAGGAAGAACAGAACTTCGCAATGGTTATGGAAATGCTCAGAGCCGGTTCAATCGAAGATGAGGAAGATACAAGACCATCTCCTCTTGATGAATTATTTGCGGAGCTTGAGATGAATAATCCCGACCATATTGCTCTAAAGTATTACCGTTCCTATCATTCCGGTTCGGCAAAGACGTTGAAATCCATTCAGATAACGCTTGCCGCAAGACTTGAAAAGTTCAATCTTGAAAGCCTTGCTTCTTTAACTTCGGCAGACGAGTTAGACCTGCCCTCTATGGGAGAAAAAGAAAGTCGCTTTGTTTGCCCTGATACCCGATAACGACTCCAGTTTCAATTTTCTGGTGTCGATTTTATATACCCAACTGTTTCAGCAGTTATTCTATGCCGCCGACCATATCCACGGAGGTTCGCTTCCTGTTCCCGTGCATTTTCTGATGGACGAATTTGCGAATGTTTCATTGCCGGATGACTTTGACAAGATACTTTCGGTAATGCGTTCCAGAGGTGTGTCGGTCAGTATCATCTTACAGAACTTGGCACAGCTTAAAGCCTTGTTTGAAAAGCAATGGGAAAGTATCGTGGGCAACTGCGATGAATTTCTGTATCTTGGCGGCAACGAGCAAAGCACACATAAATATGTGTCGGAACTACTCGGCAAAGAAACCATCGACACGAACACTTACGGTAAGAGTTCCGGTCGAAGCGGTAACTACTCCACCAACTATCAGATAAGCGGTCGAGAACTTCTCACTCCGGATGAAGTGCGTATGCTGGATAACCAATATGCGATTTTATTTATCCGAGGGGAGCGACCGATTATGGATTTTAAGTACGATATTTTGAAACATCCGAATGTGGCACTGACCACAGACGGAAGAGAAAAACCGTACAAGCACGGAGAAGTAACGATACCGCACTCATCTATTTCCGTACTTGCCATTGACCCGGATGAGGTTGAGGAAAGCAATTACGGAGAAACCACTTATGAACTTCTGTCCGATGAGGATTTTGAAGTAGATAACATTTTTTAATCACAGGAGGAAATTACAATGAGATTTTTTAAGAAAAACACAGAAAACAAAACAACTTCTAAATTGCCCATGACCGGAAAGGTTAAGAAAGGCTATCGTGCTTATTGTGCGGCAGTATTGGCGATGACCATTGTACTCGGTACAGGTGTAACCGCATTTGCTGCAAATGACCCTATCACGGTTGTAAATAATCTATCCGATTTCATTTTCGGACTTATCCGTGCAATCGGACTTATCCTGCTCGGCTTCGGTATCGTGCAGGTCGGACTTTCTTTGAAGTCCCACGACCCGTCCCAGAGAGCAAACGGTTTTCTTACTCTTGCCGGAGGTATCATCATTACTTTCGCAAAAGAAATCCTTACTCTTATCACAGGCTAAGAAGCAACAGTTATCACGGGGCATACTCGGCAAAACGGGTATGCTCCCATTTTTACAAGGAGGTGCGAATGAATGAGCGATAACTGGGTAGTTCAAAACCTCGAAAACGCTCTTGAAACTTGGAACGATAAATTAAGCGAGATATGGCAGCTTTTAACCACAACGCCGCAGGATTTCAAAGGCGGAAGCATATGGAATGTGATGGTAACAATCAACGGAGCAGTTCAGGCAATCGGACTTGCACTGTTGGTGCTGTTCTTTGTGGTGGGCGTTGTCCGTACCTGCGGAAGCTTTACCGATGTAAAAAAGCCGGAACACGCACTGAAATTGTTTGTTCGCTTTGCCATTGCTAAAGGTGTCATAACCTACGGTATGGAGCTTATGCTTGCTTTATTCAATATCGTTCAAGGTATCATTTCAACCATTATGACATCATCGGGTTTGGAACACCGAATCAAACGACGCTCCCATCCGAAATGGTAACAACCATTGAGGACTGCGGATTCTTTGAAAGCATTCCGCTATGGGCAGTGACTCTGATAGGTGGTCTTTTTTATTACGGTGTTGTCATTCATTCTGATAATGACGGTTTACGGCAGATTTTTCAAACTGTATATGTACACGGCATTAGCACCGATACCGCTATCTACCTTTGCTGGAGAACCAACGCAGAATGTGGGCAAGAGTTTTATTAAAAGTTACTGTGCGGTACTGCTTGAAGGTGCAGTAATCGTGCTTGCCTGCATTATCTTCTCGCTGTTTGCGTCAAGTCCGCCGGTAGTAAACCCGGACGCTGCGGCAGTCACACAGGTATGGTCATATATCGGAGAACTTGTATTTAATATGCTTGTTCTTGTCGGTGCGGTAAAGATGAGTGACCGTATTATCAGAGAAATGATGGGCTTATAACGGAGGTTTCAGAAAATGAAAAACAGAAACAGGACAGGTCGGCAGAAATATTTCTCTGCTGACCGTAGATGTAAAGCCTGCGTGTATAACGGCGGTAAAAGAAGGGGCGAGCGTATTTGTCTTACGGATATTTGTGTCGTGCCGTCTAAAGTTCGACCGATTCGCAGAGAAAGGAAAAATAAATGAAAACAGTACAGATATATAACTTACACCTCGTTACCGGCGAGGTTGTTCAGGCGGCTGAAGATTATGAACTTAAAGGGAAGAAAACAATTGTCAGCCTTTTTCAAAGGGCAGATGATGAGGATATTTTTCTCATTACCGATTTGCTCTTAGGTTCTTGCTATATTCCGAAAAAAGAATATTGCGTATATTGCAACCGGAGATGTCAGAGTTGATGCCGAACCTGACCGATTTAAAACAAATACTTGCTTGTTAAGGAGAGTGAAGAACTGTGGAAGTGAAGATTAACAGGAAATACGAAATTACACAGAATCAATGTTTTTCGGACTGTCGCTCAGACAGTTCATTTTTTCTGTACTTGCGTGTGGTGTGGCAGTAGGATTGTACTTCTTACTAAAACCGCATCTTGGAACAGAAACAGTATCGTGGATGTGTATTTTGGGAGCAGCACCGTTTGCGGCTCTCGGATTTGTGAAATACAACGGAATGACAGCAGAGAAATTCATATGGGCGTGGATTAAGTCTGAATTTCTTATGCCCAAGAAGTTGGTATTTCACTCAACAAACACCTACTTGGAACTGATGAAACCGAGCATTGAGAAAAAGACAAAGGAGGCTTACAAGAATAATGATTAAGACATTAAACAACATCTTTAAGCAGGATAAGGAAAAATTCGTTGTGCCGAAGGGTGTGCAGGACTGTATTCCGGTTACTGCCATCTATGACGACGGTGTCTTCAGAGTGGGCAAGGATAAGTATTCAAAATCTTTTAAGTTTACGGATATTAACTATGCGGTTGCCAGCCGAGAAGATAAGGAAGCTATGTTCCTTGAGTATTCGGAGCTGCTTAACTCTCTTGACAGTGGAGCAACAACAAAGCTCACTATCAACAACAGACGACTGAACCGTTTGGACTTTGAGAAAACAATCCTTATTCCTGAAACCGGAGATGAACTTGATGAGTATAGAGAGGAATACAATAAAATTCTTCTTGATAAGGCGACGGGAGCTAATTCAACGGTGCAGGATAAGTATGTGACCATCTCCATCAACAAAAAGAATGTGGATGACGCAAGAACCTATTTTGCCCGTGTAGGTGCGGATTTGATTTCACATTTTTCACGTCTTGGCAGTAAGTGCGTGGAACTTGAAACGGATGAGCGACTTCGCATTATTCACGACTTCTTCCGTGTGGGAGAGGAAACTTCGTATCATTTTGATATTAAGGAAACCCGAAAGAAAGGACACGATTTTAAGGACTATATCTGCCCGGACTCTTTAGAATTTGAAAGTGATTTTTCAAAATCGGTAACCGTTATGGCAGAGTTATCTTTTTTTACGTGAATATGCGTCCTATATCAAGGACAGTATGGTGGCGGAACTTACGGATATGAACCGAAATCTGATGATGTCCATTGATATTGTACCTGTTCCTACCGATGAAGCAGTCAGAGAAGCCGAAAACAGATTGCTCGGTGTAGAAACCAACATCACGAACTGGCAGAGAAAGCAGAATATGAACAACAACTTTTCGGCAACCGTTCCTTATGATATGGAACAGCAGAAAAAGGAAATGAAAGAGTTCCTTGATGACCTTACTACTCGTGACCAGAGAATGATGTTTGCAGTGCTTACGATGGTGCATACGGCGGATAATAAAGAACAACTTGATAATGATACAGAAGCGTTGCTCACAACAGCGAGAAAGCATCTTTGTCAGTTTGCGGTTCTGAAATTTCAGCAGATGGACGGACTGAATACCGTTATGCCATACGGTACAAGGAAAATTGACACGTTCAGAACCCTTACCACCGAGAGTCTTGCAGTGTTCATTCCGTTCAGGATTCAGGATATTTACCACGAAAACGGTATTTATTACGGTCAGAATGTTATCAGCAAAAATATGATAATTGCCGACAGAAAACAGCTTCTTAACGGTAATTCCTTTATCCTCGGTGTATCCGGTGGCGGTAAGTCCTTTGCGGCTAAGGGGAGATTGAAAATATTATCCTTTCTTCCGATGCTGATGTAATCATCATCGACCCTGAGGGAGTATTCCCACCTTGTAAATGCACTTGGTGGCGAGATTATCAATATCTCCGCAACATCGAATAAACCATATCAATGCTATGGATATGAACAAGGACTATGGTGATGGAGCAAATCCGGTTATTCTGAAATCGGAGTTTATAATGTCCTGTGCGAACAGCTTATCGGCGGCACAAACCTCGGAGCAAAGCAGAAATCCATTATTGACCGTTGTACCGCAAGTGTGTACCGAACCTATCAGCAGAACGATTATACCGGTCAGGTTCCGACCTTGCAGGATTTCAGAGATGAACTTCTCAAACAGGATGAGCCAGAAGCAAAGGAAATCGCTCTTGCTATTGAGTTGTTTACTCACGGTTCGCTGAACACATTTGCTAAGCAGACAAATGTAGATACTCACAATCGGCTTATCTGTTATGACATTCTCGACCTAGGTAAGCAGCTTATGCCAATCGGTATGCTTGTCGTCCTCGATAGCATTTTGAACCGAATCACACAGAACCGAGCAAAGGGTAGGCATACCTTTATCTTCATTGATGAGATTTACCTCTTGTTCCAGCACGAGTATTCTGCAAACTTCCTCTTTACACTCTGGAAGCGTGTAAGAAAGTACGGTGCATACGCAACCGGTATCACTCAGAATGTGGACGACCTTTTGCAGAGCCATACTGCAAGAACAATGCTTGCAAACAGCGAGTTTATCATTATGCTCAATCAGGCTTCTACCGACAGACTGGAACTTGCAAAACTTCTGAATATATCCGACCTTCAGCTTTCGTATATCACGAATGTTGATGCAGGACACGGACTTATCAAGGTGGGCAGTTCTCTTGTACCGTTTGCAAACAAGTTCCCGAAGAATACAAAATTGTATCGCTTGATGACGACAAAGCCCGGTGAAGGCGTATAAGGAGGTGTTTTCTATGGTGTTGAGTTACAATAAAGATTCATAATATAACAATAAAGTACCATAATTTACAATAAACATTCATAATCCAGAATTGCCCCTACTTTTGACAATAAAGTTTCATAATTTGATTGTGAAATTGACAATAATGTCTTATAATGGAGCCAAAGAGGATGGTGATTATATGGCAAAAGCATCGCCGAACGTGGAATCAAGAACAATATCAAAGGTATCTCAAAGAAGGCAGGGGTCAGGGAACTAAGTCTGCCTATAAACCGTGGATTATGATTCATGATTTTCCAAGTAACGGCATGGTGTCGAGAGTTTATGGAAACACAACGGGGCGTATTCACCATCTGTTGTCAAATATGGAACTGTCCTATTTTTATCTTTTGGACTGGTCGGAAAAGGTTTTGGATATCCGAGAACAATATCCGATCTTGGAGATTGAAACTGTAATAGAAATCGCTGATAAGGCGGGAATTCGTTATCCGTTTGATAACGAGAGCGGATTCCCCTATGTCCTTACCAGCGATTTTCTTATTACGACTTCTGATGGCGAGATGGTCAGGAGCATAAAACCGAAGAAAAATCTTGGGGATTTTCGGGTTAGAGAAAAACTTGAGATTGAAAGGCGGTATTGGAAGCAAAAAAGATTGATTGGAAACTTGTGACAGAGGATGGTATCGACCATCAGAAAGCCCGCAATATCGAATGGATTTTTCAAGCAGAAAATCTACCAGAGACCTTTCCCAGACCGGAAGTCTTAGGGGAGTGTCTGATGTTTTTGAATATATGTATCTGCATACAGGGCAGCCGATCCTTAAAATCGCCCAAGACACCGAACAGCGATTTCAGATAGAAACGGGAAGCGGCTTAAGAGTGTTTCAATATTTAGTCTTATGCAGGCGGATTCCAATATGTATGAGCGGCAATATAAATTTGAGTGAGTATAGAGCAGTCATGACGGAGAAAGAGGCAAGACAATATGGATAATAATATCAGCGTAAATCGTATTTTTCACGATATAGAAAACGATGAAACCTACCGTATACTTTGGATTTCTCCACAGGCTGAATATGCGTATTGGATTCCATTAAAAGGAAAGTCGGGTATGCCAGCACTCATAAATCTTGCCATTATCCATGAGAATCTGGAGAATGAGCGTTTTATATATGAGGAAGAACCTATTCAGTACAGAACGGAGCTGAATGAGAATGAAAAAAAAGAACACAGGGATAGAATTTGGAAGTTGCTGAAAGAAGCATTGCTAGATGAACCGGGGATATACGACAGAAAAATCCGTAAAGAGCATTTAAGTAGGATTGAGATGGAGACGGAATTAAAAAGACAAATCTGTACCCCTATCTTTCCCATTATTGGAAATGCGGAAAACACCAGACGCTTTTGTTCCTTCTTATATTAAATGTGGTGGAAAAGGGAAGCAGCGGACAGGAAAAACAAAAAGGCTTGGCAGGCCAGCACACGAGGAATCCGCTTTTGGAAAAAATCTGGATGAGCAGGATTTAAAAAACTTCGAGAAAACAATACGGAAGTATTATTTAACCCGGCAGGAATTATCCTTTCAGGCCACATACGAGAAGCTGCTCTCAGATCACTATTCTGTTCCTATAAAGGACAGCACAGGAAAGGAACATTTGCAGCTTCTCACGCCGGGAGAAGTCCCATCCATCCGCCAGTTCCGTTATTGGTATCAGAAGGACAAAGACTTAAAGAATGAAATCCAGAAGCGGAAAGGTGAGGCAGAATATAACCTGAACAGCCGGAGCGTGCTGGGGAAATCGGATTATGGGCTAATGGGGCCGGGTTCTAAATATCAGATTGATGCCACGGTAGGCGATATTTATCTGGTGTCACAGTTTGGCCGCTCCAATATCATTGGGAGACCCGTGTTGTACTTTGTCATAGACGTGTTCAGCCGTATGGTCACGGGAATGTATGTCGGTCTGGAAGGCCCGTCATGGGTTGGGGCAATGATGGCTATATCCAACGCTGCATCCGATAAAGTGTCCTATTGTCAGGCGTACGGAATCTGCATCACGGATGAAGAATGGCCTTGCCACCACATCCCAGCTGCAATCCTCGGAGACCGGGGCGAGATGGAGAGCAAAAACGCAGATAATCTGGTGTCCATGCTTGGAATCCGTATAGAGAATGCACCACCCTACCGTGCCGATTTAAAAGGGATCATCGAACAGCATTTCCGGACGATTAACACCAACGCCACGGTGCTGCTTCCGGGGAGGGTGAAGCCGGATATGTCAAAGCGTGGCGGGAAAGATTACCGTCTGGATGCAACGCTGGACATCCGTCAGTTTACCGCAATCATAATCAACTGCGTATTGTATTACAATAACAGCCACTATATGGAATTTTTGAAAAAAGCAGCCGGATGATGGAAACTGGCGTGGAGGCAGTTCCAATAAAACTGTGGCATTGGGGAATCCAGCACTGCGCCGGAGCGCTTAGGGCAGTACCGGAGCAAAAAAGTCCGGCTGGCCCTGATGCCAACAGGCAACGCCAGTGTGACCAGCCGGGGCGTCCGGTTCAAGGGGCTTTATTACAGCAGCCGGGAAATGGTGGACGGACTATGGTTTGAAAAAGCGCGTTCAAAGGGAGTTACCGTGTTTCTGTCTCTTATGACCCGAGGGATATGGGGAAATCTATGTTTGGGACAAAACGGATGGCTCGCCCCTCTCCTGCAGCCTGCTGGACTGGGAAGAAAAGTATTCCGGCAAGCAGCTTGGTGAAGTGCAGTATGAACAGGAAAAAGAAAAACTGGAACAGAAACGGCATGAGGCCCAGGAAACGGAGGCGAAGCTCAATCTTGGACATGAGATTGATTCTATCGTGAAAGCGGCGGAAAAGATGGCAGGGCCTTCTGATGGCCGTCCTAAAGCGGAACGCCTGTCCGGCATCCGTCAGAACCGGAAGGAAGAACGGGAGGCAATCCGGCGGCAGGAGGCATTCACGCCAAAAAAAAAGACAGCGGACATCAGCAGCCACAAGAGGCGGAGGAAATTTCCCCTGTGCTGCAGATGATCAAGCAAAAGATGGAGGAACGGATCAAGGATGAATCTTTATATGGAGAAGGCGCACTATCTGGAACAAGTGATCCCGGAATACCGGGGAACCCTCTGATTGAAGCCCTGCCGGAGATCTGGGCGAGTGACACTGTGGTGGAACTGCTTTCGGAAGAAGCACCCTACCATGATGGGGAACGTATGCTGGATGCCCGTTACCGCATGCACTGCATCCAGAGGCTCTTTCACTATTTTCAGCCATTGGAGCAGCATATCGACATTGAGCAGCGGATTTCCCGCTGTATCCGTCAGGGATACCTAAACCGGAATCCCTGCACAAGGGAATATGCCCGGATTCTGGCGGAAGGATATGAAGCCCTTCAAGAAAGGAACGGTTTTTATTCCATACAGGGATTCCGTCCCAATGCTTCCGGATTCACGATCATCGGGATGTCAGGCGTGGGAAAAAGCACTGCTGTCGAAAAAATCCTTTCCCTGTATCCCCAATGCATCAGCCATAACGATTATCATGGACAGCCATTAGTTTTGACGCAGATCGTGTGGCTGAAGCTGGACTGCCCCCATGACGGCTCAATCAAAGGGCTGTGTTTCCAGTTTTTGAAGCCATTGACCGGGCGTTGGGAACGGATTATTTTCCCAGATACACGAAATCACGCTATACGGTGGATGTCCTGATGGTACTGATGACACAGCTGGTCAACCTTTACCAGATCGGGATACTGGCCATTGATGAAATCCAGCATTTAAGCCTTGCGAAAGGTGGTGGTTCTGAAAAAATGCTCAACTTTTTGTCACGCTTGTAAATACTATTGGCATCCCTGTGGTAATAATCGGGACAACAAAAGCCATGTCCATCCTGCAAAGTGAGTTCCGGCAGGCAAGGCGTGGGAGCGGCCAGGGTGACCTGCTCTGGGACAGGATGCATAATGACCTGTCATGGCAGGTTTTTATAACCTCCATGTGGAGGCACCAATGGACGAAAGAAAGAATCCCTTAACCGATGAAATGAAAAATGTCCTATATGAAGAAAGCCAGGGAATCATAGACATCGCCGTAAAACTGTATGCAATGGTCCAGGTTAAGTCAATCACCACCGGGAAGGAGCGGTTTGCTGCCAGGGATTTTCAGACTGCTGCGGTTGAAAAGCTGGGATTGGTCAAGCCTATGCTGGATGCCCTGCGGACAGGGGATAAGAAGAAAATCCAACAGTATGGGGATATTTCCCCAATCAGCATAGAGGATTATTTATCCTCTTATGCAGCCATCATCAACCAGCCGGTTCCCGTGGCTGCAGCAAAAAGAAAAGGCATCGCTGTCCGAGCAGGCATGATGCCATGAAACAAAAAGGGCTGGTTGATGAAATGGAGTGGTGACCTTGCGGGGATTGTTGTTTTTCAATACCTTACCCGGACGAATGTTACTACAGTATTTTCTGCCGCTATTTTGCACGGAGCGGCAGTACCTCAAACAAAAGGACAATCTTTGAATTATTTGGGGAGGCACAGAGCATAGCGACTTTCGTCTACCTTCCACGCAGGCTGGAGTTGCTAGAAAACTGGGTGAGAAACGGGAGCCTGATTACAAGAGAATCTCTTGCCCGTCAGAACAGCTGTTATGCGTACTTCTCCACTGCTTTTTTCCAGATCAGATGTTTCAAGGAATGGCACGAAAAATAAAAACAGGGGAAGCAAACCGGGGACTCGAACGGCAGATCGTACAGAAATGCAGACGTACTCATTGGCCAGAGTTCCTCCGCTATTGCCCGGAATGTGTGAAAGAGGATTTTGAAAAGTATGGGGGAGACTTACTGGCACAGACTGCCGCAGCTTCCCGGAATTGAGTATTGTCCTAAACATGGACAGAAAATCCAGGACAGTACCGTGTGCCTGCGGGAGACTTCAATGAGATTTTTTCCTGCATCTTACGTTTTGCGGAAAATGCAATATCAGGAAAGCGTGGAAACTCTACGTTATAAACATAAATATATGAATATCGCAAAAGATACGGAATGGCTCATGGAAAATGGTCTGAAGTTTGGCGGCTGCCGGGAGATTGCCCGCAAGTACAAAGAAGTGTTTATGGAAAAAGGTCTTACGACAGCACAGGGCGTGCGCTATCGTGACCGGATTGAAAAAGAATTTATCCAGTACCATGGACAAGAATTTCTAAAGCAGCTGTTTTCAGGGGACGAAAAGCCTTTGTACTGGCTGGAATTTGCTTTTGTAAGTGTATCGCAGAACCTGCGCCCTTTGCATCATATCCTTTTGATGGAGTTTTTAAAAGGAACAGTGGAAAAGTTCTATGAAGCCGTGCCGGAAATTGAACCATATGGGCATGGACCGTGGCCATGTGTCAATAAAATATGTTCCCATTATGGGAAAGACGGGGCAAAAAAGCTATCCATCAGCTATTTGAATGGACAGACGATAGGACAGTTTCAATGTGAATCCTGTGGCATGAAATATCAGCGTTCCCGGCCAGAAAAGCCCTTTGAGGAATATGTAAAGCATGTAACCATCCTGGATTATGGGCATTACTGGTATGAAACGCTGAAAGAATGTGTTGAGATTAAAAAAAAAATGTGCTTAAAAGAGACTGTTGCAGCTTTAAGATGCACCTCCACAACCGTGAAAAAACGTGCAGATGAGATTGGGCTGAATCTGAGTCAGAATAGAGAAAGCTGTATTTACGAGGAAAAAAAGAAGGATGCAGGATTGACCGCTCCCGATATTTCCGAAAAAAGTAACTGAACTATTGGAGAGGCAGCCAGAACTCACGGCAAAAGAACTGAAAGAACAAGTGCCTGGGGCTTATTCATGGTTTCGTAAAAATGATCCTCAGTGGTTAAAACAGAGACTGGTCACTGAACAGGAAAAAATCCATTGGAAGGTGTGGGAACAGGAGCAGCTGAATCTTTTAAGAAATGCGTATGAAACAATCAAGAAAAAACGGGCGATCCCGACAGAAGGGTTACAGTTGGATGGCTATGTACCGTTGCTGGTTTGCGAGAGTGCGATATAAAAGGAAGGCTACACCGTTTTCCTGATTTAAGAGCCTTTATCAATGCGACAATTGAAGGAAAAGAAGAATGGCTGACACGGCGTTTTATGAAGATAGCTGAAAATAAGAAACAATCCAGTGAAAACCTAACCATTGTGGACATCCGGCGAGAAATGAGCCTAAAGCCGAATACTTATCGGAGATATGCAGACTTTATCGAGAATTTGATAAGAAAACTGAATAAAGGGATTCATAAATCTTAAAACAGTTCTATGATGAGAATTTTAACTGTGGTATACTTAAGAAAAAGCAAAGGATGTGGTTGTTATGATAAAGGGCACCCCTGATAATATCGAAGAATTGAAGCGGATGGCGAATAATCAGAATAGTTGGAGGGAGAGGCTGGCTGCGGTTGAACAGTTAAAGAATTATGACTGCCAGCAATCCAAAAGATATATTGACTCGCCTTGCTCTCCATGATATAGTCTTTACCGTAAAAGAGACAGCTTTTAGGGCGGCACAGGCGATGGGAGTTACCAAAAAGGTAAACCGATTTATCTGGGTAAGAAACCAAAGGGAAATTTGATTGAGGGAATAAACAAAAACTAACCCGTGTAAGAGATTCATTGCCCGAGGATTTTTCGTTAGACGACTTTAAAGAAGCTTTCAAAAAGCTTTTTACCCTGCTGCGTATGACGCCTACGAAGGAGATAAAGGAAAACAGTTTGATAAGTGGCTGACAAAGGTTATTCCATCATTGCCGAAGAAAAAGTAGGAAAAGATATGCTATTTTTATAGTAGCACAGATTAAACAATTGAATAATGGATCTCTGTGTGAGATTTCTAGGAAGATGCGATTGCTGTAAAAAAGTGATGGCATCTTTTTGTGTGAAGGGGGTGATTCCATTGAGAGTGTTATGGGTACTATTATGAAACTTTATTGTCAAAAAAGAAGGGAGTAGTATGAATGTTTATTGTCAAGAAACATATGGTAAAAATTCAATTCAAAAATAAAGCACACAGAGATTTCGTCTTTGAAAATCTCGAAAAGTGCAGACACAATGACTGCTATCATCAGGCATTTTTCTATGTGATGGGCATTTCAGAAGAAACCAGAATGAATATCAGAAAATGTTTGATTTTAAGAACGATTGCATTGTGCCGGAGGGGATGTATGGTGGCTGGCAGACCAGTGGAACAGTCAAGGTCTGCCACCTTGCCTTTAATCTTTGGAACGGTTTTACGGAGGAGGAAAAGAAAATCTTTTTCACACCGGATGAATTGTTCTGTTGCGGATATGCTCCCTACTTTATGGAGGGTATCAAACTCAGGTATCCGGAATATTGCAGAGATTTGACTCCGCCCAAACGAAAAGATATGGAAAGGTAAAGGTATAAAACGATGAATAAGAAATTGAGAATTGCGGTTATTTCGCTTTTTGAGTGTTGTGCTTGCTGTGAGCATTGGATTCTTGGCTAAAGACTACTGCGACTCCAAAATCAGGCGGAACTCTACGACAATCTAATTGAAACCGTTGAAGAAATAGATGATACGCAAGATACAATGTCATATTCCAAAGATAAGGATTTTCTGCCTGACTATCAGGAATTGTATATGGAGAACAATGATATGGTAGGTTGGATAAAGGTTGATGATACCAAAATCAATTATCCGGTTATGCAGTCAAAGGATAATCCGAATTTCTATCTAAGACACGGATTTGATAAAGGCTATACAGTGTATGGTTGCCCGTATGTACAGGAGAACTGCGATGTGGACGCTCCGTCAGATAACCTTGTTATCTACGGCCATCATATGAACGACAATTCGATGTTCGCCGGATTGATGAAGTATGCCGATAAATCTTTTTGGGAAAAGCACAAAATCATCCAGTTTGATACGCTTACCGAGAAAGGTAAATACGAGGTGGTGGCAGTTTACAAGACGGTAGTATATACAGACAGTCCGAACAGTTTCAGATATTATGATTTTGTCAATGCAGATACAGAAGATGAATTCAATGCGTATATTGCCAAGTGCAAGGAACTTGCAATCTATGATACGGGAGTAAACGCAGAATATGGCGATAAAATGATTACGCTTTCCACTTGCGAGTATTCCCGTAATAACGGAAGAATGGTTGTTGTGGCGAAGAAAGTGGCTGAATAAGGAGGGACGAACCTTGTATGATTAGTTTGATAAATTTAGCGGTGTTGTTCGCAGCGAAAGTTGCGGACAATGCCCTTAGTACGACAAAAACAATATTGGTACAGAGAAGTCGGTGGATACTTGCAGGCATTGCGGTTATCATATCCGACTTCATTTATTTTTGGATAACGAAAAGAGTTGTCTCTGCGAATAACGAGATAGCAATGCTTGTTGTTGCCGTTGCGGGCGGTGTCGGTTGTTCTCTTGCTTGCTTTATTAACGAGAAAATGTCAAAGGACAGAACCTATGTGAATGTGATTATGTCCGATGACCTTGAAGAAATGAAGCGTTTACGAGATTTCCTTGCACAGCACCACATCACGAATGTTGCAAGCGACAGCTACACCCTTGACTGGAACGCAAAGACAATCTCTATTATCGCTTATCCTGAAACAAAAGCAGAAAGTCGATTGATTAACGAGTATATTGCCGACAGTTCGACAAAATTCAAGAGAGTTATTCAACCGGCTTAGGAAGGAGGTTTGATGTGGCTGATATTAAAACAAGAGAAACAGTCAAAGGCACGATAAAGACCTTGGATAAAGCTGCCATTGCCGGTCAGAAAATGAAACAGGCATATATCGCCACAAAGGACAAAGCAGAACATTCGGTGAATACAAATGAGAATACTGCGGAAGAATATGCTGCCGATAAGACGGAAGCCGGAATTGATGAAATCGCACATAAAGGTGCGTATGCTTTTGATAAAGCTGGACGAAAAGGCGTTCAGGAAACAAAGCAGAATATTCAATCTGCCAAAGAAGGCATACAGCGTTTCAAACAGCAGAGAGCAGAAAAGGCAATGAACGCTCAGAAAACGCAAGGTAGACCTACAACGGTTGGTAGTTCTTCAGCACAGACGCAGACATCGTCGGCAATCAAAACGCTTGAAAAGCCGGAGAAAATAGTCAAACAGTCGGCTACTTCCGCAGGCAAGAAGAATATTAAACTTGTTGGCAAAGGAAGCGGCGAAAACAACGCAGAGGTCTGTTAAGACTGCCGAGCATACCGCAAAGGCAAGCATTAAGACCAGTCAGCAGACAGCAAAAGCCGCACAGAAAACAGTTCAGGCGACGGTTAAGGCTTCACAGAAAGCAGCTCAGACGGCAAAGAAAGCGGCGAAAGCCACAGCAGATACCGTCAAAGCCACAGCGAAAGCTACTGTTGCGACAGTCAAGGCGATTATTGCAGGGACAAAAGCACTTGTAGCAGCAATCGCAGCAGGCGGTTGGATAGCGGTGCTGATTATTATGATTGTCGTGTTGTTTGGTGCTGCCGTAGCAATGTTTGGAGGAGGAAGTGACAGTAATTCCTATACTCCGGTAAGTGCGGAGGTGGAAGCCTATGAGCCTTTGATACAGAAATATGCCAAACAATACGGTATTCCTGAATATGTGGAGCTTATCAAGGCGGTGATGATGCAGGAAAGCGGCGGCAGAGGACTTGACCCTATGCAGGCAGCAGAGGGCAGTTTCAATACGAAGTATCCGCACGAGCCTAATGGAATTAAAGACCCTGAATATTCTATTCAGTGTGGCGTTCAGGAATTGAAAGCGGCTCTTACTTCAGCAGAGGTGGAAAGTCCGATTGATATGGAACATATCAAACTTGCTCTGCAAGGCTACAACTTCGGTAATGGGTATATCTCTTGGGCAAAAACCAATTATGGTGGATATTCCTATGCCAATGCAGTAGAATTTTCGACAATGCAGGCTTCAGACTTGGGTGGAGCAGTTATGGAGATACGCAGTATGTCGCTCATGTTCTGAGGTACTATCCTTATGGACGAGCCTTTACTGCCGGAGGTAATCAGGCGATTGTTGAGGTAGCCTTGACGCAGGTAGGCAATCAGGGCGGACAACCTTACTGGAGTTGGTATGGCTTTAACAGTCGAGTGGAATGGTGTGCCTGCTTCGTATCATGGTGTGCTGACCAATGCGGGTATATTGAAAGCGGACTTGTTCCGAAATTTGCAGGTTGTGTAGACGGTGCAAACTGGTTTAAGTCAAATGGAAAATGGCAAGACCGCACTTATGAACCAAAGACAGGAGATATTATCTTCTTCGATTGGGAAGGCGACGGTACAACAGACCACGTTGGTATCGTAGAGAAGTGTGAGAATGGCACAGTTTATACTGTAGAGGGTAACTCAGGCGACGCCTGCAAGCAAAGACAGTACGCAGTCGGAAGCAGCAATATCTATGGATACGGTATTCCGGCATATTAAAAATTCCAGACGGTGTCTGGAAAATCGAAAAGATGGCTGCTCGGTTGAGTAGCCATCGGGTACATTATGAGAAATCGGTTGTTTCTCTGTTATTCAGGAAAATATGGTGTGTGTGATAAATGAAGCTGAAAAGCATATCGGCATTTTCTTTACTGCCGTCTAAAAAGGAAATATCATCGGCAAGGATAAAAAGAATTGCTAACAGCTTCTTGATATATCCAGTGTAGCAGGCATAATCTACATAGATGTTAGCGATATATCCCTCGGCAAATTCTATCAGGTCAGCGTCAATTTCAAAGCTGTTGGATAACTCGTAAACGGTCTTGATGAATTTGTCCTTGTCAGCAATTCGCTCTTTACTTGGAACACTTCTGCGGTTCTTCTGTATAAATTTCAAAAAATCATCAGCTTCCGTAAAGTCAGGGAGTGATGGTGTTGCCAGTTCCCAAATCTGTTTTGTAATCCTCAAAGTTCTCTTTTTCAAACCGATTACTGAATATTATCTTTTGTTCGTCCATTCCTTTTTACCCCTAAGTTTATTCTATGGAGATTGTTTAACTTGGCTCTTGGGTTGTGATTTGTCTTTCGCCATTAACAATCGTGAATTACTACTTTTATAGTATAACATAAAAATAGTTGGGAATCATCACTAATAGTTGGTTTAACTTCCTTTGGGTGCGTGTGATTTGAAATCGACTTAACCTATACTATTAGTTATGGAAACACACTAAGGGAGATGATGTGATGAAGCTCGATACAATCGGCAAGAATATAAGAAAGTTCCGACTTGCGAGGAAATTACGCCAAGAAGGATTTGGCTGAGAAAACAGATTTGACAACAAATTATATTGGTATGGTTGAGCGTGGAGAGAAAATTCCGTCACTCGAAACTTTCATAAAGATAGTAAATGCTTTAGGTGTATCATCGGATATGGTTCTTACAGATGTTCTGGAAACGGGATATACAGTCAAGAACTCAATGCTGAATGAGAAGCTTGAAAAACTTGCCCCTGAAGATAGAAACAGAATTTATGAAGTCATAGATACACTTGTGAAGCAGTCAAAGCAAATACTTCCATAAAACACAGAAGTTCGTCCTAATGATATGATACCCCTTAAGTAGACAAGGTAAATAACCAAAATCTACTTAGGGGGTATTTTCATGCCTAGAAAATTAAAATATTCTATCGAACAGCGAGTACAAGCATGTGAGGATTATCGCAGTGGCACACGCAGCTTAGAAGAAATATGTAATTCGCTTGGAACGCCACGAAAAAAAGACAGTTCGGGAATGGACAAAAAATATGAAAAGTATGGAATACAGGCTTTTCAGGAACGTTCCAGTAACAAAAGCTATACAAAAGAATTCAAACTTCAGGTAGTTGAAGAATACCTTGCCGGTTTGGGTTCTTTACAAGATTTGATAATAAAATATGATATTTCTTCTTTAAGCCAGTTACACAATTGGATTTCATTGTATAATGCCAATAGAAAGCTTAAGGAGTATAATCCTAAGAGGGAGGTCTATATGGCAGAAGCAAAAAGAAAAACAACCATTGAAGAGCGTAAAGAAATCGTTGAGTATTGCATAAATCACGAGCGTAATTATAAAGATACTGCATCATTGTACGATGTGTCTTACAGCCAGGTTTATTCCTGGGTAAAGAATAAATATGATGCCTCTGGAGAAGAATCATTAATAGATAAACGAGGTCATCATAAAACAGATGATGAGGTTGATGAATTAGAATGCTTAAGACGTGAAAATATTAGATTAAAGCGTCAACTTGAAGAAAAGGATATGCTGGCAGAACTGTTAAAAAAAAGTGAAAGAATTCGAAAGGATGTGAGGTTAGGAAAGCTACGATATGATTCAAGATTTATGACAATAAAGTTCTTTTTGAACGTAAGAATTGGAGTATTAACTGGATGTGTAAACAACTAGAAATATCACGAGCTGCTTATTACAAATGGCTTCATCGTGAAATTCCTGAACAGGAGCTAGAAAACATGGAGCTTGCGGAGCTAATTAAAGAGTATGATGAACGATTTAATCACATCTTGGGATATCGCAGAATGGCATCATGGATCAATCACTTTAATCATACTCACTATGGACAAAAACGAGTTCATCGAATCATGCAGAAACTTGATATTCATGCAGTGATCCGAAAGAAAAAGAAAAAATACAAATCTTCTATGCCTGATGAAACGGCTGAGAATAAGCTTGGAAGAGACTTTTATGCAACTGCACCTAATGAAAAATGGGCAACTGATGTAACCGAATTTAAAGTGCCAGGTACACAAAAGAAAATCTATTTAAGCGCTATTCTGGATTTGTATGACAGGTATCCAGTGTCACATGTCATAAGCTGTAGAAATGATAATCAATTAGTATTTAAAACATTTGATAAAGCAATTGCAGCAAATCCAGAAGCCAAGCCACTTTTTTTCACTCTGACCGAGGTTTCCAGTATACGAGCAAAGTATTTCAACAAAAGCTGATGAAACAGGAAATGGAACACTCCATGTCAAGAGTTGGACATTGCATTGACAATGGGCCTACAGAGGGCTTTTGGGGCATTATAAAGGCTGAAATGTATCAACTGTATGAAATCACGGATGAAGCTTCACTAAGGTACGCAATAAATGAATACATAAGATTCTATTCAACAGAACGACCACAAGATAGATACCACTGTAAACACCTTTGGAAGTAAGAAATGAAGCATTACAATCTGAGATGATTCAGGAATATCCGATTTCTGTGAATAAAAGAATTGAGAAATATAAAGAAAAATGGTGTGCATAGAAAAACGACCACACAAATCTGTGTGATCGTTCATCTGCACTTGTTTTAGATATTTAACCTGTCTACTTGACAGGGGACATATCATAATCGACGAGCTTTCTTTTTTTCAGTATAAAAATTTCTGCTATCGACAAATTTTTCGGGACTTCGACAGAGAGAATATGCTATAACAACAACTGTTAGTGATAGACACATACTAATAGACATAGGAGGAAGTAGAAGTGAACGACATTTTCAGACAAATAGCGAAAGAAAATGGAACAACCGAAAAAAAGCAGTAAAAGAGGAAATGCAGTTTGCCATTCGGGAAGCAATGAAAAGTGCTGAACCGGAAGCAATAGCTTTTTGGAAAGCAGTTGCACCGGACGGAAAAGAACCGCCGATAGAAAAGGTCATAGCAATGATTGCATTGAATGTTAATAATAGAATGTATAATTGAGGTGCTTCGGCATCTCATTTTTTATTATTCTTTAGAAGAGTTGCATTAGGTGTTTGCAAAAATGACACCTTAGTGTCTGAAAGGTTACATTTCTGCCTGAAATCTTGAAATGCCTGAAAATTTAATATATAATGTTAAATGACTAACTGTAACGAAGAAGAATTATAAGATGAAGAGGTGTTACTGATGAAGATATGCTATAACAAACTTCAAAAACTTATGATTGACAATCAAATGAAAAGACAGGATTTAATGCGTGCAGCCGAAATTACATCATACGCTGCAACGAAGATAAATAAGAATGAGCCGGTATCTCTTGAAGTACTGATGAGAATATGTCAGGTATTTCACTGTGACATCGGAGATATATGCGAAGTTATTTTAGATGAGTAGAAGCTCGATAGGGTCATAAGTACAAGATGCGGGAGAATTTACAATGGAATTGATAAATATACAACAAAAACATTAAGAGATGATTTATCAGTTGAAATCAAGGAGGGAAGCAAGCTGTCAATTGCGGCGGCATGCTTCTCTATTTATGCTTTTCAGGAATTAAAAAACAACTATCAGACATAGATGAATTACGATTTATATTTACATCTCCGACTTTTATAACAGAAAAAGCAAAAAAGGAAAAGCGAGAATTTTATATTCCACGACTGAATCGTGAGCGTAGTTTGTACGGTACGGAATTTGAAATAAAACTTAGAAACGAACTTACTCAGAAAGCAATAGCAAAGGAATGTGCAGAGTGGATTAAAAAGAAGGTCAGCTTCAAATCTAATATAAGTGATAAGACAATTCAGGGTAGCATTGTCGTAGATGATGTTGGCTATACTCCGATTAACAATTTTACAACAATTGAACTTGGCTGCGAAAAGGGTAATGTAATCAGTACAACCATTGTTAAGGACAATTCCTTGGCAAAGACCTTACTTGCAGATTTTAATGAGATTTGGAACGATAATAAGGTGTTGCAAGAAGTTACCGATGAGGTAATTGACAGCATTACAGCAGCATATAATGAGAATTCTCCGGATTTTATCTATTTTGTGACATTGTACAATATTTTTAATGAGTTTCTGGAAGATGTTTCAGAAGATGTGTTGCCTAATGAAGCAACGGGATTTAAAGATAGCAAAATTTGGAGTATGTTGTATAACTTTCAAAAAGACGCAGCTCTTGCTATCATCAATAAACTTGAGAAATACAACGGATGTATTCTTGCAGACAGTGTAGGTCTTGGTAAAACATTTACGGCACTTGCTGTTATTAAATATTATGAAAACAGAAATAAATCTGTACTTGTACTTTGCCCTAAAAAGCTGACAAATAACTGGAATACCTATAAAGATAATTATGTCAATAACCCCATTGCGTCAGACCGTCTGCGGTATGACGTGCTTTATCATACCGACCTTAACAGAACACATGGAAAATCCAATGGTCTTGACCTTGACAGATTAAATTGGGGTAACTATGACCTTGTAGTTATTGATGAGTCCCACAACTTCCGCAATGGTGGAAAAATTGTTGAAAATCCAGATGAAAATGATAAAGAAAAAATAGATATATAAAACTCCTAAAAAAAGTTATTCGTGCAGGCGTAAAGACAAAAGTGCTTATGCTTTCGGCTACACCAGTAAAAACCGTTTTAATGATTTGAAAAACCAGCTGGCACTTGCGTATGAAGGTCATACGGAGTACATAGATGATAAATTAAATACAACACGTTCTATTGACGATATATTTAAAAATGCACAAAGAGCATTTAATACTTGGAGTAAATGGGAGCCTTGTGATAGAACGACAGAAAATTTGCTTAAAATGCTTGATTTTGATTTTTTTGAAGTGTTGGACAGCGTTACGATTGCCCGTTCAAGAAAGCATATTCAGAAGTATTATGATACGTCTGATATAGGTACATTTCCGACAAGGTTAAAACCTATATCACTAAGACCGCATTTGACTAACCTTAAATCAGCAATTACATATAATCAGATATTTGAACAACTTATGCTGCTGACATTAACTATCTATACACCGACACATTTTATATTTCCGAGTAAAATGGAAAAGTATGCTCAAATATATGAGGACAATAAAGTAAATGTCGGATTTACGCAGGCAAATCGTGAACAAGGTATCCGTAGACTTACTGCAATCAATTTAATGAAGCGTATGGAAAGCTCTGTTTATTCTTTCAATTTAACGCTTACTCGAATTAAGGAGTTGATTGAAAGTACCATTAAGACAATCGAGGAATTTGATAAATATTCTGATACAAGTCTTGAGCTTACTGATATTTCAGATATAAATGAGTTTGACGATGAAGACCAGAATACAGATGACTTATTCTCTTTTGGGAAAAAGGTAAAAAATCAGTCTTGCGGATATGGATTATGTATCATGGCGAGATAGCCTGAAAAAAGACCAAGATACACTGGAGCTTCTTACTCTTATGGTTGGGGATATAACGCCGGAACATGATTTGAAACTGCAAGAGTTGATGAAGATAATTGACAATAAGTTAAGTCAGCCAATAAACGAGGGAAACAAAAAGGTCATTGTATTTACAGCTTTCGCTGATACAGCAAGATACCTTTACGACAATGTAAGTACTGAGATTCTACGTCAGTACTTTATAAACCACCCTCAAAGCATTGATAAATATACGTTCCTTCAAAATTCAGCTTTCACCCATTGGGTGAAAGAAAAATGCTCAAAATGTGTTGAATTATCAGCTTTTATGAGTCGATATATGGTACAATAATAGTAACAAAAGCAGAAAAAGGGGTTTAAATTATGATTAATAAAATTGATTTCACAGCTAAGAATCTAACATCAAATGCAGGTCTTTTTCTTCTCCTTGAGAACGCAAAAAAGTAATGAGATTTTTTGATCTAGTTGAAAATGACCTCGTATTTGATAATGACTCCACAAATAAAATCAAGATGAATCATATAAAGACGATGATCTGTGGTCACTTTATTGGTATAGACAAGCTAGAACGTCTAAAGATCCTTCAAAATGATCCACTCGTTAATGAATTTGATATTTCCGTAAAAGAACCTGAAACAGTGTCACGGTTTTTAGGAAACTTCACCTTTAAGACAACACAAATGTTTAGAGACATTAATTTTAAAGTCTTTAAAAAACTGCTCACTAAAAAGTAAATTGACATCCATTACGATTGATATTGATAGTAGTGTAATCAACGTAGAAGGTCATCAAGAAGGTGCATCAAAAGGATATAATCCCAAGAAACTAGGAAACCGATGCTACAATATCCAGTTTGCATTTTGCAACGAATTAAAAGCCCACGTCACCGGATTTGTAAGAAGTGGCAATACTTACACAGCTAACGGTGCATCTGAAATGATCAAAGAAATAGTAGCCAACATCAAAACAGATGATTTAGAGATTTTATTTCGAATGGATAGTGGCTACTTTGATGAAAAAAATTATTGAAACGATAGAATCTCTTGGTTGCAAATATTTAATTAAAGCCAAAAGTTATTCTACGCTTGCATCCCAAGCAACGAATTCATCGGTTGTATTCGTTAAAGGTGAAGAAGGCAGAGAAACTACAGAACTGTTTACAAAATTAGATAACTGGGAGAAAGACAGAAGGTTTGTTGTGTCTCGCGTACTGAAACCAGAAAAAGAAAAGAGCACAAATATCACTTTTAGAAGGCTCTGAGTACGAATACTTTTTCTTTGTGACAAACACTACATTGCTTTCTGAAAAAAGTAGTTATATCCTATGAAAAACGTGGCAATGCTGAGAATTATATTAAAGAAGCCAAATACGACATGGCGGTGGGTCATCTTTTACTTAAATCATTTTGGGCAAATGAAGCGGTATTTCAAATGATGATGCTTTCATATAACCTGTTTTTGTTGTTCAAGATTGATTCCTTAGAGCCTTCAGAATACAGACAGCAAATAAAGACCTTTCGTTTGAAGTATGTATTTCTTGCAGCCAAAATCATTAAAACCGCAAGAACTGTAATTATGAATTTGTCAGAAAACTATCCGTACAAGGAAGTGTATGAAAAATGTCTGGTATAATAAAGATATCATCTTGAAAATCGAGTGTTGCTCTGTGGATAACTTGCAGGGTTTAATAAGTATCTTTACTCCAAAGTTGCAATCAATAATTTACTCAAACTTCGCACTTGAATAAGTGCCTATGCACCTTGAAAATTCAATAATAACTGGCATTAAAATAGCATGAAACCAATGGTTTTGGTATAATTGAGTTGTCGAAAAACAATTACAAACCGGAGGCTCATGCTATGAATAAAAAGTATAACACAAGCAACACAGAATGATAAACAGATTTCTAAATCTATCAAAAAGTTTTTACAAGATTTCATGTTTCATCAGCCCTAAAAGCATCTAATGCGTATAAGAAAAAAAGGAACTCCAGTAACCGAGATTTTTCAGTATCTGTTCATACTGATTTTTTCCAACAGAAGCATGTATATGAACCTGATCACAGGTCGAAACACACCTGCTTTTGCGAAAGACACCGTATATCGTTTTATGAAAATGATTCAGATTAACTGGATCCGTTTTACAACAATTCTTGCATCCAGGATTATTTCGGATGCTGTTCTTCCTTTGGATTCAGAAGAACGTGTGAATGTCCTCATCATAGATGATTCCATGTTTGAACGTAACCGTTCGAAAAAAAAGTGGAGCTTCTTGCAAAAGTTTTTTGATCATGCAAAGCATAAATATCGTTTTGGTTTTAGAATGCTTACATTAGGCTGGTCGGATGGAAGTACATTTCTTCCAGTCAACAGTATCCTTCTTTCATCAGAAAACAAGAGAAACCGTATCAATGAAGCGGTTGTTGTTGACAAAAGGACTGTTGGCTATAGGCGTCGTAGACTTTCCATGGAAAAAGGTACCCATGCTATGCTTGAACTATTGAGGGCTGCTAAAAATGCTGCAATCCCAGCGCAGTACCTCCTTTTTGATAGTTGGTTTTCATCTCCGAGCACATTGTATGCTGTAAAAGCTGTTGGCTATGATGTGATTGGAATGGTCAAGAAAACACCAAAGATGTTCTTCCGTTATAATGGAGAAGACATGTCGCTGATTTCTATCTACAACAAAAACAGAAAGAGACGTGGTAAATCAAAATATCTGCTCTCCGTTATAGTTGATGTCGTAAAAGATAATGAAATCATTCCAGCTAAAGTAGTTTATGTCCGCAATCGCAATAAGCGGAAAGAATACCTCTGTCTTATTTCTACAGATGTGAACCTAGACGAGGATGAAATCATCCGTATCTACGGAAAACGCTGGGAAATTGAAGTCTTTTCAAAGTGTGTAAAAGCTATCTCAGATTGAGCAAAGAATGTAATTCTCTATCTTATGATGCAATGACTGCACATACAGCAGTTGTTTTTACACGATATATGATGCTTTCCTTAGAAAACCGGGAGTCGAATGATAATCGCTCACTCGGTGAACTCTTTTTATACTTTTCTGATGAAATGTCTGATATCACTTGGATACAGGCCTTTCAAATGATGCTTCAAATGTTCAGAACAATACTTGCTGATTACTGCGAATTATCAGATGAAAAAATCAATGAACTGGTAGGTGCATTTATGAATGCAATTCCAGCATTATTGAAAACGCAGCTTCAAGCAGCCTAATAACTGAACTTTGACAACGGAATCACTGCCAGGTATTGAATTTTCAAGGTGCATAGCTAAAATCTATGTGCGAAGTTTGAGTAATAAAAAAAGTTTTTAAAGAAAAGAGGAGATTTAATATGGAAACAACAAAAAAGCATGGATCAATGGATTGTTTTTGGTAGTTACCCTTGTCATCAATACCCTTGGCGCTTTAGGTATAATCAACGGGCTTTCTCAAAAAAGAAATTTCCGACATGTTTTTAACACTTATAACACCAAGCCCTGCAACTTTCAGAATTTGGAGTGTTATATACTCTCTACTCATAATCTCTATCATTGTGATGATTGCAAAAAAGGATGACACGTATTATAAGAGTGCTGTAAATCAGTTATCCTCTCTTTTCAGAATTTCCTGTATCCTAAATATGGCTTGGATTATAGCTTTCTCCTATGTGCAGATTGAACTGTCCGTGCTATTTATTTTTGGATTTGTAATTACATTAGCCGTGATTTGCCAGAACCTCTTGAAGATTAACGACGGAAAGCACTGGCTGTTACCTTTGAGTTTTGGAATCTATACTGGCTGGTTATTCATAGCAACTGTTGTTAACACATCTGCTATGCTTGTCAAGTTGAAATGGGGCGGTTTTGGGATTGCTGATGACATCTGGGCAATTATTATCCTTATAATTGCAATTGTTTTAGTTATTATGGTACTCTCCAAAATTCGAAATGCTGCATTCCCTCTACCTATTGCATGGGCTTATTTTGGAATTTATCAATTTTTAAAAGCGCCGGAAGGGTTTAAAGGGGAGTTTATTCTTCTACAGAACGTAGCTATTGCAGGAGTGGTTGTTTTGGCGGCTTTAGCCGCAATCCAGTTTTATCGAAACCGATTGTCATTAATCCCTAAATCTCAAAATTAGATTACAAGTCTAAGTTGTGAGAGCAATTTGGTTGTTTTGAAAATTAATATATTTTTTACTACACAAGGAGGCTAAGCATATGGAAAGAAAAATTAGTCAACAGGTTAGAGGTTATAGAACACAGGACGGAGCCGGAGTTAGTTTGGTCAGAGTTTTGGGAAATGGGACTGTACAGGAATATGATCCGATTTTAATGCTCGATTCCTTTGATAGCACAAATCCGGATGATTACACAGCGGGATTTCAATGCACCCGCACAGAGGTATCGAGACAATCAGTTATGTGTATCGTGGATTTATGACTCATAAGGACAGCTTAGGGAATGAGGATACGATTGGTGAAGGAGAAGTTCAATGGATGACAGCGGGTTCCGGTATTATGCATGAAGAAAAAATTGCCAGCTGCCGAGCGGATGCTTGGTGTGCAACTCTGGCTGAATCTTCCCGCAAAGGACAAAATGGCTCCTCCCGCTTATCACAGCATCAAAAACTCAGAAATTGAGGAAATAGAGTTTAATTGGGGTAAACTAAGACTCTTGGCTGGCGAATTTGAAGGAAGAAAAGGATATATTAGCCAATATCTTCCGCTTGACTATTACGATTTACACCTCAACCCAAATGCATCGATTGTTTTGAATACAGAAAGTGAGCGCTCTGTCATGGTGTTTACCCTTTTAGGGGACGCATATATCGGAGGTAATCTGGTAAAGGAAAAAGACAGCGGTAAAACTTACCTCTGGTGACCAAGTAGAGATAAAGGCTACAGATGAAAAAGCCCAAGTATTATTCATAAGTTCAAAACGACTGGACGAACCGATAGTTTGGGGTGGTCCTATTGTCATGAACACTAAAGAAGAATTGAATAAGGCTTTTGATGATTTGAAGAAAGGTACTTTTATACAAGATAAGATTTCTTATTGAGGATACGCTACAGAGAGGAGTACATCATATTGAAAAAATAAAGATAGTAGCCTTTGTTGGTTCTCTGCGAAAAGAATCATATAACCGACAATTGGCATTAGCAGCAAAAGCACTCATTGGGGATCGGTCTGATTTTGAACTGCTTGAATATCAGGACGTACCATTAATGAATCAGGACATTGAATACCCCGCACCTGAGGCTGTAAAACGCGTTCGTGATGCTGTGAAGTCCGCAGATGGGATATGGTTCTTCACACCTGAGTACAATCACTTTTCCCCGGTGTACTGAAGAACCTCATCGACTGGCTATCCCGCCCAATCAGCAATCAAGAGCCGCAGGTTCTTGCAGGAAACCTGCAGCTATAAGCGGGATTTCACCGGCTATGACGGGGACAAGCATGGCTCAAGACCATCTTGTTACGCTCATCAGTTTTTGAACATGGATGTTATGAATGTGCCTCGTCTCACTATTCCTAATGCTATGCAACAACTTGACAGCGATGGAAAACTGACACTGAAAGCAAGCTATCCATACTTAGAAAAACAGGCGAATGCGTTTTGGATTTTGTTCAAAAACGCAACACAGAATCTTTGGTGTTGATGTCGAAATCTTGATACTCTGGAAACATTGGAAATACTTGCATTAAAGACTTTTAAACATAAGGGAATGATCCATGTATCATAATATTAGGATAAAATCAAAAAGAAAGTATAAATCATTAGGAGGAATTTAGATGAAGCAAAAAAATTACGATTACTGAAGAAACACGCCTTGGAGAACTTGTAACTTATTTCCCGGCTATTACTTCTCGCCTTAATGAACTGCATATTGATTACTGCTGCCAGGGAGATCGAACGCTTGCGGCTGCCGCTAAAGATGCAGGACTTAAATCAGATTTTATTACGGCAGTACAGAATGCTTACAGCGATTATTTAGTCAGACCGGATAAAGAACTGCCTGTGACAGAGCTATCTGACAAACAGCTGATTGACCTGATCCTTGAAATTCATCATACGCCCGAGCGTACCTTGTGGAACGAATTGGAGCAATTAGTGAATAAGATATTGCTCGTACACTACGGGCATGGCAAAGAATTATTACTGAAATTACATCGAAGCTTCAGCGAGTTAAAAATGGAGTTGGAGGAACACTTTGCCAAGGAGGAAAAAGAACTCTTTCCAGCTATGCTAGAATCGAATAACACAGATAAGGAACAAGCGGCCATTAGGTCACTTATTCTACAGCTGGAGGGCGAGCATGAGGGCGCTGGGGAGATAATTAAGCGTTTAATTAAAGAAACTGATGATTTCACTCCTCCAGAGTATGCATGCCCTACAATGAAAGCTGTATATAAGAAGCTCCATGAATTGGCAGATGACATTTTCCTTCATATTGCTAAGGAAAACAGTGTTCTTTTTAAACGTTACAAATAATATAATTGCAGTTTGCCACTTCATCGTTTTGAAGTGATGGAGAAAGTTGATAGTGATAAATAATATATTTAAACACACAACAAATGGAGGAAAACAATGAAAAAGCATGTTAAAAATAATGTATATTGGGTTGGAAAAATAGATTGGGAGCTTGAGTCTTTCCATGGCGCTGATTATTCTATCAACCACGGCTCAAGCCAGAATGCTTACTTGATTACTGAAGAAAAGACTGTGCTCGTCGATACTGTCTGGAGACCGCATTCCTCTGAATTTATAAATAATCTGGCAAGCGAAATTGATCTTAATAAAATAGATTTCATCGTTATGAATCATGGAGAGATCGATCACAGCGGATCTCTACCCGCGCTTATGGAAAAGATACCGAACACTCCAATTTACTGCACTGCCAATGCTGTCAAATCTCTGGTCGGGCAATACCATCACCCTGAATGGAATTATAAGATTGTCAAGACCGGTGATTCGGTTGATATCGGAAACGGAAAAAAGCTTGTTTTTGTGGAAATGAGAATGTTGCACTGGCCTGACAGTATGGCAACTTATATGACAGGTGACAATATTCTGTTTTCAAATGATGCTTTTGGACAACATTATGCCGTAGAGGAATTGTTTAACGACAAGGCTGATACTTGTCTTCTTTGGGCTGAGGCACTCAAATACTACTCGAATATTCTAAACCCGTTCTCGCCCCTAGTAAAAAAGAAGGTCGAAGAGATTTTGGCACTTAATCTTACAATTGACATTATAGCACCCAGCCATGGTGCTATATGGAGGGACAACCCTATTCAAATTGTTGAGAAATATTATGAGTGGTCAAAGGATTATCAGGAAGATCAAATTACAATTGCATATGACACTATGTGGGAAGGAACAATGCAGCTTGCACATAAAATCGGCAAAGAAATTTCAAGTATATCACCTGGCACAAAAGTGAAGATTTTTAACATCTCCAAAACCAACAAGAACGACATTATGACAGAAGTCTTTAAGTCAAAGGCAATTGCAGTGGGCAGTCCAACTGTTGGGCAGAATATATTGTCCTCCGTGGGAGGATGGCTTGATTTTCTAAAGGAATTGAAATTCAAAAAATAAGAAAACAGCCGTTTTCGGATGTTACGGCTGGAGTGGCGAGTCCACCAAAGTTCTTCGTGAAAGACTGAGTGATGCAGGTTTTGAAGTTGTGGATCCCGAATTTAGATGTAATTGGAATCCCGTTGAAGAGGATTATAGAAAGGCAACTGAAATAGCAAATGCTCTTTGCAAATAAATATAGGAAATGAGGTTTAGTTTTATTTGCGGCTGTAGTAGAATGATAAATCCTTGTTAATCAGCGAACTTTGATATATAATGGGTACATGCAAACTCAAATATTGCGCATACGGGAGCATACAACACCCCGTAAATATAAAAGATGAGGAGAATAACCATGAGAAGTTTCACTACATTAGACCTGCAGTATGCACACAGGTTCTACGGGTTCAAAGGCGAAGCTCAGTATTTACACGGACATACGGGAATACTGACAATTGAAGTTGAAGATACTGTCAACATGGGAGTTAATATGGTATTCCCATGTAATGAAATCAAGAAAACCGCTTGGGAAGTTTTACAAAACTTTGACCATGCACTGGTTTTAAGGGAAGACGATCCATTGCTTCCTGCAATTCTCGGCGTTTACGAAGCACAAGGCATTAAGAATGGTGCACCAACCAATAAGCAAAAAGGACCTGCTTTCAAGACGGAACTTGCAACAGCGTATCCAGAATGTCGTTTAGTTGTTACGAAAGAAACAATGACCGTTGAAGGTATGATTAAAATAGTTTACGATTTACTAAAAGATAAACTAAATATAGTTAAGATCACGTTTACAAGCGGAGTAAATGGCGCTACAGAAGAATACGAGCCGCAAAAGGATAGAGACCGCTGCCCGTTATGTGGCATTGCATTAAACGAAAACGGCGTGTGCCCTAAATGCGGATATAAGAAATAGTCTAATTTGATATTTCAAACTCCAATTTTTGTGAACTTAAACTGAAACGAATACGGCACTCTATGCCATATATGAGTAGAGTGCCTCGTTAATTTTTAGATCTATGCATTTACGTCCGCCGTCACACCTGACTTAAATACCACGGTGAATTTTTCCTCGTATGTTTATGATTAATTAAAAACCAGCCATTAATTTTATGCCGAGAAAGGCACTTTACATGAGTACAACAGATGTTTGGCTTTTTCGCCTTGGCAATTAAACCGCATTGATAACTAATAAATATTTTTTACTAGAGGTGATATTTTTTGAATCGTAAAGAGTTAACAGTTATAAAACAAGCAATTATCAATGAGATAGAAGGCTATGAGTTTTACAGGCTTGCGGCACAGCAAACTGAAGCCGATGAGTCTAAAAAAGCTTTTGAGACCTTGGCTGAAGAAGAATTCATGCATGTTGAGTGGCTTAAAAAATATACAGCAATTTAAATTCTAACACAGAGGATGATTTGATTTTAGCATTTGAAGTTGAAGTCCCAACACAGAAAATCTTCAGTTGGGCGAACGTAGACAGGGAAAAACGCTTCCTTAGCAGTTTCTGTTTTTGGTATTGCTATTCAAATGGAGCGTGAATCAATTAAATTCTACAATTCTGCTTCCCAAGATACCGATAATAAAAATTTGAAAGCGTTTTATAACCCTTTATCCTTGTGGGAGCAAAAACACTTGGATCAATTTGCAGATGAATATGAAAAGCTTAAAGAAGAATGGTGGGATAAGCAGGGTTTTGAACCTATGTGATAATGTATATTTAATTAAATCAAAAAGAGAGAGAAGGATTAATATGTTAAAAGAATTTAAAAATTTATTATGAGAGGTAATGTAGTCGATTTAGCTGTCGGCGTTGTAATTGGTGGAGACTTTGGCAAAATTGTTACATCACTTGTAAATGACTTAATAATGCCTTTGCTTGGTTTAATAATGGGAAAAGTGAGTTTTGCAGACCTAAAGTACGTTATTACACCTGCCACCGAACAAGTTGCCGAAGTAGCTTTTAAATATGGTGCATTTTTGCAATCGGTAATAGATTTTCTCATTATTGCACTTTCTATTTTCCTAATGATTAAGTTATTATCATCCTTCAAGAAAAAGAAAGAGGAAGAATTGGTTGTAATACCAGAACCGTCAAAAGAAGAAGTATTGCTTGCTGAAATCAGAGACCTTCTTAAAGAGAAGCAAATGTGAGATAATTACTGAATAATAAAATCAGGGAATTATTGAGCGGTACATTTTTCGAAGCAATCGATTGACTGATTTCTTTCTTTTAACGATTACCTATTATTTAACGATTGCAATTATAGGGTGTTTCATTTTATCATTTTGTGGTAGTTAAGCCACCGGAGATGACAGGAATTAAACCCCATCTATTGACTTGTTCCCCGAACGGATAAAAACAATAGAACTGTTCCCTCGAACAGAACACCCCCATAAAAACCACTATTGACCTATTCCCTCGAACGAACAAAAGGAATAATACATACCAGACATCAATCTGATGCTATTGGTAGTTATTCATGAGAAATTTTTTAAGGGTGATGGCTCTTTGGAAGGGCATAAGTGCCATGAGATTGTCTTTTATTTTCTTATGTTGAAAAAAGGTGCCAGCATTACAAATATTGTAATTATATTAAGCTCATGGGCTGTTATAAAAATACCTATGCTTGCAAATGAAGTGAAATTTTTAGGCATTAAATTTATGGGAATACGTTGGGTGCTAACTGTAATTTCGATTTTTACTATGGGATATTTTATGGCATTATTTGTAAAAAAAAGAAATCTGCCTAAACCAGAAATGGAAAGTAAAGAAAGAATACTCACAATAAAACAAGAATATTGCATTGGCTGTGGTGTTTGTGTGAAATTATTACCTGAGTATTACGAAATTAGGGATAATAAAGCTTTTGTAAAGCAAGATCCAAAAGAGAAATCGCAAATCGCTGTTATTGTGAAAATGGCAGATAAATGTCCTACAAAAGCAATTGTAGTGGGGCAATCTGAATAACGAGAGGAGGTAAAGGATATGAAGTATGTAGGAGCAATAATTCGTGGAATATTTTTGATTGGATTCTTAATATTAATTGCAAATGGAAAAATGATGTTATGGTTGGGAGTGTTTGCCATAAGTCTTTTAGTAGCGATGTTTTTGGAAGATTATATTGTGGATATGCCTGTCCTATGAATACCGTCATGATAGGAGTTGAATGGATTTCAAAAAAAGTTGAAAATTCAAACAAATAAGATACCTAGGTGGTTGCAGTCTGGGAAAATTCCGTGGATTACATTAACTTTAAGCATTGTATTGATGATTTCTATGAAAAAGTTTTGGCAGATTAACTTACCTATTTTACTTATTTGGCTTTTTTTTTCCATCTTTGTGACTTTAAGATACAAGCCACATGTGTTTCATAATTTACTATGTCCTTTTGGAATTCTGCAAAAAACATTTGGTAGATTTTCAAGATATTCCAAGAATGTAAATAGTAATAAATGTGTTGGATGCAAACTTTGTGTAGGCGTATGTCCAACAGAGGCGATAAAAGTAAATAATGAAAAAAAGGCAAAGATTGACACGGCTTTGTGTTTGCAGTGTACTAATTGCAGTCAGGTATGTCCTAAAGAAGCGATTCAATATGATAAATTAAGACTATAAGAAATACAAGAAAAAATCGAACTATAGAAGAAAATTGTTTGAATTAGCTGACAAATATGTTATAATGTAATAAGTAGTTAAAATTGTAAAGTCGGGAGGAATTACATGATAGAACAAATATTTCTATTATCAAAAGGAAATGAAAAGGTTGTAGAGAAAGTAGTACAGGATGATAATATTCACTATATTCATATGATATTTAACAAAGAGGAAGGATTACCTGAACATTTTTCCAATTCTAATGTATACATGACTGTGGTAAGAGGTAAATTATCAATTGGACTTGACGATGAAGAGATTCATGAGTATGAATCAGGAACCTTATTAAAATTCCGGTAAATACAAAAATGAATGTTAAGAATATGCACGAATCCACCTTGGAGCTTATAGTAGTGAAAGCGCCCGCACCAGGAAAGTAATTCATTCATGGCAACTATTAATTTGATATAGAGAATTCAATCAGGAGGTATTTATTATGAGCATGTTTTGTTATCAATGCCAGGAAACGGCAAAAGGAACAGGTTGTGAAATCAAAGGGGTTTGTGGTAAAAACGAAGAGGTTGCAAAATTACAAGATTTACTAATTTATGTGACAAAAGGTATTTCTGAACTTGTAGTCAAAGGAAAAAAATTGATGTTTCTGGTATTATGGAAACGAACAGAGAAATACTTACTAGCTTGTTTATGACCATAACAAATGCAAACTTCGATGAAAATGCTATCGAAAAGCAAATTATTAAAATGATTCATGTACGTGATGATTTGGGAAAAGAAAGTATCGCTAGATGTGTGTCATGATTCCGTATCTTTTGAAGTGGGATCCAGAGTACAGATGCTTGAAAAAAGCTTCACAAGTAGGTGTATTAGCCACAGAAAATGAAGATGTAAGATCTCTTCGAGAGTTAATCATATATGGACTAAAAGGTATGGCTGCCTATGCAGAACATGCATACAATATTGGGAAAGAAGATATCTCTATCTATTCCTTTGTATATGAAGCATTGTCTGCTACACTTGATGATACGCTCTCAGCCAATGATTTGGTTGCCCTTACACTAAAAACTGGTGAATATGGTGTTAAAACTATGGCATTACTTGATGAAGCAAACACATCAAAATATGGCAATCCTGAGATTACTTCTGTTAATATTGGAGTAAGAAATAACCCAGCTATTTTAATTTCAGGACATGATTTAACAGATTTAGAACAGCTTTTAGAACAGACAAAGGGAACTGGAGTAGATGTATACACACATGGAGAAATGCTCCCAGCACACTATTATCCAGCCTTCAAAAAGTATGAAAACTTTGTTGGAAATTATGGAAATGCATGGTGGAAACAGGTTGGAGAATTTGAAACATTCCATGGTCCTATTCTTTTCACAACAAACTGTATCGTACCGCCAAAGAGTGAAGAGGTACAGAAACGAATTTTTACAACAGGTGCGTCAGGGATTTCCAGGATGTCCTCATATTATTGCAGATGAAAAAGGAAAGAAAGACTTTTCCGAACTGATTGCAATGGCAAAAACATTATCTGCACCGGAAGAAATTGAAACAGGAAGTATTGTGGGTGGTTTCGCGCATAATCAGGTAATTGCTCTTGCTGATAAAGTAGTTGAAGCTGTAAAGACTGGAGCAATTAAAAAATTCTTTGTTATGGCTGGTTGCGATGGAAGAATGAAGTCAAGAGAATACTACACTGAATTCGCAAAAAAGCTTCCAGGTGATACGGTAATCCTTACAGCAGGTTGTGCAAAATTCAGGTACAATAAGCTGGGATTAGGCGATATAGGTGGAATACCAAGAGTGTTGGATGCAGGTCAGTGCAATGATTCCTATTCACTTGCAGTAATTGCATTAAAGTTAAAAAGGTATTTGAATTAGAAGATATTAATGATCTTCCAATTGAGTTTAATATAGCATGGTATGAGCAAAAAGCAGTGATTGTACTTCTTGCACTTTTATACCTTGGCGTTAAAAATATTCATTTAGGACCAACATGGCCGGGATTTTTATCACCAAATGTTGCAAAAGTATTAATCGATACATTTGGAATAGCAGGAATTGGCACTGTTGAAGATGATATTAAATTATTTATGGCATAAATAGAGAAGGAGGTATTTTGAAATGAAAGCTGAAATAGATAGAGATGGCTGTATTTCTTGTGGATTGTGTGCTTCTATATGTTCAGGAGTGTTTCGTATGGGAGATGATGGGCCAGCAGAAGTATATGTTGAAACGGTTCCTAGTGATATGGAAAAGGATGCACTTGAAGCACAGGATAGTTGTCCAGTTTCTGTAATTACAGTGGAATAGCAGTGTAAATTTAAATTTATATTAAGTATCGCCTCATTTTACATAACGTTTGAGGAGGCGATATTTGAAATAGGAAAAATGAATGATTAGTGGCAGGTGATATTATGAATACTTCTTAAAAATGTAGAAATGCAGAAGGTATTTGAAAAATCAGAAGAAACCATGTGGGAATGCCGTAACTGTGGACATCTTGTTATGGGAAAGAATGCACCGCAGGTTTGCCCGGTCTGTGCGCATCCACAGAGTTTCTTTGAAGTAAGAAAAAGAAAATTATTAATTTTAAGGAGGATTATTTATGTGTAGTAAGCAAAAATTTTTTTATTTGTAAACATTGCGGAAATTTGATCGGAATAATTGATAACAAAGGTGTTCCTATGGTTTGTTGTGGTGAAGAAATGACCGAACTCATTCCAAATACAGTTGAGGCTTCGGTTGAAAAACATTTACCTGTTGTCTCAGTTATGGGCAATAAGGTTGTAGTAGAAATCGGCAGTATCCCTCATCCGATGGAGGAAGCACACCATATTGACTTTGTATATGTTGAGACAGAGTGTGGTGGACAACGTAAATGCCTTAAAGTTGGACAAACTCCTAAAAGCTGTATTTAGCTTTGAAGATGATAATCCAATTGCTGTTTATGCCTATTGTAACTTACACGGTCTATGGAAGACTGAAATAAAATAATGCTGATTTTAATTATGACTGTTTCTGCAAACTGCATTAACAGTCATAATTTATAAAAACAAGGAGGATTATATATGTTAAATAAGGATGTAGCTAAATTATTAAACGAACAAATCAATAAGGAGTTTTACTCTGCATATCTTTACATGTACATGGCTAATTATTATGCAGAACAGAGTCTGAGTGGCTTTGAAAATTGGTTTGATGTACAGACGAAAGAGGAAAGAGATCACGCACTTTTATTCAGACAATATTTGCTGAATAATGGAGAAAGCGTTAAGCTGTTACCTATTGATGCACCAACTCAAATATATAATAATTTCCGTGAACCCTTGGTGGCAGCCTTTGAACATGAACAGTTTGTAACTGCTTCAATCAATTCAATCTATGATGAAGCCTATCAGTGCAAGGACTTCCGTACCATGCAATTTTTGGATTGGTTTATTAAGGAACAAGGTGAAGAAGAAAAGAATGCAGATGATAATATTAAGAAGTTTGACTTATTTGTTTCCGATGCTAAAGGCTTATATATGCTGGATAATGAGATGAAAGCTCGTGTTTATGCAGCACCTTCTTTGGTAATCTAATATTATTAAAGAAGCTGGTGTGATAGCTTTATCAATAGGTATGGTCGCGCTACCCAATTTGTAGGAACATATCGAGACGAGAATGAAAGATTGATTGGAAAGTTTTGCAATATAAAATAAAATATATCAGTATAAGTATTGTACAGAAGGAGTTTATCGTTAAATTGTATTAATACTGAGATTCTACGTCAGTACTTTATAAACCACCCTCAAAGCATTGATAAATATACGTTCCTTCAAAATTCAGCTTTCACCCATTGGGTGAAAGAAAAATGCTCAAAAATGTGTTGAATTATCAGCTTTTATGAGTCGATATATGGTACAATAATAGTAACAAAAGCAGAAAAAGGGGTTTAAATTATGATTAATAAAATTGATTTCAAAGATAAGAATCTAACATCAAATGCAGGTCTTTTTCTGCTCCTTGAGAATGCAAAAAGCAATGGGATTTTTTGATTTTATTGAAAATGACCTCGTATTTGATAATGACTCCACAAATAAAATCAAGATGAATCATATAAAGACCATGCTCTGCGGTCACTTCATTGGCATTGATAAGTTAGAACGTCTAAAGCTACTTCAAAATGATCCCCTCGTCAACGAGTTTGATATTTCCGTAAAAAGAACCTGAAACAGTGTCACGGTTTTTAGGAAACTTCACCTTTAAGACAACACAAATGTTTAGAGACATTAATTTTAAAGTCTTTAAAAACTGCTCACTAAAAAGTAAATTGACATCCATTACGATTGATATTGATAGTAGTGTAATCAACGTAGAAGGTCATCAAGAAGGTGCATCAAAAGGATATAATCCCAAGAAACTAGGAAACCGATGCTACAATATCCAGTTTGCATTTTGCAACGAATTAAAAGCCCACGTCACCGGATATGTAAGAAGTGGCAATACTTACACAGCTAACGGTGCATCTGAAATGATCAAAGAAATAGTAGCCAACATCAAAACAGATGATTTAGAGATTTTATTTCGAATGGATAGTGGCTACTTTGATGAAAAAATTATTGAAACGATAGAATCTCTTGGTTGCAAATATTTAATTAAAGCCAAAAGTTATTCTACGCTTGCATCCCAAACAACAATTCATCGGTTGTATTCGTTAAAGGTGAAGAAGGCAGAGAAACTACAGAACTGTTTACAAAATTAGATAACTGGGAGAAAGACAGAAGGTTTGTTGTGTCTCGCGTACTGAAACCAGAAAAAGAAAGAGCACAAAATATCACTTTTAGAAGGCTCTGAGTACGAATACTTTTTCTTTGTGACAAACACTACATTGCTTTCTGAAAAAGTAGTTATATCCTATGAAAAACGTGGCAATGCTGAGAATTATATTAAAGAAGCCAAATACGACATGGCGGTGGGTCATCTTTTACTTAAATCATTTTGGGCAAATGAAGCGGTATTTCAAATGATGATGCTTTCATATAACCTGTTTTTGTTGTTCAAGATTGATTCCTTAGAGCCTTCAGAATACAGACAGCAAATAAAGACCTTTCGTTTGAAGTATGTATTTCTTGCAGCCAAAATCATTAAAACCACCAAGAACTGTAATTATGAATTTGTCAGAAAAAACTATCCGTACAAGGAAGTGTATGAAAAATGTCTGGTATAATAAAGATATCATCTTGAAAATCGAGTGTTGCTCTGTGGATAACTTGCAGGGTTTAATAAGTATCTTTACTCCAAAGTTGCAATCAATAATTTATTGAAAAAAGATTGAAAGGTGGTGGTAAATAATGTTACAATGTGGGAGTATCAGTTTAAATTCTTCGTGAAATAGTGTTCTTTTAAGCTAATAAAAAATGCACGTGGAATTTAGGGAATAGAGATTTTCTATAAAAATGATAATTTTGAGAAGGAGATTATAAAATGAAAGGAAAAATACGTTCATTTATTAGTTGGGTAATAACGGTACTGATGATTTTCAGCAGCATGCCTGCAAGCATTGTCTCTGCTGAAAATACGGGAACAGATAAAACATCTGTGCTAACGAGTGTCAAGGCCGTTGTCAGCCAGAATGGGACGGAAATTGCCGATAATGGTTCAATATCCGGCAAAGACAATGTTTCAGTAGTGGTATCATTTAAAATACCTACAGGAAACGACGAAGCTTCCCCGAATATCCAGGTGAAAAAATGGGGATACTGCCTCTTTTTGGGGTGGCTAAGGGATTTAATCTTGCAGGAGAAAAGAGTACGAACCTGCTTACAAAGAAGGAAAAACAGTTGGAAATATTCGGCTTACTAAAATGATAAATCGGGTGAAATTACCGCAAGTGTAATATTTAACTGGGACGATAAGGCATTTGATCCTTCAAGCAAAGGACATAGCTGCCGAGTTTCATCTGAATCTGGCATATAATACGGATGGTGAAAATGGGACCTCCGGGGATCACAATGTATCAATTCTTAATAAGAATTACATTGTAAAGTATGTCTGCACAAGAACCTGACGAAAGCAAAGCACAGAATTCTGAGTCTACAGTAGATACGGATGAAAAACAGACAATAAAACGCAGTGTGCTTGCAGCGGGAAAAGATGTAACAAATCTGCTGGCATCTCTGTTAACATCTGTAAAAGCAGGATGGAAAAGAAATAGAAGATGATGGGGTAATCCTGGATGACCAGCCAATAGAGCTTTCTGCTTCCTTTGATGTTCCTGTTCTGGGAGATGGAGGAGATGACGGAACCTATATTGAAAAAAGGGGATACGCTTTAATACCTTTAAGTAATTCGATTAAGGCTCCTGATTCATCAGAAGCGATTGCTCTGAAGACAGCGGGTGGGGTTATTGTTGGACATGTAACCTTTATAGATGTTGATGGAGTGGTGACAGCAAAATTGACTTCGACGGAAACGATGAGGTATTTAACGGCGAGAAAGCGGAGGTAAACGCTTCCTTTAAAGCCACCTTTGATTTGAAAGAAGAGGGAGGGTCCTCTGGTTCGGGAGACAAGATTATTGAAATTTTCGACCGTGAATTCAATCTTGAAAAGCCAGTAGTTGAAACAGAATATTTCATGAGTAAATCCGGTGAAGTAAACCTTGCTGATCAAACTGTGGAATGGACAGTAAAGGTTTCCGGGAAACAAGGAGAAAAATTTTGTAGATCTTGCAGGATATGAGCTGAAAGATAACTTAAAGGATGTCGGCGGATATGTACCAGGTTCATTTATTATCAATGATACAGGGGTTGATGATCCTGATGTAACAGATAATAATTTAAGCTATACGTTTCCAGAGAATTCAAAAGGCGAGCAGATTGTTAAATTCAAGACAACCATATCGGATGAGAAATATTATGCAAGTGGTTCACAATGGATTGGAAACAAAGCTGAGCTGTATAATGAAGATAACTTTGTTACTGAGGGCAATGGATCCATTTCATTCACACCAAAATGGATTGAGAAAAAGGAAAGAGTGATCAGGACGGCAGCAGTGGAGTCTATAATCCAAGGATCGCACGATTACATGGACAATCACGGCTAACGATATGGAAGCTACATTAAAAATCCAGTGCTGACGGATGTGCTGCCAGATGGGTTGACACTGAAACAGGCAACAGTACAGTATTGGAATGGGAGTGCCTGGGGTGAGGCGACAGACATTCAACCAGACGAGAATGGTGTGTATGAAATCGGAAACACAACATCTGGAAGCGACCGGGTTCTGAATACAAAGGTCCTGCTGACGATTGTAACGAAAGTTCAGATGAAGATTACACAGCAGGTGTGACAAACTATAAAAATAAAGCTTCTATTGCATGGGACAATCATGGAGAAATAGGTACTGGTAATGTCAATGTAGGAATTGGATACAATGCAATCAGCAAGAGCGGTCAAATTTCGGACAAAGATAATCAGACCATTCAATGGACAGTTAATGTTGATCCAAAAGGCCAGACCATACCGGATACTACTGTCTATGATTTATTGCTATATGGAAAGGAAGGCAGTTCTAAAGTAACGGATCTGTCTGCTGAGAACATTAGTGCTGATGTCATCAAAGGTTTGACGCCTCAATTCAATCAGAAGTATAAAGATAGTTCTTTCTCAGGAGAAGGGCTTAATTTAGAAGTACTTCCTGTTATAAAAGACGGAGAACGTGTGGGTGACCTGTTAGTCATTACCGGGTTTACCAGCGAGAAAGCTGCTTTTTAATTTTGAATCTATTGTTACAAATCCGGATATTTTGTATCAAATACATGGAAAGATGTTAAGAATACAGCTTCCCTTTATAGTAAAGATACGAAATTAAACAAAGCTGATGCAAAAGTTTCCTATCCAAGTTTTATGCTGAAAAAGGAAATGATTAAACGTGGTTATACAGATAATCCGGCTTCTGGGTAAATGATGTTCTGGATGACGGGAATAATGATGGTTTTGATTATCAGGATAAATCAGCGATATTCCGTATCAGTATAAATGCCGATGGTTTAAATCTGACAAATGCAAATGGGAATCCGCTGGGAGCTGTAACGCTTACGGATACATTGCCGGATGGCTGGGAACTGTCAGAAATCACTTCTGGAAATGATTACTTAATATTTGAAGGCACTGCGAAAAATGACTGGGAAAGCAGTGTAATTGCTAAAGATACAACACCTGTTACGGTTGATGGTCTGACCCATACAAAGACAGCGAACAGTATTTCTTTAACATTTGAAACATTGGATAAGCCTTATGTTGTTCTTATTAAGGCGAAACCAAATGCTGAAACTCTGGAAAAATATTTTGGAAAAAATAGTAATAATACGGTAACAAATACCGTAAAAATGACCTCGGAGAATTGGAATACGGGAATTGAATCTAAGCGTAATGTTACAGTTAAAAGTTCATTATTATCTAAAGAAGCTGCATTAGTCGAAGCAGGTATTGTGAACTGGACTGTAGACTATAAACCTTATGAACTTGATAATATATTCAGTAAAATCGAGGACACATTACCAATGGGGCTTGATCTGCGTACAGATGCGAATGGAAATCTGCTTCTGGATGGAAACATAAAGATTACGGAATTGAAGCTGAATGCAGATAGCAGCTATACAGAAGGAGATGTAGTTACACCTGTTATTGGAAAGGATGTTTCTTACGATAATGAAACAAGAGTACTGACATTCAACATTCCAGAAAACACTAAAGCTTATCGTTTCAGCTATTTGACCGATGTGACAGGTGAGCCAGGAATAGTAACCAATCATGTAAAACTTTATGGTGGTGATGAAGAAGGCGAAAACACCAATAGTTCATATCAAATCAGTAACCAGGATGGCAATGCTACTATGAGAAAGAGTGGCTGGGTTGATATTTTCAAGATTGATGGAACTACAAAGCTCCTCTTGCAGGTGTTGAATTCACAATCTTCGCGACAGATGGCTCAACTGTGGTCAGAAAAGGAACCACGGGTACGGAAGGAAACTGATACTCAGAGGTCTGCCTGCCGGAAGTTTTATAATTAGAGAAACATATGCTCCGGAAGGATATAACCTTGATAAGAGCGATCACACCCTTTTCGTTGAAAGACGGACGATACAACGGTTGTATCTGTTGATGGAAAAACAGGAGATGATGCCAATTTTATTTCACTTGAGAATTATAAAGAAGGTGAATATGCACCGACATCTGTAGTACTGCAAGCACATAAAATTCTGGAAGGAAAAAAAAAATCTGGAAGAGGGCTTGTTCACTTTCGAATTAAAAAATGAAGATGGAGAAACAATCCAGACAAAGAAAAATGATCTTGAAGGTAATGTTGTATTCGACGAAATAGAATACAATCAGCCGGGAGAGTATCATTATACGATTCAAGAAGTTTCAGGGGACGAAGCCGGTATTATATATGATAAAAATATAATCCGTGTAGCGGTTCATGTTGAAGACAAAGAGGGATACGGAAGACTCACTGCTACTCCGGAATATGTTGGAGGCAGCCAGACTTTTTACAAATACCTATCAGGCAGCACCGGGAAGTGTTTTGTTGGAAGCACAGAAGGTGTTGGAAGGAAAAAGAGCTGAAAAGCCGGAGACTTTAGCTTCAATCTGAAAGATGAGAGCAAAATGTTCTCCAGACAAAGACTAATGACGCTCAGGGAAAAGTTTACTTTGATTCGATTGAGTATACAGAAGCTGGAATCTATAAATATACGATCGAAGAAGTGAAAGGAAATCTTGCGGGAGTCACCTATGACAGCCATGTAATTGACGTTACGGTAACTGTAGAAGACAAAGATGCGCAGTTAGTGGCAGAGCCAGTATATGAAGGAAGCCAGACCTTTACAAATACTTATCAGGCAGCACCTGGAAGTATTGTATTAGAGACACAGAAAATACTGGAGGGAAAAGACCTGAAGGCCGGAGACTTTAGCTTCGATTTGAAAGATGAGAGTGGAAATATTCTCCAGACAAAGGCCAACGATGCTCAGGGCAAAGTTTATTTTGATCCAATTGAGTACAACGAAACAGGAATTCATAAGTATACAATCGAAGAGGTGAAAGGAAATCTTGCAGGAGTCACCTATGACAGCCACGTAATCAATGTCACAGTAACTGTAGAAGACAAAGAGGCACAACTTGTAGCAGAGCCGGTATATGAAGGAGCCCAGACCTTTACGAATAGTTATAAACCAGCAGCCGGAAGTGTGGTTTTAGAAGCGCAGAAAGTGCTGAAAGGCAAGGAAACTGAAAGCTGGAGATTTTAAATTTGAGCTGAAAGACGAGGAAGGAAATGTTCTTCAGACGCAGTCAAATGATGCTCAGGGCAAGGTTTACTTTTGACCCGGTTGATTATACAAAAGCTGGAATCTATAAATATACGATCGAAGAAGTGAAAGGAAATCTTGCGGGAGTCACCTATGACAGCCATGTAATTGACGTTACGGTAACTGTAGAAGACAAAGATGCGCAGTTAGTGGCAGAGCCAGTATATGAAGGAAGCCAGACCTTTACAAATACTTATCAGGCAGCACCTGGAAGTATTGTATTAGAGACACAGAAAATACTGGAGGGAAAAGACCTGAAGGCCGGAGACTTTAGCTTCGATTTGAAAGATGAGAGTGGAAATATTCTCCAGACAAAGGCCAACGATGCTCAGGGCAAAGTTTATTTTGATCCAATTGAGTACAACGAAACAGGAATTCATAAGTATACAATCGAAGAGGTGAAAGGAAATCTTGCAGGAGTCACCTATGACAGCCACGTAATCAATGTCACAGTAACTGTAGAAGACAAAGAGGCACAACTTGTAGCAGAGCCGGTATATGAAGGAGCCCAGACCTTTACGAATAGTTATAAACCAGCAGCCGGAAGTGTGGTTTTAGAAGCGCAGAAAGTGCTGAAAGGCAAGGAACTGAAAGCTGGAGATTTTAAATTTGAGCTGAAAGACGAGGAAGGAAATGTTCTTCAGACGCAGTCAAATGATGCTCAGGGCAAGGTTTACTTTGACCCGGTTGATTATACAAAAGCTGGAATCTATAAATATACGATCGAAGAAGTGAAAGGAAATCTTGCGGGAGTCACCTATGACAGCCATGTAATTAATGTAAAAAGTAACTGTGGAAGATAATGACGGGCAGCTTGTGGCATCAACAGAATACGAAGGAGGCCAGACCTTTACAAACATTTATAAACCAGAATCACCGAAACCCGGAACTTCTGGAAAAACAGATAAACCATCAACTTCACCAAAGACAGGAGATACAAGCACACCGCTTATGTATGGGGTAATCCTCTTGGGCAGTGCAGTTGCTATAGTAGAGGCACTCAGAATTAAGAGGAAAAGAAGATAATAGATATATTGGTAGATAAGTGAAGAAAAAAGCCCCCTTGGACAATTCCCAATCAGTATCGGGAAAGTTGCAAGGGGGCTTTTGTTCAGGGAAAAAACAGAATACCTGGAGGAACGGGTCAACTCATCCAGATACGTGTCCCACAAATCAGCACTGAAGTTTAACAATTATTATCCTTTGATGAACCGACGAGATTTATCTTTTCACACTCAGCACTTCGTGAAGGTTGGGATAACCCGAATGTATTTCAAATTTGTACGCTTAAACATTCCGGCAGCAATACTGCAAAGCGTCAGGAGGTAGGTCGTGGACTTCGACTTTGTGTAAATCAAAGCGGTAATCGAATGGATTTGCAGACACTTGGAGAAAATGTACATGACATTAACTCTTTAACAGTTGTTGCAAGCGAAAGTTACAAGACATTTGTCGGCGATTTGCAGTCCGATATTAAGACTGTGCTTTATGATAGACCGACAGTTGCTACAAGCGAATACTTCAAAGGAAAGTATGTTAAGGTGGATGATGTACCGACGCTTATTGATGACAGCACCGCAAACAACATAGAATTTTATCTTATTCAGAATGGCTATGTTGATATGGACAGAAAGGTTACTGACAAGTACCGTGAAGAAATTAAGAACGGAACCGTTGCGGAACTGCCGGATGAACTCAAGCCGATGACAGACGGTATCCACACGCTCATTCAGGCAGTGTATGACGACAGCGTTCTCAAGGATATGTTCTCTGACGGTCACGAAACCAAGGTTAAGGATAACCCGCTTAATGAGAACTTTGCCAAGAAAGAGTTTCAGGCGTTGTGGCGTGAGATCAACCATAAATATGCTTATACAGTTGACTTTGACAGTGAGGAGCTTATAAGGAAATCCATTGCTCATATTGATGAAAAACTCTTTGTATCAGAACTTCAATATACAACAACCATAGGTCGTCAAAAGGACGAAATGAATGAGTACGAGGTTGAGCGTGGAGCGTCATTTACAGGCGAAAAGACAAGAACACAGACATTCAAACACGCACAAACAAGTAAAATAAAATATGATCTTATCGGTAAAGTGGCAGAAGGTACTACGCTTACCCGCAGGACGGTATCAGCCATCTTGCAAGGTATTAGGGCAGACAAGCTTTATATGTTCAAGAATAATCCGGAGGAATTTATCACAAAGGTTATCAGGCTTATCAATGAGCAAAAGGCAACAATGATTGTGGAGCATATTTCATATGATACTATTGAGGGCGAATATGACAGCACTATCTTTACTGCCGAAAAGAACACGCAGAGTTTTGATAAAGCATTCCTTGCAAAGAAAGCAATTCAGGACTATGTGTTTACAGATGGTTCTGCTGAAAAGAGCATAGAAAGAAAAATTTGCAGAGGATTTGGACGCAGCAGATGAAGTATGCGTATACGCAAAACTGCCGAGAACATTCCAAATTCCTACTCCGGTAGGCAACTATTCTCCTGACTGGGCAATCGCTTTCTATGAGGGAAAAGTTAAACATATCTTCTTTGTAGCTGAAACGAAAGGTACAATGGAGAGTCTTGAACTCAGACCGATAGAGCAGGCGAAGATTTCTTGTGCTAAAAAGCTGTTTAATGAAATGTCGAATAGCAAAGTGGTTTACCACGATGTTGATAGTTATCAGAGTTTGTTGAATATTATGAACTCTATTTAAAAAGGCAACGATAGCATAATTTACTCAAAGGATTTTTAAAAGGGGGCATAGAATGATGGCAAAGCAAAAGACCTATATCGCAATCGACCTTAAATCATTCTATGCGTCTGTGGAATGTAAAGAACGAAATCGGGATCCTTTGACGACCAATCTTGTGGTTGCAGATAAAAGCAGAACAGAAAACAATCTGTCTTGCGGTATCGCCAGCATTAAAGTGTTATGGGATACCCGGCAGACCACGCTTGTTTGAGGTCGTGCAAAAGGTAAAAGAAGTTAATAATACACGAAGGTGGAAAGCACCAAATCATACATTTGCGGGTTCTTCTGATGACAGCACAGAATTAAATGCAAATCCGGCATTGAAGGTTGATTATATTGTTGCACCACCACGTATGGCATACTATCTGGAGTACAGTACCAAGATTTACAGTGTTTACTTGAAATATATTGCGCCGGAAGATATTTTCCCGTATTCGATCGACGAAGTATTTATGGATGTAACGGATTATCTGCATACTTATAATATGACACCAAGATAACTTGCAATGACCATGATACAGGATGTGCTGAAAAACGACAGGTATAACGGCAACTGCAGGAATCGGAACAAATATGTATCTGTGCAAGATTGCGATGGATATCGTGGCGAAGCATATTAAAGCAGATAAAGATGGTGTACGAATTGCGGAATTGGATGAAATGTCATACCGAAGGAAACTCTGGAGTCACAGACCACTTACTGATTTCTGGAGAGTCGGAAAGGGATATGCAAAGAAGCTGGAAGAATACGGGCTTTATACAATGGGCGATATTGCAAGATGTTCCATCGGAAAGCCCAATGAATTCCATAATGAAGAATTGCTTTATAAGATGTTTGGGATCAATGCGGAACTGCTGATCGATCATGCCTGGGGCTATGAACCTTGCACTATGGAGAATGTCAAATCATATAAGCCGGAGACCAACAGCGTAAGTTCTGGGCAAGTACTTCACTGCCCATATCACTTTGATAAAGCAAAGTTAGTTGTAAAAAGAAATGACTGATCTTATGACACTTGATCTGGTAGATAAGAGACTTGTTACTGACCAGATTGTATTGACGATAGGGTATGATATAGAAAATCTAACGGATCCAGACAGATATAGGAAGTACAAGGGATCTGTTACGATCGACCGATATGGAAGGAAAGTTCCAAAACACGCTCATGGAACAACAAACCTGAAAAGGAAGACATCATCAACAATGCTGATAACCGATGCTGTGATGGAACTGTATGACAGAATCGTGGATAAAAATCTGCTGATCAGAAGAATCAATATCACAGCGAACAGACTTGTAGACGAGAACTCAGCAAAGGAAGAAGAAACGTATGAACAGCTAGATCTTTTTACAGATTATACGGTAAAGGAACAGGAACAAGCCGAAGAAGAGGCTGTTTTAGAGCGTGAGAAACGGATGCAACAGACAATGCTCACAATAAAAAGAAGTTTGGGAAGAACGCTATCTTGAAAGGAATGAACCTTCAGGAGGGAGCAACAGCAAAAGACCGTAATGAGCAGATCGGCGGACATAAGGCATAGAAAAAACAAAGTATAGGATTAAGGAAACAAAATATGAGATGGATATATGAACTTTCGTGGCTATGGAAGTCAATAGGGATATTTATTCTTATCGTTGCCATATGTGAGTGGTGTGCAGCTTTGATTTACAAAAGAATGAAGAAGCATTACGGGTGAAAGCTGTAATATATATTGCATTCGTAGCGGCTATTCTATCTGCCATTTGCATTTTATGCTCGCACAGACCCCTATGCCACTGTAATGGAGGACGATTATGGAGAATCAAGACAATCACAGATATGATGATATTATCAATTTGCCAAATCAACTTCAAAGAAACACCCTCGTATGTCCTTTATGCCAGGGCAGCACAGTTTTCGCCTTTTTGCGGCACTTACCGGACACGAAGCAGCTATTAAAGGAAACTGTAAGACAAACAGATGCAAAACAAGTGTTGAGTGAAGAAGTTATAGCAGAATTAAATAAAAAGTTATATCTGATTGCTGAAACGATCGGTACACTACAAAGGGTTAGAATCACTTATTTCGTACCGGATAATAAAAAGCTGGGGAGCATACATTAACTGCGCCGGTTACGTAAAGAAGTTTGATGAATATGAACATACAGTTATTATGGAAGATAAGACAGTCATTCCGATTGAGCAAATAAGTGATATAGATGGAGAAATGTTTGGAGATATGTATTAGTAGTTGGGAAGGACAACAATGGAAACAAAGCCAAGGATTTTATACCTACAAAAGATTTTACTGGAAAGAACTGATGAAGAAAATCCTCTTTCCACAACACAGTTAATCAATATATTGAATGACGAATACGGAATATCTGCACACAGAACGACGGTCACGAAAGATATTGCTGCACTTCAGGAGTTTGGAATGGACATTGTTACTATCCATTCTACTCAGAGCAAATACTTTGTAGCCAGTCGTAAGTTTGAATTGCCGGAACTGAAACTGCTGATAGATGCAGTAGAGTCATCGAAGTTCATTACAAAGAAGAAAAGTGAAACTTTGATTGAGAAGATACATACGATGACTAGTCCGGGGCAGGCGTCGAAGCTGAAGCGTAATAACTATGTGGTCAATCAAATTAAG